>WNGN01000842.1_pt1 | contig 32940 bp, 22 predicted proteins | sample 5400561 | NCBI WGS metagenome assembly WNGN01 (sample SAMN13153379, study PRJNA577476) | soil metagenome | isolation source: 115 cm soil or saprolite under Garry oak tree replicate 2 | place: USA:California | collected 2016-06-15 | reverse complement strand
AAGCAGGTGGTTCCGGAGACTATCGTATGCTTGCCGAGGAATTGGGCATCGCACTGCCAGGTGAAAATATAAATGGCTATATTGCTCCAGGCACCACTTACCTCTGGCTGCGCGATCAAATGATGGATTGCGAGCGACTATTATTAAAGCATAACTTCGATTTACGCATATACGATATATTCGCTATTGGCAATCCAATCCTGCGGAGCTGGCTTGCCGAGGAGATGAAACAGTGGGGTTTGCCGGTAACTACCGAGCAGATACACCTGGGCCTGGGCGCCATGGATAGCATCAATAAAGTGCTATGTGGCCTCGCGCAAATGTACCGGGAACAACATGTTGGTGAAGTTGGCATACTGTTCCCCGAGCCCGGCTTTGCCGTTCCTGAATGGCAAGCAAGGTCGTTTGGCTACCGTTTGCACAATTACCTCACGCTTGAGGAGAATCACTTTAAACTGACTGCTCTGGAACTCGACCGGCTGCTTGCAAACAATCCCGCTATTCGCGTCATCTACCTCACAGTCACAAATAACCCTACCACCTTCGCTTACTCGCCCGATGAACTCAATGCTATTCATGCAGTACTGCGCACATATCGCAAGGTGGGAAGAGAAGTATTCATTCTTATGGCGACCTTTGCACAGCCCGACGTGTTAGAGCACACCATCTTTGTCAGCAGTTTTTCCAAAACCTACACACTGACAGGAGAGCGCTTTGGTTGGGTTACTGCGGGTAATCCCGCGGTTGCTGCGGCCATTGCTCCCGGCTGGTCAAACACTATGGCTTCGTTACCAGCGGAATGGCAATTACGTTTCATGGCATATATGCGCCTGATGCAGGCTCGTCCGTGGCTGAACGAAAAGCTGCGAGCACTTTACCGCCTGCGACGCCAACGTTTCACGGCGCAATTGCGCTCTATCGATGAAGATTTACACCTGTTCGAGCAGATTTACATCGATGATGATGCCACCGTCTATAACTGGAGTAAGCTCCGTCCAGGAGAAGATGCATTCTCTTTGTTCGAGAAGACAGGCATTGCTGGTGTGCCTGGCTCTGGCTTTGGGTATACAGACGAGTATGTCCGTTTCTCAATAGGGGTGATCCCTGTACCAGAGGTTTCTTCGCGGCTTGACCATCCACTGAGCAGGTGATAGTCTATATGCAGGGTCACGAAGTGGAACATTTACGAGGCGTGGAGATGAAGGTATGTTTCACGTGAAACATACCTTCATCTCGTTTTTCCTCTTTTAAGAGATTGATAGCGTAAAGGAGATCATCGATATGGCAACTCGCGTAGGCATCAACGGTTTTGGGCGCATCGGGCGACAGTCGATGAAAGCGATGCTAGAGCGCCACCCGCAAGAACTCGAAGTCGTCGCTGTCAACGATTTGACGGATACTAAAACCAATGCTCACCTTTTGAAATATGATTCCACCTATGGCCGTTTCCCGGGTGAGGTTGAGACAACGGCCGATTCTCTTATTGTTAATGGGCACAAGATCAAGGTGCTTTCACTGCGTGACCCGGGCGAGATACCTTGGGGCGAACTGGGCGTAGAGATCGTGATCGAGTCCGTAGGTATTTTCACCGATGCAGATAAGGCAGCGGCCCACCTGCGTGGTGGCGCCAAGAAAGTCATCATCTCGGCCCCGGCGAAAGGCGAAGACCTTACGATGGTGCTGGGCGTCAATGAACAGATGTATGATCCCGCGAAGCACAACATTATTTCTAATGCTTCCTGCACTACCAACTGCCTAGCTCCGACTGCAAAGGTTCTCAATGATAACTTCGGCATCGAACGCGGCTTGATGAACACCATCCATTCGTATACCAACGATCAGCGCATCCTGGACCAGGTACATAAAGACCTGCGCCGCGCTCGCACCGCTGCGGCCAACATCATACCTACGACGACAGGCGCAGCTCGCGCTCTCGCGCTTGTCATTCCCGAACTGAAGGGGCGCTTCGATGGTATGTCGCTACGCGTACCTACTGTCACCGTCTCAGTGGTAGATTTCGTAGCGAATGTACGCAAGGAAGCCAGCAGAGAATCCGTCAATGAGGCTTTCAAACAGGCTGCAGCTGGTCCATTAAATGGTATCCTTGATTACACAGAGGAGCCCCTGGTCTCCACTGACTTCCGGGGCGACTCGCATTCTTCTATTGTGGATGGGCTCTCTACGATGGTTCTCGGCGGTAACATGGTTAAGGTTATCGCGTGGTACGACAACGAGTGGGGCTACTCCTGCCGCATTGCAGACCTCGCTGACTTCATTGCACAAAAAGGCCTGTAGCGATGAATAAAAAGACAGTCCGCGATATCGAAGTCGCCGGAAAGCGTGTATTGGTACGCGTCGACTTCAATGTGCCATTAGATGCAGACCTGCAGATCACCGATGATACACGTATCAAGGCAGCGCTGCCCACCATACGTTACTTACTCGACAACGGAGCCGCTGTCGTCCTAATGTCGCACCTTGGGCGGCCTGATGGAAAGGTGGTTGAGCAGCTTCGCCTGGCGCCGGTGGGGAAACGCCTGAGTGAACTGCTGGGCAAGCATGTAGAGATGGCGGCAGATAGTATCGGACCAGGAGTCGACGTACAGGCGAAAGCGCTGCAACCGGGGCAGGTATTGTTGCTGGAAAATCTCCGTTTTCACAAAGAAGAAGAGAAAAACGACCCTGACTTCGCCCGGCAGCTCGCCTCGCTCGGCGACATCTATGTCAACGATGCTTTCGGCACGGCACATCGCGCTCATGCCTCGACAGAAGGAGTGACACGCTACCTGCCAGGTGTGGCGGGCTTCCTGATGGAAAAGGAGATCAATTTCCTGGGATCGGCCTTGCAAGAACCCCGGCGGCCCTTTGCTGCTATCGTTGGTGGCGCCAAAGTTTCCGATAAGATAGCGGTGTTGGAGCGGCTCATCGGGATGGTTGATGTACTCCTGATCGGCGGTGGGATGGCAAATACTTTTCTCAAAGCGGAGGGCTACGAGATCGGGGACTCGCTCTTTGAAGCAGGTAAAGTGGAGGTTGCCAGCGATCTGATTGGGAAAGTAAGACAACGAGGATTAGAATTGCTACTGCCCAGTGATGTTGTGGTCGCAGATCGTTTCGCCGCGGATGCAACCCACAAGGTTGTGGCACATGATCAGGTTCAGCCGGGATGGCGCATCCTGGATATAGGTCCTGCAACAGTGACGGCGTTCCGGGAAGCGCTAGCAGGGGCTCGGACGATTGTGTGGAACGGTACACTAGGAGTGGCAGAGATGCCTGCCTTTGCAAAAGGCACCGACGCAATCATAGAGATACTGGCTGAGCGCACAGCCGCCGGAGCAACGACTATCATCGGAGGTGGGGACTCGGCCGCGGCAGTGGATCATGCTGGTGCAGCGGATAAGATGACTCACGTCTCGACTGGAGGAGGGGCTTCGCTAGAATTTCTGGAAGGGCGCGTCCTCCCAGGAGTGGCAGCTTTACAGGACAAAGAGTTATGACAATGCCAACTCGCACAGCCATCATTGCTGGTAACTGGAAGATGCACTATGGTCCCAGACAGGCCTCGCGTTTTGCTTTTGAGATCGTGCCCGAACTGGGGCAGCTAGTGCGACCATATTCTCACATATCTTGCATACTCTGCCCACCGGCCATTTCACTGGCGGCGGTACGCGAAGTATTAGATGCCCAACTATTTCCGCGCATCGAATTAGGCGCACAGAATATGTACTACGAGGAGAAGGGAGCTTTTACCGGTGAGATTGCACCCGCGATGGTACATGAACTGTGCAGTACGGTCATTCTTGGCCACTCGGAGCGCCGCACCCACTTCGGTGAAACCGACGAACTGGTGAATAAGAAGACGCTTGCGGCGCTCAACCATAGGTTACGTCCCATTGTGTGCATTGGTGAGCACGAGCAACAGCATGAGGCAGGCCAGACCGAGCAGGTGATTCGTTCACAGGTGCAGCATAGTCTCTCACATCTCCCGGAAAAGCAATCGCAAGAGGTTGTGATCGCCTATGAGCCAATCTGGGCTATCGGAACAGGCAAAGCCGCAACGCCCGAAGGAGCCGGTAAGGTGATCCATCTCATCCGTGAACTTTTTAGCGACGTGTATGGCACCGAGGCGGCAGCGGCACTGCGCATCCTCTACGGTGGTAGTGTGACCTCGGACAATATCAGCGAGTTTGTGGCTCACCCTGATATTGATGGAGCCCTGGTTGGAGGCGCAAGCATCAAGCCTGATTTTGTAGAGATTGTGCGCAAGACGATCGAAACAATGCAACGATAGCCATGTAACAGTGAAATTGTAACATCTATCTTGTTCTATATTTGGGATTTGTAAAACACCTGACTTTCTAATCTGCTGACGATATTCAGTAGAAGGTAGTCAGATCTCGATTGTGATGAAGAGCCGCCGTCTCACGGCAGGAGCTTGTCGAGCGTGATTGGTAGATCGCGAACACGAATGCCGGTCGCGTTATAGACGGCATTCGCGATGGCAGCGGCGGTACCCACAATCCCGATCTCGCCAATTCCCTTCGCGCCCATCAGGCTGACGTGCGGATCGTCTTCATCGATCCACGTCACATCGACCGTGCCAACATCGGCGTTCGTCGCGATGTGGTACCCTGCGAAGTCATGGTTCACGTAGTCACCGAAGCGAGGATCCAGGACGCTTTCCTCATGTAACGCCATCGATAGCCCCATCGTCATCCCACCGAGGAGTTGCGAACGGGCCGTCTTCGCGTTCATGATGCGGCCGACAGCGAAGACGCCGAGCAGCCGCGGGACGCACACCTCGCCAGTGTCGATGTTCACGCGGACCTCCGCGAATTGCGCACCATAGGCGTGCATCGCGAAACGCTGCGCCTCGGGATTCTCCCCGACCTCGCCGGTTGCTTCGAGCCCTTCGGGGGGAACGACCCCGTCATACTCGTCGTGCAGGAGTGCGCGGAGCCTGCGAGCTGCATCGACGATCGCAGACCCCCATGATGTGGTTCCCATCGACCCTCCGGCGATCTGTGCACGCGGCAGCTTGCTGTCGCCAATCTCCAGATGCACGTGCTTCAACGGAACCTCAAGCGCATCCGCAGCGATCTGCGTCAGCACTGTCCAGGCCCCGGTACCGATATCAGAGGCATCGATGAGCACGATGTAATGCCCCTCGCTATTCACGCGCACGAGGGCCGTTGATGCTCTTCGACGTGCAGGATACGTCGACGCGGCGACGCCGGTACCGATGAGCCCCCGGCCCCCGGCACGCATCCCGGGCCTTGGGTCGCGCTGCTGCCAGCCGAAGCGCTGCGCACCTACCTGCAGGCACGCAACGAGGCCGCGACTACTAAATGGATGCCCTGTGTCGGGGTCGAGCTCGGGTTCGTTCTGGATGCGAAACTCGATTGGGTCAAGCCCGCATGCGATCGCCATCTCGTCCATGGCTGACTCAAGCGCGAACATCCCCGGACACTCGCCAGGTGCGCGCATAATCGTCGGCGGTGGAACATCGAGCCGTGCCAGTCGATGCGTGGTACGGCGGTTTGGTGCTGCATACATCATCCGCGTCGCAACGGCGGTCTGCTCTGCAAACTCGTGGATGGTCGAGGTCTGCTCGATGACGTCGTGCGCAATCGCTGTGAGCCGACCATTGCTGTCAGCGCCCAGACGAATGCGCTGGATCGTCGGGGTACGATAGCCGACCATCGCGAACATCTGCTGCCGTGTCAACGCGAATTTCACGGGCCGCGCCGCCACCTGTGCCGCCATCACAGTGAGAATTACATGTGGGTGGGTGAAGGCCTTGGAACCGAATGCACCGCCAACATATGGCGAGATGACGCGCACGCGCTCGAGTGGAAGTCCAAACGCCTGGGCGACATCGTCGCGGATCCTGTGTGCGCCCTGGTTCGCGTCATACAGGGTGACGCCGTTATCGCTCCACATCGCGACCGTCGCATGCGGTTCGAGCGGATTATTGTGGTAGGTCGGCGTCGTATAGGTGTGGTCGAGCGAGACGGCAGCTTGTGCGAGTGCGGCCTCGACGTCGCCGCTCTCCGTGTCGGTCTCGTAGCTGGGATTGACCTTCTCCGGCTTGTATAGATCTGTGCGATCTGCGCGGAGTTCGACATCATGCGGCTGCTCTTCATAACAGACCATGACGAGGCCGGCGGCCTGACGCGCAATCTCCAATGTCTCAGCAACGACGGCGGCAACGAACTGACCACGGTACGCGACGGCATCGGATTGGAACACGGTCAGTTCAGCATTATCCAGCGATGCAAGGCGCGGCGCATTTTCGTGCGAGAGCACGGTGACGACACCAGGAAGCCGACGCGCGGCGCTCGCGTCGATCGACCCAACCCGACCCCTGGCAATCGTACTCTGAACCGGGAACGCATACGTCACGCCTTCGACCGAGTACTCGAAAGCATATGTTGCCGCGCCAGTGACCTTCTTGGGACCATCGATGCGGTCCAGCGGTGCGCCTATGGCTCGTATGGTGAGACTCAGCATTGGTCCTCCTCTTCTATGAGGTCGAGCAGCGTGCGCACGAGGATGTTGCGTGCGAGCTGGACCTTGAACGCGTTGTCGCGCAGCGGCCGCGCGTCGGCGAGTTCGGCGTCGGCGGCGTGGCGGAACGTCTCCTCGGTCGCTAGTGCGCCACGCAGCGTGACTTCGGCCTTCGTTGCGCGCCATGGCAAGTGCGCGACGCCACCAAAGGCTATGCGCGCGTCGCGCACGATGCCATCAGCGACATCGAGTGCTGCGGCAACCGAGACGAGTGCGAATGCATATGATGCACGGTCGCGGACCTTGCGATAGTGCGAGCGCGTCGCGAACGGAAGCTCTGGCAGGTCGACGGCCGTGATCAATTCGCCGTGTTCGAGCACGGTGTCGCGCTGTGGTTCGTCGCCGGGGAGGCGGTAGAAGTTGACGAGTGGGATCGCCCGCTCGCCGTTCTGCCCCAGCACACGGATGATGGCATCAAGCGCGGTCATCGCCACGGCCATGTCCGATGGATGTGTCGCAATACACGCCTCCGATGCGCCGAGGATGGCCAGGTTGCGGTGGTAGCCCTCGCGGGCGGGGCAGCCGCAACCTGGTACGCGCTTGTTGCACGGTTTGGAGACGTCCTGGAAGTAGACGCAACGCGTCCGCTGCAACAGGTTCCCGCCGGTCGTAGCAAGGTTGCGCAGTTGTCCCGAGGCACCTGAGAGCAACGCCTGCGCGAGCATGGGATAGCGCGTGCGAATCGTGCGGTCGGCAGCGAGTTCGCTGTTGCGCATCGCTGCACCGATACGTACGCCCCCGTCAGGAAGCAGCTCGATGCGGTCGTAGGGAAGATGTGTAACGTCGACGAGCAGCTCTGGCCTGGCAACTCCTAGCTTCATGAGGTCGACGAGATTCGTGCCGCCTCCGAGGAAGGCACCGTTTGGGGCCTGAGCGAGCATCGCGATGGCAGTGGACGCATCGCTCACGCGTTCGTAGCGGAAGGGATTCATCGCACCACCTCCGCAATCGCCGGGACGATATTGACATAGGCAGCGCAACGGCAGAGATTGCCGCTCATACGCTCGCGGATCTCGTCGCCGCTGAGCGCGGTGTGGTCAGCGTTTAGATTAGCAGTCACAACGCTGGGCCACCCAGCCTCGGCCTCGCGCAGCATACCGACCGCCGAGCAGATCTGTCCTGGCGTGCAGTAGCCGCACTGGAACGCGTCGTGCGTGATGAACGATCGCTGGAGGGGATGCAGGTGCTCGCCGTCAGCAAGCCCCTCGATCGTGACGATCTGGGCGTCCTGGTGCGCGACGGCAAGGGCGAGGCAGCTATTGACACGCCGACCGCCGAGCAAGATAGTGCAGGCGCCGCACTGTCCGTGGTCGCAACCCTTCTTGGGACCGGTGAGTCCCAGGCGTTCGCGCAGCGCGTCCAGGAGTGTCGTCCGGGTATCGATGAAAAGCTGACGCGCTGTCCCGTTCACCCAGAGGGTGATCTCAATGTCCATAGTATGTCCTTTGTGCTCGTTGGTACCTGCTACTCTATCTCTGGATCGCTGGCACTGACAGCTGCTTCGCTTTGGACACTCGCGTGAACAGGAAGAGATGCAGCGTCTCGTTGTGTTTCGCGCTCTTTCAGGCGCGCAATCTTTTGTTGCAACAAGGCCATGTGCTGCTCCAGTTCCTGCATGTGCTGTTCCAGTGAGTGTTGATGTTGTTCAAGCATGAGACGGCGTTCGGTGAGCGTAGCGGAACCCTGGCGGCGCAGTTGAGCAAAGCGCACCATCTGCGCGCGAGGCATGCCTGTATCCCTTAATCGGATGAGCAAGTCGATCCAGGCGAGATCATGCTGCGTATAGCGACGATGGCCGTTCTGAGCCCTCCCAACTGGCTCAAGCAGCCCGATGCGCTCATAGTAGCGCAAGGTATCGATGCTCAGCCCCGTCTGTCGAGCTATCTGTTGGATAGTCAGTCCTGTTTCCATACCGCAAGTATATAACCTGGAGTGGACTCCAGGTCAAGGGTTGCATAACAGCGAGGGGGAGATGCATCCGACCTACCTGGCACATTGCCTCCAGGCATGCCAGGCAATCACGCACATTATTGGCATATACAGATGTGAGTATACCATCACACCCGGTATACATAGCTTGCAACAACTCCACTACCTCAATCCCTTTGCACTCACCAACAATGATGCATTCCGGTCGCATGTGCAACGCATATTGCACAAGTTCGCGCATGCTGACCTGTTGAGCGCCTTCAAGATCAACCTGCCGCGCTTCCAATGCCACTATATGCCTGTGATCCAATTTTAGCTCAGGCACATCTTCTATGGTCACAATGCGTTCATGAGATGGAATGCACAAACTCAGTGCGTTCAACAGCGCAGTTCTGTGCGCTCGATTGCGATGATAGCAGAGCAGAATCGGCGGGTGTATATCGCTGTGTCTCCGATGAAGCCTGATTGATAGGTGTATTTTGCCGCGATAGTAATTCGATATGATCGATGAAAGTATATGTTTCTATCTGAGGCGATAGTGCTTCCTTCTCATCGTTTTCTTTCTGTGGCTTGGGTCGAGATGATGGCCCCACGTCATTAAGCCAGGAGAAGGGGTTTGAAAACAACAAGAACTAACTCTCTAGACTTTGAAAGTGACATAGGGTCACTGACTCTTGATGTGTTCGACACCATGAGCAATAAAATTGGGGTGCGACAGTGTCGCACCCCGGAGGTTACAATGTTACCTACTAATCCAGGTAATCCTTGAGCTTGCGGCTGCGGCTGGGGTGGCGCAGCTTGCGCAGGGCCTTGGCTTCGATCTGGCGAATACGCTCGCGAGTCACGTGGAACTCTTTGCCCACTTCTTCCAAAGTACGGCTGCGGCCATCATCCAGGCCAAAACGCAGTTGCAGCACCTTGCGCTCACGCTCGGTCAAGCTATCGAGCACATCCTCCACCTGTTCTTTGAGCAGTTGATGGCTGGCAGCATCTGCAGGCGCCAGAGCTGTGTGATCCTCGATGAAGTCGCCCAGGTGACTATCATCTTCCTCACCGATCGGCGTTTCAAGGCTCACCGGTTCCTGGCTGACCTTGATGATCTCCCGCACTTTCTCAGCAGTAATATCCATCTGCTCAGCAATTTCTTCGGACGTTGGTTCGCGTCCCAGGTCTTGCAGTAGACGGCGACTGATGCGAATCAAGCGATTGATCGTCTCTACCATATGCACGGGGATACGAATCGTGCGAGCTTGATCCGCGATAGCGCGGGTAATGGCCTGGCGGATCCACCAGGTAGCGTAGGTACTGAACTTGTAGCCCTTGGTATAGTCAAACTTCTCTACTGCTCGGATCAGGCCAATATTGCCCTCCTGGATCAAATCCAGCAGGCTCATGCCGCGGCCGATATACTTTTTCGCTACACTGACGACGAGACGCAGATTCGCTTCGGTCAAGCGACGCTGCGCTTCCTCCCCGTCATCGATCAGACGGCGGTTGGGCGAAGGCTTCAGACGTTCTACCTTTCCGCGCTCCATGCGCTGTGCGAGCTTTACCTCTTCCTCCGCCGAGAGCAGAGGGACGCGGCCGATCTCGCGCAGGTACATGCGCACGGGATCGTCCAGGCTGCTCTCCAAATCAGCAACTACAATGCCAAAGCCATCGTGCAGCTCATCCCACTTGGCGTTGGCCATGACCTCAGCGTCCATTTCATCCTCAGGTCCTGGCTCCCAATCCGCCGGCGGCTCTTTTGTCGGATCCAGGGCATCCATAGGCTCTTCGTCCTGTAGCTTAGAAAACAGGTCATATGACTCACCTGCATTGATGGGGGTCACGAGGCTCCCGCCAGTAGCAGCATGAGCATGATGTCCCACAGTATCGACATCAAAGACATTTCCCGAATCGCTCAACATGGACTCTGTAAAAGGTTCGAGGAACACATTTCTTAATGGTCCAGTGTTGATTTGTTCATTGTGTACGCGATCAATTACATCTTGTTCCTGATTCACCATTCTGGCATCCCCCCTTCAGAAAACAGGTTCAAGGTGATAAACAAAACTAATAATAGCGCCTGCTTCCTGATCCAATTTGATAAAATGATTAGACTATTCGTCTCGACGGGTCATAATGGCCGTGCACCACACGTGTTATCCGTGCAAATGCATCGCCGAGTCAATGGTTCGTAGCTGCCGATGAATTGCTAACAGTTGTTGTTGGAACTGCTGCATCGACTCGACATCGCCAGCTTCATTTGCATCGCTCATAAGATAGCGTAATTCTGTATTCAATTGTAATAATCGAATGCGCTTGAGTCGGGTAGCGCATTGTATTGCATCCTTGATCAGACTTGTACCACTCAGCGGCGACTTCGATTCCACACTTTTACGTGCTCTAGCAATTGTTGCCAGCAGCGCAGAAGGCACATGCTGCTCAAAGGATTGATGTAAGGGGGAAGAACCACGTTGATAAACAGAGTTGAGAATGTGGTACAACTCTCGCGTGTCTGTCCCGGCAAAGTCACCATCGTTTATTATACCACAAACATGAAAACTTAACCCAGGATTTTGCAAGAGTAGCCCAATCAGGTAGTCTTCCCATTGTAACCTACTCTGCCAGCTCCTGTCAAGTGCATAAATTTGTTGTTCTTGTCTCTCCCCATTACTCTTTCCCTTCGCTGGTTCGGCGGGCTCAATTTCGTCGTCTTGCACAGCCTCCCTGGTTATAGGAGGCTGTTGCTCCATCGTTTCTTGAATTGAGCGCGGCCCCACCGGCTCGGAAAACACAGCTGTCACAGCAGTATTCGCCTGTTTCCTTAGCACGCGCCGTAATTCATCATACAGACTGCGTTCGTCAACGGCGATCAGCGCGGCCAGTTTGCGCATATAGGCATCGCGCTTAACACGATCTGAGATCATACCTATCACTGGAAGTAGACGCCTGGCAGCCTCTGTTTTACCTTCCGGTTGTCGCAAATTCAGGCTCGCCGTTTTAGCTACAAAGTAATAATCCACCAGTGCGATAGGATGAGCAACTGCGTAGGACCACAGCGAGAAATCTTGTCGAATCACTTCGTCCGGGTCCTGGCCAAGTGGAAGTTGTAGCACATTGATTACGGCATCGACCTGCTCTTCCAGGCGGATCATGCCGCGTGGCTCATTGCGCTTACCTTCCTTTCTTGTCCCTGTTCTACGCCCATCGGCTACCAACGGTACAGGGACAACGCTGCGATCAAAGGCTTTCAGTGCCTCTTGTATGCCGTGCTCAGTCGCCGTCGCTCCTGCCTCGTCAGGATCCAGGGCCAGCGTCACCTGCTTTGTCAGTTTCTTAAGTTGTTGAATGTGCTTTTCGGTAATGGCGCTACCGATGCAAGCCACCGTCTGCCTGGTTCCATACTGGTGAGCAATGATCGCATCTACGTATCCTTCAACGATGATGACCTGTTTTGCGAGTTTAATCGCGTCCTTTGCCATATCAAGGGCGTAGAGTATACTGTTCTTCTCAAACAGTATTGTCTGGGGAGAGTTCAGATACTTTGGTTGACCATCGCCCAGCGCACGCCCACCAAAGCCGATTACTCTACCTCGCATGTCCCGGATGGGAAAAATAATACGCTGCCTAAAGTAATCATATACCCCACCACCTGCTTCCCCGATACCTTCAACACTCCTAACGCCGCCAGTATTCCCGGCATCCTCTCGCACTCGCGCCAGGCCCCCGTGTACTAGTTCGTGCCCAGTATAGCCTCGCCCAAGAAGAAAGCTGCTTAACGCATTCCCATGATTGGGTGCATAACCCAACCCGAAAGCAATTACAGAGTCAGACGAGATACCGCGATTTTGAATGTAAGCACGGGCCTCTGCTGCATCTTTCGAGCGCAATAGCATCTGGTGAAACCAGAGCAGCGCATCTTCGTTCAGCTTGCGCAGGCGTTCCCTGATGGCACTCGCCTCGCGCTCTTCCTCCGGGTTGCGGGTGCCATTGTCTTCAATCGAGACACCTGCTTTTTCTGCCAGGTAGGCGAGGGCATCGCGAAACTCCAATCCTTGCTGCTTCTGTACGAAGGTAAAGACATCACCACCCTCATTGCATCCAAAACAGTGCCAGTTCTGTGACTCTGCAAATACATGGAAGGATGGTGTTCGCTCATTGTGAAACGGGCAGAGCCCTTTGAATGACCTGCCGGATTTCTGTAAAGCAACGATCAGGCCAATTTCCTCTACCACATCAATCTTAGCCTTGATCGTGTCAATGATAGACGCCATGCTTTTTCCTTCAACAAGACGCGCTCGCTGCGACCGGGCTGTTGCTCACACTCCCTGAGTCTCACACACAATATAACGAGCAATATCCCAGAAAGTCGCGTGATAACATGCAAATGTACAAAGTTATGCTAATAGATACCCTATTTGTACTACTAATTTATTACGTTAATAGAAATGCCAGGTTGCCCCGTCATTCACGCAGGGAGGAATGGCTGTTCCTTTCCCGATACGCTGAACTGCGGTGAAGCTTAGAAACGAGCCCCCGTGCTTCAGTAGGCGTGTTTGACTTATCCACATCTTCTATATACTATTAGATTCTACCTTTTTAATAAGTATATTACCGTAGTAGTAATAGGCCTTGTGGATAAGTGGATAAAATTCCCAAACAACCTCTTTGATGTCACTTTTATGTGTGCCTGTGCCAGCCTCCCCAGAGGTTTTCATGTTCATTAACTATCCTGTTCAAAAGCTCCAGACGTAGTGGATAGAAAGAGGATAAGGTGGATTGGATGGTGGATAATAATGAAGGTTATGGGGATAAACTGATTCCATTTTGCTGGAAGGAATGGCAAAGTGGATAAGTTGTCCACCGACTATGTGGATCTCTAGCCAGGGTTGTCCACTGCTCAATTTTAATGAGTTATCCACACTTTGAGCCGGTTTATCCACTTACTAGTGGCTGCTTACATCTTAAACCTCTGGTGAATGAATGGTACAGCTTCTATTGCTAGGGTGGATGATGTGGAAAACTTATCCACCATAAATGTGGAGAACTAGCCAATTACTCCTCATTTGGTGGATGGTGTGGAAAACTTATCCACCATAAATGTGGATAAATTAGCCAATTACTCCTCATTTGGTGGATGGTGTGGAAAACTTATCCACCATAAATGTGCGAAACCTATTCGTCCCCAATTCGCTGTATAAAAGGTGAATACCTTGAGAAAGATGAGAAAAAAGTGCCAGGTTATCCACAGCGAGTGTGGATAACTAAGGGAAAAAGTGTGCAAAAACGGAACGACTCCCTGGAACTTACCGGAAAGTCGGGGTAGGGATTGAGAATGCCTGACTGGAGTATCCGATATCGGTTTGAGCGAAGAGGTTATACACCCGCAGGATTTCGCCAATACTGAGAGCGGAAGTAACCCTGTAGCCTCCATCGTGGGGAGCATCACCAGAGAATGCGCTCCCAATCATGCCCAATATTCCTTCGCTTAGCTGCTTGCGGAACGGTTCAAGGATCGCAAGGCCCTCGTGCTGTAATCGCTTTAAGTGCTCCTGCTGCAGTTGCCTGTCCTGCACTGCAGAAAGCGTAAGAATGGAGGATGATCCGTGCACATTGAGCCAGGCATCAACATAAGGCCCGATCAACCAGGGCCAAACACTTCCCTGGTGAAGTGCTCGCTGTAGGTGTTCCAGATTTCCTGGCAGATGACCCCGGTAACCCGGTTCATATGGTGCTAATGTACGCAAGCCCAGTGGTGTTAACAGGTGTTGAGTAATGAGATTGAGCACGATAGATCGATACTCACTGTCCAGTATTGGATAGCGCAGTGAAAGTGCTAACAGTTGGTTAGGGCGGAAAGCAGTATCGTTGCTATCTGGCCCATCGATCACGTCATAGAGGTAGTTGCCGGAGGAGTACCAGAAGCGCTGCTGAAAGCTCTGTTTGCAGCATAGGCTCTGTTCCTGGTAAGAGAAAGTAACATGGCTGGTACGCCCTGTACGGTGTAGGTAGTGTGACCATTCGTGCATGAGGGAAAGTGCATGGTACCATAGGGCGTTAACCTCGACTGGTTTTCCCTGGCGAGGTGTAATAGGGACATCGTTAATAGTTGCATTCATCCAGGTAAGGGCTCTGCCAGGCCGCTGTGCGTGTAGCAAGCCATCGCTGCTATCAACCCCGATACCATTGAAAGTGCCCTGAATATAGTAGTTAATACACTCGACAAGGCGAGGAAAGAGTTCATCGAGAAGCTTGTAGTCATGAGCGACTCGGAAGTAGTAATCGAGACTATAAAAGTACCAGAGAGTTGTGTCAACACTGCCATAGTCGCACTCTTCCAAAGGATGATCCGGTGTTGGCAAACGATCTGGTAGCATACCTTGCTTGAAGTAGCGTGCGATACCACGCAGGAAGCGGCGAGCTTCATCATAGCGGCCTGTAGCAAGCATTAGCCCGGGAAGAGAAATCAGGGTATCGCGAGTATGCTCTTCCATATTGAAATAGTTTGCAAGCACGAGTGGGATGCTCTCTACACTATTGAAAAACATAAATTGTGTGTCAACAGAATCGTTTCGCGGGGAAGTGCGCCTGGCCAGGAAATGGTCACCTGCCTGCAAGAGAAGTCGTAGGAACTCCTCACCTTGAGCAAAGGAATCAGAATTTATTGTGATTGGGAGGACCGGTAGTTGCTGCACTGTTTCACCCCCCTCACCAAAGTAACGCTGCGGATGTGAAATATTGAGTTGCCGCTCTACAGCGCGCTTGTAGGAGAGATTAAGTTGGTTGAGGCTGAGCATCTGCTCAGATAACTCTTCTGCGCTGGCAATAATCGTCAGTGCCGCATCCTCACCGGGCCAGAGCCTTGCACGAATGACGCCAGGAAGATAGAGGTCATCTGTTGATGGAAGTCCGGCTGCCTGGTCATGCCTGCGCAAGAAGCTCCAGTACCATACACCAGTGGGAATAAAGGTAACCTGGCTCTCAGGATGGCCAACGGCTAAGATGTGGTAGGGATGTGCTCCATCCCAGGCGCGAATGGTGCAGCCTGCCGCACCTTCAGGCAGCGTAAACTGTTGTTGCTCACCCTCGTGCGAGTCATATGCCGGGTGCACGTATACCTGAAAGTGCCAGTCATTGTTTCCATACTGCGGCTGGTGATGCGGGCGGTAAGCAGAAAATGGTAGGAGCGTCAGAGCGATTGCGTGTTGCGCCGCCTCTGTATTGCCATGATGACGTGTATAACCGTTAGTTGTCGTTCTATTTATATGATCCCACGAGCCTTGTTCCTCACTCCTTCGATGCGCGCTGCTTTCCCTATTCTCTAGATCATGTGCATAGGTACCCGCGGTGCGCAGAACGCGATATTGGATGCAGGTTGTATTATAGCCGCGAGGCATCCAGATACGTTTTTCGAGCATAATGCCATCGATGCCGCCCAGCCGGAAGGTGAAGATGGGAAAACCTTCTTCCAGGCGAAATGTTTCCAGGTGTGCAAAGCCGGAAGGGTTGAGTAGGCCATCGCGATACTCGTTGGTGCCTAGATAATAGGTGCGTTGATCGAACGCAACCTCTTCATCAATCTTTGCCAGCAGAAGCTGCGGCACGGCTGTATCGAGCGGCGGGGCCACAAGTAAGCCGTGGTGCATGCGAGTCAATACACCAGCGACTGTCCCTGCTGCGTATCCCCCCAGGCCGTTCGTCACCAACCACTCACGCGAGATTGTCTCGTTCAAATCACAACACACGCCACGGTCAAATATAATGGGCATGCCGCTCTCATCCTCTGAAATATGGTCTACGAAAGATATGGGTGTTTGAGACTGTGAGGAAGTGTAGAGGCGATCCCGCTCTAAATTAGACAAAGGCAAACCTTGCTCCTACAACCCTCTCCCCCGTACTATCTCTAGTGTATCACACTATACGCTCAGAAACACTATATTTCACCTCCTTTTTTACAAGTGTATCAGAAGATTTGCCCAGGGGCGATATATTTCGATACATTTGACTTACAATGTCACGCGAATAGAAAACGGTACATTTTACACATGCGAAGTTTCCATGGTGACATGCGACTGTGAAAAATCGTAATTACAAGTAGGCGACGAGGAAGAAGGTTCTCAACTGGATTTACTTGTCACTGCCTGGTGGCTGTGTTACACTGACTTCAATTTCAACCCTGTATTTTTGTATCCGAGGAGGCTGATTTATGAGATCTATTTACTTTAAGGCGCGAGGGCAACGCACCCCGCCTGGCCTGTTAGTGGTGGGCATTATGGTAGTGCTCTGCCTGTTGCTTGCAGCATGTGGCAACAACACTACCACTGGAAGCAGTCCCACACCCAATCCTGCAACGCCGACCGTCGCTCCCCCTAATGACCTTATCACCCCGGGCGTGTTGACTGTGGGAAGCGATACGACATTTCCACCTCAGGAATCTATTGATCCCACGACTAACAAAGCAGTTGGCTTTGACATCGACTTGATCACTGCGGTTGCTCAGCGCATGGGCTTGCAGGCGAAAATTGTGACGACGAAATTCGATACCATCATTGATGACCTGGTGGCCAAGCGCTTTGATGTGGTGATGTCAGCAGTGAGCGTGACACCTGAGCGTCAGAAGAAGGTTGATTTTGTACCGTACTTCAGCGCTGGTGAGTCACTGCTGGTGCAGAAAGGCAACCCGCATAACATCAAGAGCACAGCTGACCTGTGTGGGCTGCTTGTTGGCGTGCAGAATGGCACGATAGAGCAGAGTGACTTGAATACTGCTAACAAGACCTGCCTAAGTAATGGGAAGCCCGCCATCAAGCTCACAGTTCTGCAGGATCAGACCGCAGTCCTCCAACTAATGGTAAATCACCGCGTTGATGCAATCTTTCAGGACTCGCCGGTGACAGACCTTTATGTTAAGCAGAATCCCGGTCAGTTTGAGGTTGGCGGCTCGGTTATCGCCGCTGGCCCTGAAGGTATCGTTATACGCAAGGGTGATACTTCCATGTTCAATGCTGTGCAGACAGCTTACAACCAGTTGAAGGCTGATGGCACCTATCACCGGCTCATTTTGAAGTGGGGTCTTATCAGCGAGGAACTCACGGCCATAGATCGTCGTGTCGTGTTCGCCTGATAGCGCAACCCTTCTCTAGAAGAGATTTGCCCGTTAGCGTGCTATTAGGGAGGAACACATAAACCTTTGCATCGTAACGAAGCACGGGGCAAAGGAACATGGAGGTTTCCAGGAACCGTTCTCTCATTTGAGGCTGCTGGGTGGAGCTAAGAGTATCAACTTGTTATAGCCCACACAGATCAGGTATGTTAGAATAGGTCTGGAAGCCTTTTAATTCATGCTGATGGGCGACATTCGACAGTGCCCGTTTCTCAGGAGGTGTCTCGTGTTTCGCTGGGATGTTGTCTGGCATTTTCTCTTCCAGGACCCTAATTTAATCTTCCTGAATGCGGCCTGGATAACCCTATGGTTGTCAGTTGTCTCCCAAACCAGTGGTGTGATACTGGGCCTTTTTCTGGCGCTGATGCGCATGTCGCGCTTTCCGCTGCTTTCAAGGGTAGCTGGTGCATACATCTGGTTCTTTCGCGGCAGCCCTCTGCTAGTCCAGGTGCTGCTGCTATGGGATGGCCTGCCGAAAATCTTCCCTTCTTTACTCCTGGCTGACTGGGCCTGTATCATTGTTGCCTTCTCGCTGAATGAAGGCGCATACATGGCAGAGATCATTCGCGCGGCTATTACCTCAGTAGACCCCGGCCAGATGGAGGCGGCAAAATCGCTGGGTATGCGCTACCCGCTTGCTATGCGCCGCGTTGTACTGCCACAGGCAGCGCGTGTCATCATACCACCATTAGGCAACGAATTCAACAATATGCTCAAGACGACCTCCATCGCTTCGGTCATTGGTTTGCAGGAGCTCACTGGCAGCGCGGAGGTCTACGGTTCACAGGCGTTCGTAATCTTTGAGCTGCTGATTGTTGCCACCTTCTATTACCTGCTGCTGACGACTGTGTGGGGCTATATCCAGGGTTGGATTGAGAATCGACTGGATCCCGACCGCGTGCAGACGAGGATCGAGCTGGAGGACAAAAAGAGCTTTGCACAACGCCTGGTAGGATTCGGCGGTTCGCGTTCTGGCGGTACGCTGGTGAGCGGGCGTTAGGAAAGGAAGGCGTTATGAGTATGGAACGGGTTGAGCTTCCAGCAACGAACGGCAGTGAAATGGTACGTGCCGAGAATGTAGTTAAGCGCTTTGGCAGCTTGACGGTGTTGAACGGTATTGACCTTTCTGTTAAGCGTAGGCAGGTCGTGGTGATTATTGGCCCGAGCGGCTCCGGAAAAACAACAATGCTGCGCTGCATTAACCACCTGGAGAAGATCGATGGGGGGCGCATATATATAGAAGGTCAATTGGTAGGATATCGCGAGCAGGCCGGCCGATTGGTGGAAGATAACGAGGCAAGTATTGCTCGTATGCGCTCCCAGGTAGGCTTTGTTTTTCAGCGCTTTAACCTGTTTGCTCACATGACGGCGCTAGACAATATTATTGAGGCTCCCATTCATGTGCTGCACCAGCCGAGAGCTGAGGTAACTGAACGCGCGATGGGTTTGCTAGAAAAGGTCGGCCTCACCGAGAAGGCAAGGGCCTATCCACACAAGCTCTCTGGCGGGCAACAGCAGCGCGTTGCCATCGCCCGCGCCCTCGCTATGAATCCAAAATTGATGCTTTTCGACGAAGCTACTTCAGCGCTTGATCCAGAACTAGTCGGCGAAGTGCTCAAGGTAATGCGCCAGCTTGCCGAGGAAGGTATGACGATGGTGGTAGTGACACATGAGATGGGCTTTGCCCGAGAGGTGGCCGATCGCGTGATCTTTATGGATAAGGGTGTTATCGTAGAGGAAGGATCAGCAGAGCAAATTTTTGACAATGCCGAGAATGAGCGTACGCGTGGTTTCTTGAGGTCAATATTGTAAAGCAGGCCTTAGTCAATCCTGTTAGATGCCTGCCAGGTGCGGTGGGCGACGCGCGAGTTTCATCGACAGGCTACCGAGGGTGAAATTGGGGTGTGAGTCGAGCAGCATCAGAAAGGCCTGTACCACCGTTGGATCGAATTTAGTTGTGGAGCCCAGCAGGAGCCTTTCGCGTGCCGCAGCGCGCGAGAGAGGAGCTTTATAGGGTCGTTCTGTGGTCAAGGCATCATAGACATCCGCCACAGCCAGAATCCGTGCGCCAAGTGGGATGTCTTCGCCTTGCAATCCTGCAGGATAGCCACCTCCATCCCATGCCTCGTGGTGATGGAGCACGGTCTCCACGTAGAAGGGGTCGATATCGCAACCTATCAGGATAGTAGCACCTATTACCGGATGGCGTTCTATCGTGCGTCGTTCCTCGGCGGATAATGCCGCCGACTTATTAAGGATATTATTGGCGATCCACGTCTTGCCCAGGTCATGTACCAGTGCAGCCAATGCCAGGTTGCTCGCTTCTCGCCTGCTCCAACCCAACTGGCGAGCCAGTCTGTAAGCGTAGGTCGCTACCCTGCGCGAATGCTCATAGGTCACAAGGTCACGCTCTTGAATGCTCTTCACAAAGGATAGGAGAAGCCTTCTATTTTCGCTTTCTCGTTCAATATGTATTGCTCCCACCACTCTTCTCCGCTCTCTAAAACGTTTAGCTGGTCACGATGCCCATCTTCCAACACTGTCCATACATATTACATTTTCTCATTAATCTGAGTCTATGATCGCAGTCTAATCAAGTACTTTTGTATATATCTGTCCTTTTATATGCACTTGCTCTTCAATCATCTATATTATCCCCCAAATAGTCCCTTTTTCTATGATTGCTGCGGCTCAAACGTTACAATGTAGAAATGGACTGGTTTTGGGAATTACTTCGGTAACAGAGAGCAGAAGTGATGAAACATGGCAGAGAATGATGCAAAGGAGAACCTGGAGCAGAGACCGGTTTCCGAGCCTAGTGAACCGCAACAAATGGAAGGCGTTGTCACTGTTGTGCTAACGGCCGATAACCATCTCGGCTATGCTGGATTGAGTCAACGACCTCGTAAACGCGAGGAGTGCCGGCGGCGGCTGCGCCATGCTTTTCAGATGGCGACTGATTTTGCCGTGAATCAGGGCGTTGATCTTTTCATTCAGGCGGGCGATCTGTTTGATACACCCAATCCGGATGAGCGGGATCGCAGCTTTGTAGCGGAGCGCCTGGCGCAGCTACGAAAGAAAGGTATTCGCGCTTTTGCCCTGGGCGGGGTTCATGATACCCCGGTAAATTCTCACTCTGTGCCAGATAAGGTTCCTCCTGCCCCGCAGATCAGTTTTGAACGCCTGGGTGCACTCCATTATTTTGCTCCACAGAATAATAGAGGAACTGCAAAGGCCAAGATCCTAATGGAACCTGTCATTATTGATGTACATGGTGTACGTATTGGCATCTGCGGCTTGAGCGTAATTGGCGATCAAGAAGGTGATCCACTTGCTCACCTGCGAGTGCAAGACGACATCGAGGGCGCTGCTATTTCACTACTTGTTTTACATGCGCCGATCGAGGATCTGACGACAGGTTCATCCTCACTGGAAATACGAGCGCAGGTTGGCCGTGCCAGTATCGCAAACCAGACAAAGTTTCAGCATATACTAGCTGGCTACCATCACGCCCATCGCCAACTCCGTATTGGTAATTGTAATGTAGTTGTTGCTGGAGCTACTCAACATTTCGACTTCAGTGATCTTGATGATAATCCAGGCTTCGTTTTTTTAGGGTTAGCCGCTGACGGTATCCGTTGGTGTAACCATATTCCCGTAGACTCTTTGCCGTTGCGACGTCTGGTGGTGAACACAAGCGAATTGTGGCCGGATGGCACCGAGCGTGTAATTGAGCAACTGCGTCCACTATGCGATCCGCAGGCGCTGGTGCAGGTCCGGCTGGAAGGTGCACTTACGCGTGGACAATACCATCAATTAGATTTCAACCAGGTAAGGCGCTACGGCGAGGAACATTGTTTCGCTTTGATTATCGATGATAGTGCTCTGTCGCTCCTGCCCGAGCGGGAAGGCGCTCCTACTGAAATCGGGGAACGTCTCTCTCTGCGCGAGGAACTCGAGGCTTTAGCGAAAGAATGGATTGATGCTGCACAGGACGAGCAAGAAAAGAAAGCCTTGCAGGCGACTAGAGAAGAGTTGCTGGCGGCCCTGGATGAAGAAAAAGGTAGAAGGTAAGGTTGCTATGAATGGAGTGAGCGCATGATTATCCTTAAGCATCTGGCAGTCGAAAATTTCAGGCTCTTGCGAGAGATCAACCTGCACTTCCCAGAGCGTGGCAGTATTCTCATTCAAGGTCCAAACGAAGCCGGCAAGTCAACACTTTTTGAAAGTATCTACTTTGCCCTCTATGGTGAGCCTCTTGTTTCTGAACAGAGAAGGCGCACCCTGGATGACCTGATATCCTATGGCGCAACGCGTGCCGAAGTGAGGTTGACGCTGTCGATTGGCGTCACAGATATGACGATCACACGCAGTATCGAACGCGGACAAGGACAACAGGTGATACTGTATGTTCAAAGAATAGGCATGCCTGAAGAGGCAGCAATCACCGATGTCAGTTCGGCCAACAGCCGTATTGCCGCTGAGATAGGAAGTATCGATGGTGAGACGCTGCGTAATACCTGTCTTGTTGAACAAAGGGATCTGAACCGCCTGGAGAGGCTGAGCGGTAGTGAGCGAGAAGCCACCGTGCATAAGCTATTGGGGCTTGAAAAGCTGACACGCCTGGCTGAGCAGTTCAGGGTAACGGAACATGACGAGCAGCTTCTTGGTGAGAGCGTCGAGCGCCTGCAGTTGGCTGAAATACAGGCTCGCATTCCTGAATTGAGCAAAGAGCTTGGTCACATTGAGACAATCCTTGATACCGTGACCGTATCTGAAGGTCTGGCAGAGATAAGCCAGCAGGAAGCGGAGATCGCTGAACAAGAGCAATCGCTTGAAGAGCTTCAGACAAGGCGCAATGAACTTAAAGGCGACCAGGGGCGCATCCAGCAACTGAAGAAAGCGGATGCGATCCTTGGTGAGATCATTGCAGCGTACGATGCGATGGCGGAGGCGCAGCGTGAAATTCCCGAACTTGAGCGACAAATAGCCGAACTAGACCGGCGCGAACGCGAAGATTTGCCTGCACTGGAGCATCGTGTACATGACCTGCAAGACCTGACTGGTTCCTTTGCTACTCTTTTACGCATGAGCGAAGACTTAATCAATATTGACAGAATGATCAGGCAGCTTGAGCAAGAACTAAAAGAACAAAAGCCCACTATTGATGAACTGAAGGAACTCGAAGAGCAGATTGCTCACGCGCAAGCGCAAATAGATCAGATCCAGCAAACTCAGCGCGAACTGGAAGAACAGCAAGCGGAGCGTCCACGCCTGGAAACGCGCCTACCGCGCTTAAAGCGCCTGTCCGAGCAAGTAGCGGCATTTCGCAAGGCAAAAGCACAGTACACAAAACGCGTTATGCAGGCGGGACTGGCAGAGGAGCATAGCGTACAACTCGTAAGCGTGCAGAAGGAATTGCACGAGACCGAACAGGAACTGGTGCTGGTCGAGGCTGAGGCACAACAGGTCCAGCAGCGTGCAGATGAAATGGAGAAGCACTGGCGCCAGCTCAGCATGCGCCGCCAGCTTGAGGAGTGGCAGCGTGTAAAAGGTCTATCACAAGGGCTGAAGGAAGCAGGACAACACGTTATGTTTGCTCACCAGCAGCAGGAGCAACTAACCCGTGAAGTACAGGATGCCCATAATGCTGCCAGGCTAAGGTTGGGTTTTGTGATCGTTTGCTGTGTGTTTATAGCGTTATTCGTTATCGCTGCCAGTTTTGCATTTTTCAACCGATCGTATCCAATCGCCCCTATTATGGGTGCACTTGCCCTGCTATCAGTTGCGGGCGCCGGATTCTGCCTGCAAAATTATCTCAAAGCACGCGAGAATGAACAGGAAGCTGACCAGCTCATGCAGCAAGCCATCGGCCAGATTGGCATGATGGTGGCTGCGCGCGAGGCTGCGGGGCGCATGGGAGGAAAGCAGGATGCGCTTGTGCAGGTCGAGCGTGAGATTCATTCGCTCGGTGGTACGATCCCTAGATCCGTTGAAGAAGCGCGGCTTCTCCTCGAGCGCCTGCCTGACCAGGGAGAGAGCCTGGCTGACATTCAGCAGCAAATGACCAAGCTACACACAGAGGCGCTGACTGCTCGCAATCAAGTAAATGTGACGATCGAGGCAGTGGCAGCACTGCGCAAGGAATGCGCACGCCTGGAGGAGCAATACAGGCAGGAAACCATGGATGAGACCGGTGATACCTCTCGTACAATGCCTTCTGCATTCACCAACAGGGCAGCTCTAGAGCGAATCTATCAAGAGATTGTGACGCTTGCGAGCCAGGAAAGGCTGCCAATACCGGACTTTGACAAGCTCGTGGTCACGCCCACCCCAGAAACTACAAACCGCTCGGACTCTCCTGGGGCCGACGAAGGTATACTACTGCAGGAAAGCGGTCTGGAACTGGATACGCTTATCGAAGCTGCTCTCAAGGATACCGAGCGTGCGCTGGTGGCCATCAGTGCAAAGATGGAAGTCGTACCAGATATAAGCAGGGAAATCCGTGTATGCCGGGACGCGCTCAATACCCTCCTCACTCGTAAACGGATTATAGAGGAACGCCATGAACGCTTCCAGACATACAATCCTACGCAGCAGATCGAGCGCGCCCGCGAACAAAAGGCAGCACTATATGATGCTCTAAGCGGTTTACAGAACTCCTTGCGCCAGCGTGTGCAGCCACTGGGAATTCCTTATGGCCAGACAGCAGCTCATAATGCTGAGATAGCCGCACGCAAGCAACTGGAGGCTTTGCAGATCACCCTGGGGAACCGTATAGAACTTCAGAGCCGGCACCTAAGATATGTTTCCAGTTTGAGACAGCACCAAGAGTCATTATCCGAACTATACCGGCAGTTGGCGAAGTTCAGCAGCTCTCTCGGCAGTTGGATTGTGCCTTTAAACCCCTTTGCTGATGCGCTTGTAGGGTTACGTACACGCTGCCAGCATGAATTGCAAGAAGCCCACGAGGAGGGCATCCTGCAGAAACTTGAAGAGCTGCAGCTCCAGGAAGGCGCTTCGCAAGCAAAAATAGAGCTATGTCGCCAGGAGATAGAAGAGGCGCAGGAACGCATCGCCGCCATGCTGGCGCAGCGCAATCGCCCTCCTGCGAAAGGATATACTATTGCCGATATCGTCGTTGTCTGGCCATTAGTAGGTGAATACTCTACGCAAGATCGCAGCCGGCTGCAGGAAGAGCACGAGGCCAAAGAACAGGAACTGCACCAGCTTGAACAACGAGAACTGGAACTCAGCACAAGACTGCAGGTAGGTGATGACAGGCTCGATCTTGAACAGGCGCGTAAACGTATGGAACTGCAGGAGCGCAGCTACCAAACGAAGACACGTGGCGGCTTGATGGTGAAGGTTTTGAACGAGCGCCTGATACAGAAGGTGCTCCCACGTACTGAGTATTATATGCACCAGCTTGTTCCACTGCTCACCTGTGGACGCTACCGCGACGTTCGCCTGACGGCTGATCTGGAGGAAGGAAGCGCCAGTGGAGGAGTATTGCAACTGCGCGTGTGGGAATCCTCCGCCGGTGAATATCTGCCGCTATCAGCTCTTTCGGGTGGAACTGCTGACCAGCTTTCGTTGGCATTGCGCCTGGCCTTCACAATTGCAGCACTTCCACGCGAGCTGGTACTTACACCTGGTTTCATACTGCTAGATGAGCCGTTAAGCTCGCTCGATCGCGCTCATAGCCATGCACTGGTAGATGTTATCGCGGGTGAAATGCTCGGCCAGCATTTTGAACAGGTGCTGCTCATGTCACATAACAGTGAGTTTGAGCCCGCTATGTTCCCTTACCACGTCTATATGGACAGCGGTATGGTGGTGGAGAGCAATCTGCCAACCCCGCCTGCTGCGGGGACAAATGGCAACAGCGGGAGCGCGGTGCGAGAGCCTGTGCCTGTTTCAATTATGCAAGAATAAACCTCTCCACCTCTCTCGTGGCCTGTTCTATGTCATTACCTTCCAACCACACGATGCGCTTGTCTTTGCGGAACCAGGTTAACTGGCGTCGTGTGAAATCGTGAATAGCGTATTTAAGCCGCGTAACCATTTCGGCCTCGCTCGCAAACTCGCCTCTCAGCCAGCGACTGATAAAACGATACTCTAACCCAAAGGACTCCAGCCGTTCGTGGCTGATGCCATGTTCAAGCAGGTCACGTACTTCTTGCACCATTCCTTGCTGTATGCGTTCTTCGACTCGCGCATCAATGCGCTGGTAAAGTACATTGCGAGGCCAGGCGATGCCCAGTAAAAGGCAGCGGTAGAGGGGCGCTGCTATGCCTCGTTGTTGGGAGAAAGGTTTACCGGAGATTAAGTAGACCTCCAGTGCACGAATCACGCGACGAGGATTGTTGCGATCAATTGTTGCCGCGCTGTGTGGATCTATCTCCTCAAGTTGCGCAACCAGCTCTGCTAGTGGTCGAGTTTCAAGCTGCGCGCGCAGAGAATAATCAGGAGGAACACGGGGAAGATCCAGGTGATCTACCACTGCCTGGATGTAGTGAGGTGACCCGCCAACCAGGAACGGTAGATAGCCGCGAGCCAGGATATCATCAATCGCCTCAACAGCTTGCTGCTGGTACTGGGAGACAGTGTAGATCTGCTGTGGGTCGGCAATATCCAGCAAGTGATGAGGGACGAGCAGGCGCTCCTGCGGCGTCACCTTAGCCGTGCCAATATCCATACCCCGATAGGTCTGGCGCGAGTCTGCCGAGACAATCTCCCCGTGAAAATGCTGCGCCAGTGCAATGGCCAATGCACTTTTCCCCGAGGCGGTCGGGCCGAGTATGACGACTAAAGGCGGCTTTGCGGCTGTCATGGATGTTTTATCAGACGTTCTACGCGCGATACGAGTGCCACTGCGATCCCCATCCCCAGCAATACACCGAAAGGAGTAAAACAGCCCAGGGCTGCCCCCGATGTCAACAATAGGCCCATGGTGCCACCTAGTAACACTGCCATAATGATGACGAGTGGGCGCACAAGCTTCATAGCCCAAATACCTCTGTCTATTATCCATTCGCTCACAATAGGGTGTGTGCCGATGGCGGCTCCAGCGGCAGTCAGGAGTAGCATTGCACACAACTGAAGTGATGGGAAATTAATGTGCAAAAAAACATGCCACACAAGCGTACCAATCCCTAATGTACTCAACGTCACGCTCAAACCTGTACAGAAGCGATTAATTCTATCTCGCGTACTTGATGTGCTATCCCAATCGGCAAGCAATGCGCCCAGGGTTGCCAGAGGTACCATGCCCAGGAACACAACAATAGACCATTGATTTGAAGAAAAGAGCGATAGAGGTGTGTTTGCCAGAGGAGGTAGATGAGCGAGCAAAAGGTATGAGATACTGGCTGTCATAAAGGCAGCGGTAAAAGTCAGCCCTCGTTTTAACCATGGATACTGCTGGGGTGAGGCGTGCAAAGGGTTCCAACTGCTAGAGAGAGAGCTGCTGCCCGGCTTGCCATACTTTACCCTGTACTCACTATGCCGGGTATCATAATATGATTGGCCGACCTGAGCATTGGTAAGATGTGCCATCATGATAGCGCCGTCCACCACTATATCTCCTTCATCCAAGGAACGCCCCACCATAAATCGGGGGCTTACATCCTGCGATGCGGTTTGACGAGAAGGATTGTTCGGACCGCTGCTGCTCATAGCACTGTAACTGAGCACATCTAGCGCTACGGTAACGGTATACATACCGACCTCTCCTGCAGGTCTTACTAGAATTGAGCCCTCATAATGCGTTGAAACAGCCTCACTTGAGCCACCGATAACCTGTAAATTGGTGCTGTCAACTCGCACCCGCACGAGTGAGCTCATGCCATCAAAAGTTGTTGTATTGACGATGATCCATGGCTCGACCGGTTCAATAGTCCCGCGCACTGATGTTCCCTGATTGCCGGTGATATACAGCAGCATAGGAGCCGAAATACCGGAATAGATCTGACCAAAGTCGATTATTTCCGGTCGAACGACGATGGTCGGCTGCTGCACCGGGCGCAGGCCTCCTACCCGGCTAGCACGCGCGCCAGTTGAGCGCATACCCGGAGCCGTGCTTCTGCGACCCTGCCCGGTGGAGTAAACCTGGGTGTTCGATCCTATCACCACCTGCAAGAACCTCTCTACCCCTACTGCCGGATTGCCCGTTGTTATGCGAATACGCTTGGTCGCTCTTGCCAGTTCGGGTGCGCCAATCTCATACAGCCAGAACTCGATCTCGCCTGCAAACAGGTAGTCCGCTGCCTCTTCCGGGTAATGTGCGCAGAGCTCAGCCAGTTCTTCTGGCGTTGTAGCAGGGTTGCCTTGCTCGAATGCGAAGGTTCCCACGCCAAGCAGCGCTCGGCGGAACACGGCGACGCTCTGGTAACGATCCTCGGACTCTGGAGCAGTCGCTTTCTCCAATGCATATGCCACAGCAGGTGAGATGAAGGGATAGGCAGCATGGATGTCCTGCAAGCCGAATCCATCTTCTACCACCACATTGGTCATCAATTGAAACAGCGTCATAGCCAGAGAGTAAATATCTGAGCGTTCATCCGTTTGTGAGCTACCGTATTGCTCTGGCGGGGCAAAGCCAGGTGTACCAAGCATTTGTGTATCACGTGATCCACTGTGCCGGAAAATTCGTGCAATGCCGAAATCGATCAGCTTAATACGGCCATCGCGCCTGAGCATGATATTGCCCGGCTTCATATCGCGGAAAATAACTGGTGGTTGCTGGCTGTGAAGATACTCAAGTACATCACATAGCTGCCGCGCCCAGCCCAGGACACGACGCTCAGAAAAGGGCCCATCGTTGTGCTCAAGCAGGTCCTCAAGCGTGTCTCCCTCGATGTACTCCATTACCAGGAAATGGCGTGAGTCTTCGGTAAAAAAGTCGGTGAAGGCAGGAAGGTTAAGATGATTCAAACGGGATAAGATCGTAGCCTCTGCCAAGAAATTTTGAATAGCTTGTGCGTGCTCATATGGAGGGACCGATGAGAGGCTCATTTCTTTGATCGCGCAGGTCGAATCATGCTTCAAATCCTTCGCCTGGTAGACGGCGGCCATCCCTCCATGTCCAATGGTGCGCATAATCACATAACGTTTATGCAACAGGGTGCGTGAGGTCAAGCGCCCTGTCTGTGTATTTGCTTTGCTATTGAGCGGGCTAATGATAAAACCTCCCCATGTCTCAAAAGTGTGCATCATAGTATAGCATAGCATACGACTAATGGGAGTTACTACCTATAGTAAACGTCCCGCGTGCTGCAAAATCACATTGGCATGGTACAATCACATTATGTCCACAGCCAAGATGATTATTCTATATACATAATAGACGAAGTACAAAGTTTATTATAGAAACGCTAGGAGTGAGAGCGAAACCGACTCATGATGAGCATGCAACGATACACCCTGGTAATACTTTCTCAACGACCTATGCATAAGCGGATATTCCAACTTTTGCTGTTCAGCCTGATAGTAATCCTGGTTGGTGGTGGAGTTGCGCTGCTCTTGCAGACCCAGCCTTCAAGTCATGCCAGCGGAGGAAGCGTGGTTGGTCCACCTACGTTACCTGCATCAACGGTCGATGCCATTTTTGCGCGCCTTGGCAGTCCTATGGTTGGTACAGGCAAGGTTGTGGTGCAGGCATCACAAAAAGCGAAGGTAGATGACGCTTTTGCCCTGGCGGTGTGGTGGGTCGAGACAAACGATGGAGCCGCAGGCGTGGGGCGCGCGGACCACAACCCCGGAAGTGTACGCGGCAGCGTGGGCTATCCCTCGGCCTTTGATGGCTACACCATCTACCCATCCTATTCTGATGCGGTTGTTTACTGGTTTGGGATGATCAGGCATGGCTACGTCGATCGCGGTTTGAGTACCGTCTATGCGATTTCGCATCCCTACGTGGGCACCTCCAGTTCGCCATTGTGGGCAGCGAAGGTAACGAAACTCATGCTGCGCTATCGCAGCGAAGCGCCAGCTCCTCACGTGGTCAAAGCCAGCCCCACTAAATCGCCTTACGTTGTTAGTATGCTAAGGAAATATAGACGGCTGCCTGGTGGGTATACAGGAATGGCTACATCTTACGACCGGGAACAGGCAGAAATAACCAGTATCTCTGCTACTTCACAGCCTCCTCTATGGGGTGAACTCGGTCTTACTTTCTTTGCTCTGCTAGCGTCCTGCATTATCGTCATAAGGGCTATTCGGCTGCGGCGCGTGCGGTCCGTTCCTATTCCAAAGCGCAGCACATCGTCTTTGTTACCTCTGGTACACTTTACACCTAGAATCAATGCCATCTCATCGGGCGACTCGGGGCCTCTTCCTGTACAAACGGAGCCACTTGTTAAGGTGGGTATAGCTCTTTCCGGTGCGAGCTACGGTCAGGGTCACCTCGATAATAGAGAAGCCACATATGAAGGAGATCATGATACCGAGGTTCCCCTGCGCCGTGTTGTCTTAGTGCCTTCTCAACTCACTCAACCAGTCTCCAGCAGATCACTAGAACCTGTGGGCACCCGGCCCGCAGGCTTGTTAAGCCGATATAAATGGGAGCAAATGAGCCTGAGTCGTTTCGAGCAGGATTAGATGGGTAGGGAGCCTGGCAGCCGCAAGGGCTGCCACTACATTTCACTCAACAAATGCTGATGGACAAAGCACTAGTAAAATAGGCCACTTGCTTTTTCTCTATAGATTCTTATTATTTAATAATAAGGATGAGTTCATCCGGGTTATTCTGCGCGTAACTTGTAGGAGTATGTAATTTGTAGATGAACGTAATCTGTAGATGTTCGGTCTCTACTGGTCGACTGCCTGATCAGTACAAGCAAATCTCCCCTTTGGATCACTACAACATTGGAATAGGCAGATAGCCCCCGCTTCCTGCCTGCTTTTTTCTATCGTCTCGGATAGGAAAGGGGCAAGTATATGTCCGCTGAAACCAGCTCTTCATCGCCCGAACAAACAACCCTTCGTCCTAATGCCATTGGTCTGCCAGGCGTGCTGTTTCAATCCATTACGACCATGGCACCTGCCTCAGCCGTAGCATTCACTCTTGGTCCTGCCGCTATTGGTTTTACCGGGGGGGCGTTACCACTCGCTGTCTTCATCGCGCTCATCATCTGCTCTTTCATCGCTTTGAGCATTGGTGCCTTTGCTAAATATCTGCCGGCGGCGGGCGGCTACTATACGTATGTCAGTCGCAGTCTTGGGGCGCAAGCCGGATGGATGACCGGGTGGCTGTTTGACCTGGCCTATCTGCTGATTGTTCCCTTTCAGCTACTGGTGTTGGGGCCAGTCGCAGATGACTTTGTGAGGCGATACTTCCACTTCACCGCTTTGGGAGCGAATGGATGGGTGTTCTGGGCTCTGGTCTTTGCCGTCATTGTCTTTGCCATCACTTACTTTGGCATCAAGCTCTCTGCAGACACCAGCGTGGTGCTGGGGATTATTGAGATTACCGTGTTTGTGCTGCTCTCGGCCTGGCTGATCGTCACGGCTGGCAATGGCAATACGTTCGCGGCCTTTAACCCTGCTTCCAGTCTTGAAAAAGGCCTGGGAGGCTGGCAGGGTGTGCTCCAGGGCATGATCTTTGTATTCCTGGCGTTTGCAGGCTTCGAGTCTTCTGCTCCCCTGGCAGAGGAGACACAGAACCCGCGCCGGACGGTGCCGCGTGCCATCCTGCTGGCAGTAGTCATGATCGGTCTCTTCTACGTGTTTTGCTCCTATGCCGGGGTGGTCGGCTGGGGCTTCAACAAGATCACGACCTATGTCAGCGATCCAGACCCCTGGGCAACGATGGCGGCACGGGTATGGGGGCCGTTCGAGTTTATTGTCAGCCTGGCTATTCTCAATAGCGCGCTGGCGAATGCCAATGCGGGCGTCAACGCAGTGACGCGTGTGCTCTACGCTATGGGTCGCGTCAGGACGCTTCCAGGTGCGTTGGTGCATACGAATCGCTTCCGCACGCCTGACATCGCCATTATTCTTACCATGGTCATAGCCTTGATCTGCACACTGGTGCCCGGCTTTATCTATGGTCCTGCGACCGCCTTTGCATTCGTCGGCACCATTATCGCCATTCCAATCATCCTGGTCTACATGGCGACCTGCCTGGCTGTGCCGTTCTTCTATCAACGCGAACATCGTGCAGAATTCAGTATTGTGCGGCATGTCGTCATACCCGCCATCCCGTTCATCGTGCTGGCGATCGTGTTGTACTTCCAGTTTGCCCCCGTGCCCCCACCACTCAACCTGGCCGTGCCCATCAGTATCACCTGGTTTGTGCTTGGCCTCGTCATCGTCGTATTCCTGAGCCTGCGCGCCCCAGAAGCTCTGGCGCGCAGCAGCAAAGTCTATCTTGAAGAGTAGGGAGAGTAGTATTGTGACTGAACAGTACCTTTGAAAGGAGAAACTTCATGGCTACCCATCAACTCGACGATACCCAGCCTCATGCCTTCTGGGACAATAGTTACCCGCCAAGGATACATATCCAGCCTGGCGATACAGTTGTGTTCGAGACGCTCGAGGCCTCAGCTAACCAGGTTCGCCCGGACTCCGCGTCGGAGGTAGTAAGGGCGCTGGATTTCGCCTTCATTCATCCGCTCACCGGCCCCGTGTACGTAGATGGTGCAGAGCCGGGTGATGCTCTAGTGGTCGATATCATCAGCATCAAACACAAGGGATGGGGCTGGAATGCCGTCATACCGGGTTTCGGATTGCTGGGAGATGACTTTCCAGAGCCGTACCTGCACCATTACAAACTGGGGGAGACCACGTGTGAATTTCGACCGGATATTCACATCCCCTATGAACCGTTCTGCGGTGTGATGGGAGTAGGGCCGCGTGAGCCAGGTCGCTTTACGACTATTCCACCACGCGAGAATGCCGGCAATATTGACATCCGCCACCTTACTCCTGGCTCGCGAGCGTTCTTTCCAGTCCTGGTTCCTGGCGCCCTGTTCTCCTGTGGGGATTGTCACTCGGCTCAAGGCGATGGTGAAGTCAATGGCACCGGTATTGAAACCCTGATGTCCGTAACCCTTACTTTTAGTTTGATGAAAGGTGCGAACATTCCCGAGCTGCGTTTCATTACAGCACCCGGCAAGAAGCTCACCGTCGCTGACGAGGGGGGTTACTTCGTGACCACTGCGCATGGCCCTGACCTCTTCAAGGATTCCCAGCAAGCGATACGCTACATGATCGATCACCTGGCCTCTGAGCACAATATGACACGCGAGCAGGCTTATTGCCTGTGTGGCGCGGCGGTAGACCTGAAG
>WNGN01000541.1_pt1 | contig 32969 bp, 28 predicted proteins | sample 5400561 | NCBI WGS metagenome assembly WNGN01 (sample SAMN13153379, study PRJNA577476) | soil metagenome | isolation source: 115 cm soil or saprolite under Garry oak tree replicate 2 | place: USA:California | collected 2016-06-15 | reverse complement strand
TTAGGCGAGAATGCCTGGGGGTCGATACGATGATCCGAGTCCAGGGCATACAACTCCTTGAGATAGGCTTTTCCTCGAGTGTTGTCATTCAGTCCAATGAATCCGAGAGCAAGCTGTAGCTTGACAGCGGTCCTCTCTTCGAAGCGGCCAGCCTGCCCGGCAAGCAATTCATCCGCGCGCAAGAGCAACTCTACGGATTTGGCAAAATCGGCCTCATAATAGAGCGCCTCGGCGCGAGCCAGCATCTCGCCGGCTTCGTCGGCGGGAGCCGGCCAGCCCGGCCGGGCGGCGGTAATGATAATCACCAGCGCGAGAATGTTTCTCAACATGGAACACCTCATGGAAAGACAATTTGAATTCCCGTTTCATTTCCGGTGACGCGATATGTCTTTGTCTGGAATCGTGGATTTTCGAAAATCAATACGCTTCCGATCGGAACTCGAACGCCGCTCAGCGGTGTCTGCCCTAAAGCCTTCTTTTCAACTCCATCGATAAATACTGCTGCCCACGGTTTGGAATTGATCTGGACGCTCACGTCAAAGGTGATCATCGTTTTCGTCGTTTCGTTGCTATTGATGACGTGCGTCACGTATTTCCGTAAACTTCCATGACGGTATTCGAGAGTATGCGTTCCCGCAGGAAGTTCCAGGGAGACCGGCGCCGCCCCCAGGTATGCATCATCTTTATAAATGTCGACCGACGTCGGCGAGCTTACGGCAAGTGTTCCGGCGGCAGCGGCAATCACTGGCTGCGGCTCGTTCGCAACCGGACCTGGCGGAGGAGGAACGACCGCCGAAGATCTATAGGTTGTCAACGGCTTTTCCGTGGCCGGAGGAGTGGGCTCCGGCACCGTTTCTATAGAGTTCGTCAGCCATAGTTCCGGTTCAGGTGCGTTCACGTTCTGGATCTGCTCGGAGCTATCGACGGACGTCGACGCCCGCACTGATGCTTTGACCGGCTTCGGGGTAGTTGAAGGTTTCACCAAACTATCAACCGTAATGCCCAGAACGATAGCGCTCAGGAGCACAAGCACAGCCGCACGCACCAACGATCGTATTTTTGGCATTCGCCTCGAATCATCGGGGGCTTGGGCCAACGGAGAGGTTGCCTCGATGAGCGCGGCGCTGTTGCTTTCCGAATCCAGCTCAACGTTGCCGGGAACTGCCGTGCGGCTTGGTTCCGATTGCTTCTGTGGGTTCTCTTTAGACTGCGCCTGCCGGAGGAATGCGCTCACATTCTCGAGATTCCGGTGCAACTCCGACTGCATGGAAGAACGCAGCGACTGTGCCTGGGCGTTGTCGGGATCGATCAGCAGAATTGCCCTCGTCAGATCCAGACAATCCTTGGTGCGCTTCTGCTCATAGGCTTGCCGCGCCTGTTCAATGAGTTTGCACAAATTCCGGTTCGGCGATTCGTGGACTTCGAGATCCCCGGCTGGACCTGTCGTTTCTGTTTGCGGCATCGTCGTCACTCCCAAGTTTCTTGTGTGTGACGACTGTAGCGCCGGCACTGTCCAAATGTGGTCCATTTCCTGCGGCGCTTCGCGCGCCATCAACGAATGTTAAGAATGTCGATGATGGCGTCACTCAATGGGACCATTTCTGTCCTATGCATCGTCATCATAGAGGCAAGCCTTCACATTAGGAGACTTCAATGGTAAATGGGGTAGTCGTTCAGTTCGCTGTGTTCTCGCTGGCTGCTGTCATCCTCATCTGCATGATCATTGTGCTCAAGAGACCAAAGAAGCAGCCGGAACCGTTCCGCATCGCTCCGCCGATTCGGCCGGTGCTTGAAAAATCACAGACCATGCAGTCGAAGCCAACGCAGATTGCCGCCTCGCGAAACGAACCACTGGAAACGGAGCCGGAACCGCCACAAACGATCGCAATGAAACCCGCAAGTACACTTGCGCAAGAACAGAGGACAATGCAATCACCTGTGAGTTCAGAGGCCCCAAAGCCAACAGCGGTCATCGATGTACAAGGGATGTTGATGACTCAGGAAGACAAAAACAAACGAATCCTCGCGGGCATCTCGGAAAACATCCGGAAGAATCTTCAAAATAGACCGGTGCCTCCGAACTCACCCATCCTGTATTCCGAATCAAGCCCGAGGAATACCGAGTATGTTCGTGTCAAGAAGGAGATCATCACTCCCCATGGGCATATCCGCTTTTCGATTTTGAAGGATTGGCTGACGATCAATATGTTGGCCGTCTTCCGCCGTGCCTCCTTGGACTGGAAAACGCCGGATGATCTGATCGCGTTTCTTCCGGCCTACCTCGAGCCTGAAGCCGAAATTATCAACGGCCAGGTTTTGGTCATCGGCACACCGGGGCATAACGAGAAACTTGCGGTTCCAATTCGAAGTCTTGATGCCGCGTCCGGTCTTTGCCAGTGCTTTGATTTCATCACGGATGTTCGAAAGGCAAACACTCCCGCGGTCTTGCTGATCTCCGATGCCGACTTCAAGGTTGTATCTAGAGGAGTCATCGCGCAGAGTTCATTCATGAATGCTATCGAGCAAGGCCAAACGGCAGTGAAGCGTCTTGGGGAGAGGTCTGCCGCCGGACAGCCGCAGAAAAGCCACAGTGATGCACTGCGGCGGATGGAATCCACGATGGTCGTAGACGCGCTTTCGTGACGGGAGAGGCGGCGCGAAAGCGCCGCGTGAGGGTCGCGCTTCGCGCCCTCTCCCAGAGGGAGAGGGAACGCACTCCGACATTCGATTACCCGTTCTCCGGGCGGATATCATTTCTGATTCTTCCATCTCCTGCCCGATAATGTTCGCGTAATCAACATGCCAAATAAGAGAACAGCCTTCATTACGGCGTTTTCCTTGTGCCTTTGCGGCCTGGTGTTGCCTCATAAACAGGGGCGGGCAGAGGTCGTCAAGATCGACATCACGCGGAAAGATGATTTCGGTACGCACGACCGCATCATCGGGCGCGTACAATTCGCAGTGGACCCGAAGCTGTCGGCCAATCGCATCATCGCGGATCTCGATTTGGCGCCACGAAACAGGCAGGGCAAAGTCGAATTCACAAGCGATCTTTTGCTATTCGTTCCCAAGGATGCCCGGCGTGCGCGTGGAACGGTGTTTCTCGAAGTGGTGAATCGGGGGCGTGATCAGTCGCTGGCCATCATGAGCGGCGCCGAGCAACGTGATTTGTCACCGGAGTCGTGGGTGCTAGGCGACGGTTTTCTCTTGGAGCAGGGTTTCACGATAGCCTTTTTGGGTTGGCAGTTCGACGTTCATCCCTCGCAGGGTCTAACCTTTGGTGCGCCGATCGCGCCTGTCCGAGGCGTCGTGCGGGAAAGCTATATCGCCGCCCCTGGAAGGCGAAGCACGGGCTTCTTCCTGAAATACTGCGCGCTGGATCAGAGCCGTCATGCCGCCGCACTCACGTTTCGCACGCGAATGGATGAGATGCCTCAGCCGCTGCCGCGCGAGTCCTGGCGGTTTGCTTCCGACGGATGCTCGGTCGAGGTGGATAGAGGACTCGATATCGGTTTGTATGAGGCGGTCTATGAAGCCGAAGGCTCGCCGGTAGCCGGTCTTGGGCTGGCCGCGATCCGAGACTTTGCCTCCTATCTCCGCTACGGGCCAAGCGGCGCAACACTCCGCGAAAATCCTGCAGCGCAAGAGAGAGTGATCGGCTACGGTTATTCACAGAGCGCCCGCTTTCTTCGCGAATTCGTTCGCGATGGTTTCAATGGCGACGAGCGTGGCCGCAAGGTATTTGATGCTCTGATGATTTCTTCCGCAGGCGCAGGCGCCGGCAGCTTCAACCATCGATTTGCAATGCCTGGAGAGGCCGGCAACTCAGTCCTGTCGGTGCTCCGTCCGGTCGATCTGCCGCCCTTTACGGATGACGGATTGCTCGCCCGCGCACAGGCGGCGCGGGTCACACCAAAGATTTTTTATACCTTTTCATCGACCGAGTATTGGGCACGCGCCGGATCTTTGACCTACACCACCGAGGACGGCAAAAAAGATGTGCCCCTCGCCGCCACGTCACGTTTGTATTTTCTGGCCGGAACACCGCATGCGTCCGGGGTTCTTCCTTTGGGAAATGCCACGCGGACTCAGCCGTTTCGGCACTTCATTAATTTCGCCGAGCAACGTTGGGCCGCACGGGCCCTGCTTCTGGATCTCGATGCGTGGGTGCGTAATGGAACCGAACCGCCTCCGTCGCGATATCCGTTAATCGCCAGACAGGAATTGGTTCCCTTTACTGGCGTTCGTTTTCCGGTTGCGCCTTCTTTTCCATTCGCCACTTATATGCCTCAGGTGTGGCGCATGGATTTTGGACCGGAGTACGACAAAACGCGAGTGATCACCAACGAGCCGCCGCACTTGGGCGCGCCATATCCCGTCCTGGTTCCTCAGGTAAACGCCGACGGCAACGATGTCGGCGGAATTCTTTTGCCGGAAATAGCCGTCCCACTAGGAACGTACACGGGTTGGAATGTAGCTGTGCCCCAATTGAACAACCTCGGGTACTTGAGCGGCTTGATTGGAGGTTTTGAACCGTTTGCGCTCACGCGGGAGGCCCGCCTGAAGAGAGGTGACGCGCGCCTCTCGATCGAAGAGCGCTATGCCGGGCGCCAGGATTACCTGGATCGCATAAAAAGGGCGGCGGAAGTTCTCGCGCGGGACCGGTTGATATTAGCCGAAGATATCCGTACCGTTGTCCACAGAGCAGGCGAAATCTGGGATGCGGTCGTAAGCCTTCCGCCCCGTTGAGACGTCCCCTCCTCGCAGAGGAGGGTGCGGAACGAATTAGAAGCCGGTCGCTCTCCCCCTGGGAGAGGGCGAGTGTTTCCGATATTGCTCACCGTCCCCGATCATTTTCCGCGCGGCGACAGACGAATTCCATCTCGCGTTTGCGGCATTCCTGGAACAACAAGTCGGCCGGCACGAGGTCCTCCGGAGCCCACACGCCGGGCTTGCGAATGCGGCCGGCGGCGATCATCTGAGCGACGATCGAAGCCGGGCAGGCCGTGTCGATATCACCGGCGCTGGCGTGCCATTTGTTATTCGAACCGGTAAGGCAGTCCATCAGAATTTCATGTCTATCGCCACGCACGATGACGCGCGTCACCTCGTAATCATTTGGTGCCGACCGCGGAGCCGGCAGCGCTTGAAAATCGCGAACCTTCCATCCGGCGCGTAGTCTTTTCATGACCTCCCGAACGAATAGGCGATCGAAGCCCACTTTGAAGTCGGCATAACGAAGGCCTTTATCCTGAAGCCGCAGCGGAAGTGTCGCGATCTCGCTGTGACGCGTCGTCACGACCCACATACGTCCAACAGGCGAGCCGAAGTCGATCGATTCCCAACCCGATCGCGGCGGGCGTTGCACAAAACGTCCTCTGCTCCATTTCCAAGCTGGGAGGGTTAATTCTTCGATGATGGTCTCGGCAGAATATGGAAATGTAAAATCGCCATCGGATGCATTAAAGTCGATGCCGCCAACACGGATCCTTATTGAATGCACCCGATCGAGCTGCGAGGCCGCATGCGCCGCCATAACGTTGGTGAGACCCGGCGCGCAACCCATCCCGAGAATGGCCGTCAGTCCTGATTCGGCAAACCGCGGTTTCAGCCGGAGTTGCCGCCGCGTCCAGGTAAACAGGCCGCCCAGATCGAGGTAATGCACTCGGGCCTCGAGAGCCGCCTGCATGACCTGCAAATTAAGTCGATGATGCGTGCAATTGATAACAACGGAATATCCGGAGAGAAGCGACACGACGCGGCTGATCTCGCGCGCATCAACGGAGGCGTGCACCACGCGGCGGCTGCCATAAGTGCGCGCGAGCTTTGACGCCGCCCTCTCATCGTAATCGGCGACGAGGATTACATTCTTGCGGCTCGACTCGAAAAGATCGCGAACAACGATTCGGCCAATAGCGCCGGCGCCGCCCAGGACGACGAAGCGCGGCGCGGCCCTCAGTACCATCCGATGGGCCGCTCGCTGAGATTGATATGGACCTGCTTGGTTTCGAGAAACTCTTCCACGCCATGCAGGCTCAATTCGCGGCCATGACCGCTTTGCTTATAGCCACCCCACGGCGATTCGACATAACACGGCTGCATCGTATTCACCCACACGATGCCGGCCCTGAGACTTTTCACCATGCGCAGGCACTTGAAAATATCGCGCGACCACACGGCGGCGGCGAGACCGTAAGGTGTATCGTTGGCGATTTGAAGCGCATCGGTTTCATCCTTAAATGGAATGCATGCCACGACCGGCCCAAAGATTTCTTCCCGCGCAATGCGCGCTTTGTTGTCCGATTCGAAGATCGTGGGTTCGATAAAGTAGCCGTTCTTCAACTCCTTCGATGACGGGCGGCGGCCCCCGGCGACCAGCTTCGCCTCTTTGCGTCCGATTTCGATGTAGCCTTCCACCTTCTCCAAATGTTCTTTACTGACGAGCGGTCCCATCTTCGTCTCGCGGTTCAACGGATTTCCGAGGACAACCCGCGGCATCATCTCCTTCATGCGGCCGACCAATTTCTTGAAGAGATCTTGCTGAACCAGAATGCGTGATCCTGCCGAGCAGACTTCCCCCTGATTGATGAAGACGCCGAAGAGCGCGCCGTCTGTTGCCGCGTCGAGATCCGCATCGGAAAAGAAAATATTCGGGGACTTGCCGCCCAGTTCGAGTGACACTTTTTTGAGATTGGACGCGGCGACACCCTTCAGCACCTCGCGGCCCGTTTCAGTTCCGCCAGTGAAAGCGACTTTATCGACCTCCATCGATTCGACGATCGCGCGGCCCGCTATCGGACCATCACCTGTAACGACATTGAGAACGCCGGCGGGCAGATCGGAAATGCTTTCGCGAACCAGGCGCGCGAACTCGAGTGTCGTTATCGGAGTCTGCTCTGCCGGCTTCAAGATAACCGTGCATCCTGCGGCCAGCGCGGGACCCAGCTTCCACGCCGCAAGCATGAGGGGATAATTCCACGGGACGATCAGGCCTGCGACGCCGACGGGTTCGCGCAACGTCATATTCAGCGCGTTGTCGGGGACAGGAAGCGTTTCGCCATGGATCTTGGTCGCCAGGCCGCCGTAGTATTCAAAGCAGTTCGCCGTATCGTTCATGTCGAATTCGCTTTCGACGATCGGTTTGCCGCAGTTGAGAGTTTCAAACTCCGCAAGCATTGCCGCGTTCTTGCGAACAATATCGGCCATCGCGAATAGAATGCGCCCGCGCTGCTGGGCTGTGAAGTCGCGCCACGGACCGCTGTCGAATGCCCGGCGGGCGGCAGCAATCGCGGTATCTACATCCTTTTTGCCCGATTCTGGCACGAGTGCGATGGTTTCGCCGTTGAAAGGATTCAGGACCTCGCGCGTCCTCTTTGAACTCACCCATTCGTTATTAACGTAATTGCTGTAGGTTTTGGTTTGAGTCTGCGATTTCATAGTTTGATCCCGTTGTAGTTCTCGGCGTTCATTGCGTTTATTCCTGTTGATTGTTGAACCGGTAAGCCCCTGCGGCAGTAAGCACAACTGCCACGAGAGTCACGATTGACATGTCGAAGACCAGACTCCATCGGATCAGCCCGAAGCTCATCGCTGCCTCGACGACGGAGCGGCCGACGAAGGGACCGGCGGTCATCAACGTGTTAGAGAAAATGATGTTTCGCAAACCGTCGACGCAATACGTCAGCGGGTTTACCGTCATGAGTGCTTTCAGCAGCGGAGGAGCCGAGGTTATGGGGAACATGGCACCGCTCAAGAAGTAGAGAGGCATCACGAGGAAATTCATCACCATCTGAAAGGCCTGCATCGACGACATTCGCGCAGCGATCGCGATTCCCAATGCCGTCAACGCGACGCCGATCAGCAGTGCCATGATCCACATTTCAACAACGATTAAGGGCGACAGACTGATACCGATGATCGGTGCGATCAGTATCAGGATCGTTGCTTGAATCATGGAAATGGTCGCACCGCCGAATGTCTTTCCCAACGCTACGGCCCAGCGCGGAACCGGCGCAACCAGGACCTCTTTCAAAAAACCGAATTCGCGATCCCAAATAATGGACACCGCGGAGAAGATTGAAGTGAACAGAATACTCATCCCGATAATGCCTGGATACATGAAGGTGAGGTAATTGATGCCGGCGTTGCCGTTTAACGTCACCGCTGAGCTGATGCCTTTGGCGACGACCGCCAAATAGAGCAGCGGTTGCGCGATCATCGAAACGACTCGAAATTTCTCTCTGGAGAACGTCTTGGCTTCACGAAACCAGATGGTGTAGATGGTTTTGACCGCGATTCTCATCTCCTCCTCCACAGCTGCGCCATCTGCCGCATTTGATCTTGTGACGTTCCCTCCTGCGCGCGAATACTGTGTCCGGTGAGTTTCAGGAAAACATCCTCGAGACTTGGTTGTTTCACTTGTATCGATTTGACGCGTCCGGCGAAGCCGGCAATCAGCTTCGGCACGAACTCCGCACCCGAGGCCATTTGGAAATGTATTTCGCTTCCGACCTTCTGGACTTCGACGTTGTAGGCGCGTTTCAAACTCTCCGCGAGACCGTCATCGCCGCTGACGATAATCGTGTCCCCTCCGATCATGCGCTTCAGCATTGCGGGAGAATCGATCGCCTGGATTTTTCCATGATCGATAACCGCGATCTTGTCGCAGTGCTCGGCTTCCTCCATGTAATGCGTGGTCATGAAGACGGTCGTGCCTTTTTCTTCGCGCAGCGCCTTCACATGTTTCCAAATTGCATTTCGCGTTTGCGGATCCAGGCCGAGCGTGGGTTCATCCAAAAACAAAACCTTCGGATGATGTAATAGACCGCGTGCAATTTCCAGCCGCCGTTTCATTCCGCCGGAAAAAGTTCGAACCAGCGAATGCCGCCGGTCAATGAGATCGACGAGACGCAGTACATTTTCGATTCTCTCGGCAAAAAGAGTCGAAGGAAGATCATAGAGCATCGCGTGGAACCATAAGTTTTCCTGCGCCGTGAGGCGATCGTCGAGCGATTGATCCTGGAATACGAGGCCGATGCTTTGCCTCACTTCATTTGGTTTGGCGACAACGTCGAAGCCCGCGACGGCAGCTTTGCCGCTTGTCGGTTTCAGAAGGGTCGCGAGGATCTTGATCGTCGTGGATTTTCCAGCTCCGTTCGGCCCCAAAAAACCAAAGATTTGACCAGACTGCACATCGAGCTGAATACCGTCAACCGCCGTAATGTTGCCGAATTTCTTCACCAGGTTTTCCACATGAATGACGTCCATGAGCATCTCGCGATTATCCGATCTCCGCAAACGCACGCACCGGCACTGGTTCGGACGATTGCTCAAGCGCAATTGCACTGAAACGAAAGCCGACTCGCGGTAGTGAGGCGAGCCCGCGGAGATTTTCGATGACAGAGATATTGCCGGTCGAGATCAGACGAGTTTCATTCGTCCGATCGGCGACCGGGAAATCGACGCCGACAACGCGGACACCGGCACGCACACAGCGAAAAATCAAATGCTCGCCCAGGAACGGTCCGGGATTCCAATAAGCTTCCGTTCCCCAGTATTCGTCCCAGCCGGTCTGGATCAGTAGGGCGGCTCTCCGGACTTGGGAATCGTGAAAGGGAACGCTGACTTCGTGGCGGACGGGTCCGACTGATTCAAGAACGATGGCGCGAAGGGATGTGAAAGTCCTGAGGCCCTCAGCTTTACTTGAGGCTTCGCCCTGCCGGGCTTGCGCTTCGCCCCCGGCAGCCTGCTGGCTGTCGGGCCGCCCTCTCCCAGAGGGGGAGCGATGGGCTAGCTCTATGATGCGCGTCATCGTCCATTTTCTCCCGCCTCACTTTAGGACAAATCGCGTGAATTTGTCTCTAGATCCGTGCAAATTCTGGGGGGCCTGAACTGGCCGATCGTGCACGGTAGATGTAGTCGCCTACTTATCTCATGAGAGGCCGAATGGCTGATGCGTCACGGTCCGGTGCCCGTTCTCGTCATTTCGGAAAAGCAGAAGATCGCTCGGCCGAAATCTCGGGGCGGCAGGCGTGCCGCGTAGGTCCACGCCGCCGGGCAGGATTACAATGTCTATATGAGCCTTAAAAGCGGCGATGCGCTTCTGATCGTCGACGTGCAGAATGACTTTTGTCCCGGCGGAGCCCTGGCTGTGCGCGACGGCGACGCCGTCGTTCCCGTACTGAATCGATGGGTTGCCGAGGCGGAAACCAGCGGCGTTCCGGTTTTTGCGTCCCGGGATTGGCATCCTGCCAACCACGTGAGCTTTAAAGAACGCGGCGGCCCTTGGCCTCCGCACTGTGTCGAAGGCACGCGGGGGGCGGCGTTTCACCCGGACCTCCGGCTTCCTCGCAACGTGCAAATCATCAGCAAGGCTATGGATCCCGATGCGGACAGCTACTCCGCATTTGGCGGTACCGACCTTGCCGGCCGGCTGCGACGCGCGCAGGTGAAGACTGTCTGGATTGGCGGACTGACTCAGGACTATTGCGTGCGCGCGACGGCGCTGGATGCCATCCGAGAAGGTTTCGAGGTGCACGTCATCACCGATGCGACTCGCGCGGTCAACGTGCGGCCAGGTGATGGAAACCGGGCGCTCGATGAGATCCGAAACGCCGGTGGTGTCCTCGAGGAAGCGCTCGAACGATGAGTTCCGCCTGGGTTAACGATTCCAACGCCGCGCTGCTCACGGACCTGTACGAACTCACGATGCTACAGTCCTACTTCGATGAGAGCATGAACGGCATCGCCGTTTTCGATCTGTTCATCCGGCGCCTTCCCGAAAATCGCAACTACTTCGTTGCGTGCGGGCTCGATCACGTGCTCGACTACCTCGAAGCATTCTGCTTTTCCGGGGACGCGGTCGAATATCTGCAGTCGCTCAACCGCTTCTCCAGCGCCTTTCTAGGCAGTCTGCGCGATCTTCGATTTACTGGTGACGTTTATGGTGTGCCCGAAGGTACTGTGATCTTTCCAAATGAGCCGATACTCGAAATCGTCGCGCCTTTGCCGGAGGCTCAAATCATCGAAACCTTTGTAATGAACCAAATCCAACTCGCCACACTGGCCGCATCAAAGGCTGCTCGTGTTGCACACGCGGCGCGCGGCAAGTCAGTAGTCGATTTTGGCGCCCGGCGCATGCACGGGGCGGACGCCGGCGTGAAGGAGCCGCGCGCTTTCTACATCGGTGGCGTGGATGCTACTTCGAGCGTGCTGGCGGGCCGGATCTACGGCATTCCGGTGTCCGGAACCATGGCACACAGCTACATTCAGGCCTTTGATGACGAGAAGGACGCCTTCCGGCGTTTTCTTCGCGCTTATCCGGACGCAGTGCTTCTTGTCGACACGTACGACATCAAGAAAGGCGTGGAACGCGTTATCGACCTGGCTCGCGAGATGGGTTCCGGCTTCCGGGTTTCGGGCGTCCGCCTGGATTCAGGCGATCTGGCCGGGGAAGCCAGAGAGGTTCGGGCCATGCTGGATCGAGCGGGCCTGAACCGAGTACAGATTTTCGTCAGCAGCAGCCTCGATGAATACGCCATCGAGCGCCTGCTTGCGTCTGGAGCCCCGATCGACGGCTTCGGTGTCGGCGCTCACCTGGCGACCTCGTCGGACGCACCGTTCCTGGATACGGCATATAAGCTCGTCGAGTATGCGGGGCGGCCGAAGTTGAAATTATCGGAATCGAAATCGACACTTCCCGGAAGAAAGCAGATCCTTCGCCAAAAAACCTCCGGCAAGGCTGTTCGAGACGTTATCGGCCTTCGAAGCGAGGAACTTTCCGGAGAACCTTTGCTCATTCCGGTTATGTCCAAAGGCCGGAGAATTCAGCTAGCCGAGCCCCTCGACATTTGCCGGAATCGCTGTTGCGCCGAGCTCAAAAGTCTTCCCGATGAGCTGCTCAGCCTCTCGAAAGCGGATGCGCCTTACCCGGTCGAACTGAGCGCCGGTCTCGAACGTTTAAGGATCGCAGCCACAAACCTCGCCTGACACCGGCAAAGCCTGAGGCTGCAGTGGCGTTAATTCGCCAGTGGATTCGGGCGAAGCTGAATGTGTTCGATGTTGCCCGCCTTGGTTTCCGTGAATTTGGGCATGTATGAGCTATACGTCGCCCAGATGCCGCGGCCTTTCCGCCCGCTTCGGGTCTGCCATCGGCGTTTGCAATTGAATGAAAGGCGCGCCGTCTGAGTTTTGAGTAGCCCGCAGCGGCCTCTACAGTAAACTGGGAAGAGGAGGTCGAGTCATGAGCGGTTACCGAGTTCCGATTCCTATAAACGAACCTGTTCGGTCTTATGCGCCTGGAACTGCCGAACGGCAGGCATTGAAGCAAAAGATCGGCGCAATGTCGGCGGAGAAGATCGAGATCCCGTTAGTCATCGGCGGTAAAGAAGTAAGGACCGGCGATACCGGCACGCAGGTGATGCCGCACCGGCACCGCGACGTTCTGGCAACTTGGCACAAAGCCGGGCCCAGGGAAGTGGAACAAGCAATAAAGGCTGCCACGGACGCCCGGCGTGAATGGGGTTCATGGAGCTTCGAAGATCGCGCTTCGGTGTTTTTGCGCGCAGCGGAACTGTTGACGACGTCGTGGCGTGAAACAATCGGTGCGTCAACAATGCTCAACCAGAGCAAGACGGTTCATCAGTCCGAAATCGACGCTGTTTGCGAGACGATTGACTTCCTCCGATTCAATGTCCAGTTCGCCCAGCAGATTTACGACAGCCAGCCGATCAATTCGCCGGGCATGTGGAATCGCATCGATTACCGGCCGTTGGAAGGATTCGTCTATACCGTAACGCCCTTCAACTTTACGTCGATTGGCGCAAACCTCTCTTCTTCTCCGGCGTTGATGGGCAACGGCGTCATTTGGAAACCCGCCAGTTCGACGGTTTTCAGCAATTACTACATCTTTAAGCTGTTCGAAGCAGCGGGCCTGCCGCCGGGGGTCATCAATTTTGTCCCCGGGAATGCCGCGACGATCAGCGACGTTGCATTGAACCATCCGGACCTTGCAGGGATTCATTTCACGGGTTCCACGGAAGTTTTCCAGGGAATGTGGCGGACCGTCGGTGAAAACATCAAGAAATATAGGACGTATCCTCGCCTTGTAGGCGAGACAGGGGGAAAAGATTTCATCCTCGCTCATGCCAGCGCGGATTCCGACGCTCTGATCACCGCAATCGTGCGCGGCGGGTTCGAGTATCAAGGACAAAAGTGCAGCGCTGCCTCGCGAGTCTATATTCCGGACAATCTTTGGCAGACTATGGGAAGCCGTCTTGTCGAGACGACAAACACGCTTCGAATGGGTGACGTTGCCGATTTTCGAAATTTTGTGGGAGCCGTCATCGATCGAGCCGCATTCAAGAAGCTCACCGGTTATGTGGATGAAGCGCGCCGTTCGGATCAGGCAGAGATCATCGCGGGCGGCGAAGCCGACGATTCCATGGGTTATTTCATTCGGCCCACGTTGATCAAAGTGAAACGGCCCGACTATCGCACGATGTGTGAAGAGCTTTTCGGACCTGTCGTCACTTTGTACGTTTACCCGGAGAAGCAGTGGAAGGAGATCCTAAACATTGTCGATAGTACTTCGCCATACGGTTTGACAGGTGGGGTCTTTGCCACGGATCGCAACGCAATTGCCGATGCGCATCGGGCGCTTCGTTTTGCGGCCGGCAATTTCTACGTCAACGATAAACCAACGGGTGCTGTCGTTGGACAGCAGCCGTTCGGCGGATCGCGCGCCAGCGGAACCAACGATAAGGCGGGTTCCATGATGAATCTGCTTCGCTGGGTGAGCGCTAGAACCATCAAAGAAAACTTCGTGCCCCCGACCGATTATCGTTATCCGTTTATGGCCCAGGAGTGAACGGCAACCCAGATGCATATCCGTCCTCCGAACAGGAGGACGGATATGAAGATGACCGACGCACTCAGCCCGAAGAGGACTTTCTTGGATATCCCCAATGCCGCAGAACTTGCCGGTTTCTCGGTGAGGCACTTTCGCAGAATCATTGAGGAAGAGCGTATCCGGATTGTCCAGATCGGTCGCAAATTTTTCATATTGGGTGCGGATTTCGAGCGCTGGCAGGCCTCGAAGAGAGCTAAATTATCTTGAATACCATCCAACAACTTTCTGGAGAATTCGAAGAAATTCGGCGACAGGCACCGAATTTCTTGTACTCTAGAAATTCGCTGTCTGTCGCCGAATTTCCCCCGAATTCTCCGTCTTCTTGAATGTGTCCGACCGCCCTCGCTACACTCTCCTTCATGACCACCAATACGGAAACTTTTCAGTTCCAGGCCGAGGCCCGTCAGGTTCTGGACCTGATGATTCATTCGCTTTACACGCAAAAGGAAATCTTTCTTAGGGAACTCATCTCCAACGCTTCGGATGCTCTTGACAGGCTTCGGTTCGAGGCGCTCAGCCGTCCGGAATTGATTGGCCCGGACGAGAAGCTCGAGATTTGGATTGAAAGTGACCCAAAGGCAAGAACTCTGACAATTAGCGACAACGGAATCGGCATGAGCCGTGAGGAAGTCGTTGCCAATATCGGAACCATCGCGAAATCCGGCACTCGCGAGTTGCTCGAAAGTCTTCGAGATAAACCATCGGAAACGTTGACCACTCTCATCGGTCAATTCGGCGTGGGATTCTATTCCGCGTTCATGGCCGCCGATCGTGTGACACTTTTGACGAGGCGCGCCGGCGAAGAGAAGGCTGTGCAGTGGGAATCGAGCGGTGACGGAACATTCACTGTTACCGAGGCTTCCAAATTTACGCGCGGTACGTCGGTTACGCTACATCTCAAAAAATTCGAAGAAGACGCGGAAGTCGACGACTTCACGGAAAAGCGGGTGATCGAACGGATCGTGAAACGCTATTCCGATTTCGTCTCCTATCCGATCATTTACAAGTCCCACGATACAAAAGAGCCCGACAGAACTTTAAATTCAATGAAGCCGATCTGGACGCGGCCGCGTTCAGAAGTGAAAGACGACGAGTACAAGGAATTCTATAAACACATCTCGCATGATTGGAACGAGCCCATGGAGACATGGTCATTCCGTGCCGAAGGCCGTTCCGAATATCAGGCGTTGCTGTTCGTCCCCTCACAGGCGCCATTTGATTTGTTCTATGCGACGGGCAAATTCGGACTTCATTTGTACGTTCGCCGCGTTCTGATCATGGAACATTGTGAAGATCTGCTTCCGCCTTATTTGCGCTTCCTTCGCGGTGTGGTCGATTCGGCAGACCTGCCGTTGAATGTCTCCCGGCAGCGGCTACAGGAAGACCGGCACGTCACCCAAATTCGAAAGTGGCTAACGAAGAAGGTGCTCGAATCGCTGGAAGAAATGCAGAAGAACGAAAATGAGGGCTACATTCGGCTCTGGGCACAATTTGGCCGCGTGCTCAAGGAAGGAATTATGGACTTCGAGAACAAGGAAAAGCTCACGGACCTTTACCTTTTCGAGTCGTCCCATGATCCTGGAAAGTTGACAACCCTGAAAGACTACGTTGCGAGAATGAACACGGATCAGAGCGCGATCTACTTTTTAACCGGACCTTCGCGGCGCGCCGTCGAGAATTCTCCGCACCTGGAAGCGTTCCGGGAGAAGCGTTATGAGGTGCTCTTTCTGGTCGATCCCGTTGACGAAATGTTGGTTCAGTGGTTGCCGGAGTGTGAAGGGAAGAAATTGAAGTCCGTTGGGAAGGGCGTAGCCGATCTGGGTGAAGAACAAGAGCTGAAGGAGAAGGAGCGCGAATTTTCTAAACTAACTTCGGCTCTGCTGAAGAAGCTGGAGGACCGCCTGAAAGAGGTGCGCCTTTCCAGCCGCCTGACATCCTCCCCGGCGTGTCTCGTCGTAGCGGAAGGCGAAGCGAGTCCGCACCTGGAAAGACTTTTAAAGCAGGTCAAGGGCGAAACGACCCAGCAAAAACGGATCATGGAGATCAACGCCAATCACGAAATCATCGCGAAGATGCGTGACCGCGCGGATGATCCCATGCTCGATGATTTTGCCGAGGTCCTCTACGGATATGCATTACTGGCGGAAGGTTCCGAAATTCACGACCCCATGATATTCAATCAGGCGGTGATGCGTATCCTTGGGAAAGCGATATAGACGGTGTTGGAGAAATACGGCCAATTCTTCTACAACAGCACCTGGACATTTTAGGTCCCTCAGGGAAAAATTTTCTTGTATCGGCATGTCATGGCTGTTAGCCTCGTATTCCAGAAAACAGGGAATAGACGTAGAGGAAAGCCCGACAAACCCGGCCAATTAGCGGAAAAAAGACAGGTTAGACTATGGAAAGAGCTAAAGAAGTCATGAACCTGCGCGAGGCATCGCAATACCTCGGGATTTCCCCGGACACCCTGTACAAGTATCTGGGCGAAAGCAAAATCCCCGCGTTCAAGCTGGGCAATCGCTGGCGATTCAAAAAGGATTTGCTGGACCGGTGGATGGAGAGAAAGAGCGAGCACACGTTGGTCGTTGACTCGAAATCAAAGCGCCTCGTGAAGAACACAGTGAAAGGCTAGCGTCGGGGGAATATCGAACTATGGCACTTTTTAACAAGACTAAGCCGCTGGTCGGATTGGATATCGGCTCGAGTTCATTGAAAGCGGTGGAATTGATCAAAATTAAGAAAAACTTCCAGCTTTCCGGCTTCGCCTACGAGCCAATATCTCCTGACGCCGTCGTGGATGGCGCCATTATGGATTTCCTACCCATCGCTGAAACGATTAAAACGAGCTTTGTGGGGGCGAAATTCAAAGCCAAAGGTGTTGCCACAGGTGTCTCCGGCCATTCCGTAATTGTGAAGCGCGTCGTCATTCCCGCAACGACTGCGGAGGAAGTGCAAGCATCCATTCAGATTGATGCGGAGCAGTACATTCCTTTCGATATTTCCGAAGTCAATCTCGACTATCAGATCGTCGGTCCCACCATGGCTACCGACGATGCCGGGATGGAAGTCGTGTTGGTGGCGGCTAAAAAGGACAAGATTCAGAATCACACTAACGTCATCACGCTCGCCGGCCGAACGCCGGAGGTTGTCGATATCGATGCTTTCGCGCTTCAGAACGCGTTTGAAGCCAATTACAAGGTCGGTCCTGACGCGGCGGTCGCGCTGTTGAACATTGGCGCGTCGCTTATGAATATCAACATTACCAAGGGAGGAATGCCGCTGTTCATTCGTGATGTTTCCGTGGGTGGCAATCAGTACACCGATATTCTCCAGAAGGAGTTGCAACTCAGTTTTCAGGAAGCGGAAGATTTGAAACTCGGAAGGACGGGCGGTACCGAGACCGAGATGGTTCAGCCGCTGTTGGAATCGATCACGGAAATGCTGATCATGGAGGTACAGAAGACGTTCGATTTCTTCCGGGAGACCTATCCATCCGAAACGATCAGCCGGGTTCTGCTTAGCGGGGGTACCTGCTGCATGCCGGGGCTCGCTGAAAAAATTCAGGCGACGTTTGGATACCCGACCGAAATTCTGGATCCGTTTAAAGCCATTGCTATAGGCCCAAAAGTTAATCTGGGAAAACTCGCATCGCTCGGACCAGCGCTTACCGTCGCCGTGGGTTTGGCATTGAGGGGGTTTGATCAATGATTAAAGTCAATCTGAGGGGACATAAGCAGCCAAAATCCGCCGCCAAGTTTGTTTCGCCCAAAAATTACACGCCCGTTCTTCTCTTGGCCGTCGCGCTCGGGTTCGCGGGCTATGGCTACTGGTGGTACTCGAGCTTGACGAACCAGGTTGCTGATTTGGACAACCAGATCACGCAGGCCCAGGCCCAGAAGGCGGCTCTGGACAATGTCATCAAGCAGGACCAGATTTACGAAGCCCGGAAAAAAACCCTCGAAAACCGGGTGAAAGTCATCGAAGGCCTGCAACGAAACCAGGTGAGCCCCGTCATGGCTCTGGATCAATTGAGCGAGGCGGTCCAACGGACCCAGTTCGTTTGGTTATCCAATCTTGATCAAAACAACGCGATCCTCACGATGAACGGTGTGGGTACGTCGTTGAACGCTATTGCCGATTTCTATACGAATCTGACTGCGACCGGGTATTTCAAGAATATCGATGTCTCCAACGCGCAAGACAGTGCCGGCAATTTTGTGTTTTCCCTGAAGGCCGAATTCTCGCCTCCGCGGACGGCGGCACCCGCAGGACAACCAGCCGCAGCGGGAGGAAATTAATATGGCCATCGACTTTAAGGATCTGGCAAAGCTGAAGTGGTATTACCAGGTGCTTCTTGTTGCCGGTGTTTGCGGCGGCCTTCTGGCGGGTTTTTGGTATCAGTTTCTGACGCCGATTGAGGCTGATATTCAGAGCCGCATGAGCACGCTTGATGACTTGCACAGGACCATTGCTAAAAGTTTGCAGCAGCAGAAGCAGTTGGCTGAGATCAAAAAGCAGGCCTTGGAACTTCAGAAGAGACTGGACATGCTCAAGTCGGTTTTGCCGCTGGAAAAGGAAACCGACCAGATTTTCCGGGCCGTCCAGCAACAGGCAACCACGTCGGCCTTGCGGATCCTGCGGGTGACGCCGCGGCCGACGATTGATCACGAAGTCTACACCGAATGGCCGATCGATATGGAAATCATTGGTACGTTCCACAATGTGGGTATGTTTTTAGACAAAATCCGCCAATTGCCGCGCATTGTGAATATTGCCGGGTTGAGGATGAACGTCAGAGCGGCAGAGGGCGATCAGGCCGCCACCGCGAGCATCGGCGCGACTTATGTCGCAACAACGTTCGTTTACAAAGAGGAAGGAATTGCATCAACTGCGCCTCCGCCCAGTCCGGTGAAGTGATGTGTAAAAAAATATTCATCCTTATTGCGCTATTCATTCTGCCTCTGAGTTCGATGGCATTTCCTCAGGCTCAACCTCAGAAGCCCCCGGAGGAACCTCCTCAGAAGCCCCCGGAGGAACCTCTCCCTGTGCTTGCAGTGCCCAAGGATTACCGTTACACCTCGCGCGGACGCCGTGATCCTTTCGTCAACCCGATTCCGAAACCGGTTACTCCCCCTGCTGCTGCCGGAAGGCCTCCAGTGGCTGTTCCCACGTGTCCGCAGCCGCAAGGGTTGAAGGGCATCATGTTGTCGCAGGCAGCGATTGCCGGTGTGGTGACCGCGAGGGATCCTTCGATGACAATCGTGATTATTCGTGCGCCGGGAGGCAAAACATATTTTGCTCGAGTAGGTGACGCGCTTTGCGACGCGGTCGTAAAAACCATCAAGTTGGACGCTGTAGCGTTTGTTCTGACGGTTCCCCCTATTGATCCGAAAGCTCCCCGGGAAATCGAGCGGAAAGTGCGGCCTACGCCAGGAGAACAGAAATGAGAGTTGATTCCGGAAAGTTCACTTCGGTTGGGGTGCTTTTACTGATCTCGACTCTGGCCGTCAACGGAGCAGCTTCGAAAGACTCCGCCATTGTGAAGGACGTTTCCTTCAACAGCAACGGCGAATCTCTTGAAGTCAAGATCACCGCCACTGATGAAACCAAATACACGCACTTTGTCCTAGACAACCCTCGCCGGCTCGTCGTGGATTTTCACGGAATTCAGAACACGATCAGCTTCAAGGAAAAGAAAATCGACGCCGCAGGCGTCCGGCGCGTTCGCACATCTTTTTTTAGCGATGAGACGCGCAAGGCAACCCGCATTGTGTTCGACCTCGCCGCTAACGCCGATTACCGCTTCATCAACGATGGGGGTGGAAACCTTCGTATCCTTTTTGGCCAGGACGCGCACGCGCCGCTAAATCAGGTTGCGGGGCCTCCAGTGGCGCCGCCGTTGGAAACTGCGGTCGTTACCGAGACAGTGGAGAGTCCAGCAATAGTACAGAATCCCGCCTCAGCAATAACAGTTGCGGGCACTCCAGCCCGGCCGGCGGAACCGGCAGTCGAGGCTGCTGCGGCCGTTGCTAGAGTTTCTGGCAGTTCTCCGGTGATTGCGGCGGCCGAAAATGCAGCCGCCCGATCGGAATCGCAGGTCACTGTTGTGCCGCAGACGCCGCCGCAACTTCCGTCCACCACGCCAACTCCGACGCCGCAATATAGTGGCGAAATCATCTCGCTCGATCTTAGGGATTACGACGTCAAAGATTTTTTCAGACTGATTTCCGAGATCAGCGGCCTCAACGTTGTACTGGATCCGAACGTTGGTGGTACAGTGACGTTGAAGTTGACGGACGTACCTTGGGATCAGGCCCTCGACGTCGTTTTGAAGAATTACAACTTTGGAGCGCAGCTCCAGGGGAACGTGTTACGCATAGCGACGAATGCAACGTTGCAGGCGGAACAAGCCGCCCAAAAAGCATTACGCGACGCACAAGACCAGGCGGCACCCCTGGTTACCCGGACTTTCCTGTTGAACTACACCAAGGCCGACACGGTGAGTGCCACCCTGAAAGGATTGTTGTCGCTCCGCGGCAACATTATTACCGATGAGCGGCGGAACGCGCTGATTGTCACGGATATTTCTTCACAATTCACCAATATCGAGTCGATGGTGAAGTTTCTGGACACGCCGGCGCAGCAAGTCGAAATTGAAGCGCGTTTGCTTCAGGCTAACAAATCGTTCTCGAGAGATATCGGCAACCAGATCGGGTTACTCTTTGGCAATCGCACCGGCAACGTCCTTACTGGTCTTCCCAACTCGTCCAGTGGTTTTGCGCGGAACCCGCCTCCCCGTGTGGCCACGGGCTCCGGCGTTCCGCTGATATCCGATTTCGCGGCGGCCGGCAAAGCTGGATTGTCCTTCTTGATTCAGCCGGGTGGTGACGTCCTCTTGGATGAGATCATCTCGGTCTTTGAGGCCCGGGGAACGGCAAGACTCATTTCGCGTCCGCGCGTGACAACGCAAAATAACGTCCCAGCTACGATCCAACAAGGTACGCAGATTCCTGTTCAGACGAACGTGAATAATACGATCACGGTTCAGTTCACCAGCTTCACGTTAAACCTTACGGTGACGCCGCAGATCACCGAAGCCGGTACGATTTTGTTAAGGGCCGCCATTACGAACAGCCAGCCGGATTTTGCGAAAGCCGTGGGAGGCATACCATCGGTCTCGACTCAATCGGCGACGACTCAAGTGCTCATACCCGACGGTGGAACAGCGGTCATCGGAGGAATTCTCGTCGACACGGATTCAGTTAATGTGAAGCAAGTTCCCGGTTTGGGCAATCTTCCCTTGATTGGAACTCTGTTCAAGGACACAGCAACGGTTAAGACAACAAGCGAGTTGCTCTTCTTTATCACGCCGAGGATCAAACCGCTGGAAGCGATTTCGGTTCTGACGCCGGGGGAAGAGCAAGCGCCCGCCCAGCCGCAGCAGCGCTGAATTTGCAGTATTCTAAACAGGCCATATTTCGAAAGGTCCTCGGACAGCTGCGCAAAAATGTAGTGGATATCCAAGCTGTGATCCTGGTCGGTCCCGAAGGCGCCGTGGATCACATGGTCCAAGATCCCAGTCTCGATATCGAGACCATTGTCGGCGAGTACATAACGCTGCTGCGCATCGCGCGCAGCGCCTCGGAGGATTCAGGAGCCGGCAATCTCGTCGAGAATATCGTAGTTTCCGAACGATCGATGATGATCGCGCGGAGTATTCCCCCGGAACATTATTTGATCCTGCTATCGAGGTCACAGGATCAAATCGGACGGGCACGATACGAGCTCAAGCAGGCCGCTCGGGAGATAGGAAGTTCGGAGTCCGACGGGTGAATTCCCTATTTTCCAAATCCGGAAAACGCCGAACGGAAAATAGGGAATTCACCCGTCGGACTCCCAATTTCCTGTTCTGCTATACTGCCCGATTGCCTTTATGGACTTAAAGGAACTGAAAGAGATCATCGAGATTGTCACGTCCAAAGAAGAAATCGAAGAGTTGGAATTGGAACAATCGGGAGTCCGACTACGGATTAAGCGGTCCTCCAACCACGCGGCCCCGAGAGCTCAGGCGCCTGTTCGAAGCGGGATGACAGCAGCCGACACCGTCGAGTTGACGTCTGCGCCACCGCCGGCGGTTTCACAACAAGAGGAGGATCTTTTCTACATTAAATCGCCGATCGTGGGCACTTTTTACCAGGCGCCTTCGCCCGGCTCGGAGCCGTTCGTATCGGTAGGCGATTTCGTGGGCAAGGGAAGCGTGGTCTGCATTATCGAGGCCATGAAATTGATGAACGAGATCGAAGCCGACGTGGCTGGCGAAGTCGTCAGCGTTCTCGTGGAAGATGGCCAGCCTGTTGAATATGGCGAAAAACTTTTCGCCATTCGCCCGCGATAAATATGTTCAAGAAAATACTCGTCGCGAATCGCGGGGAAATAGCCCTCAGGATCATTCTTTCGTGTAAAGAGCTGGGTATCAAGACCGTCGCCGTTTTTTCCGAAGCCGACCGGCATGCGCTTCACGTGCGGTTCGCTGATGAGGCGATATGTATTGGCCCTGCGAAGAGTAGCGACAGCTACTTGAATATTCCCAGCGTGATCAGCGCGGCTGAAGTCTCGGATGCCGACGCGATTCATCCTGGATATGGATTTCTATCCGAAAGCGCATACTTTGCCGAAGTGTGCGAATCCAGCCGCGTCAAGTTCGTCGGGCCATCATCGGAATCAATTCGGCTGATGGGTAATAAGGTGCGTGCGCGCCGCGAAATGGACCGGCTAGGGTTGCCCGTCCTTCCCGGCAGCTCCGATGCGATTCACACGGAAAAGGAAGCCGTGGCGTCAGCCGAAGCAATCGGCTATCCCGTGATTATCAAAGCCGTGGCAGGAGGAGGCGGCCGCGGTATGCGAGTGGTGCACAGTCGTGGGGCGTTACTCACTGCGCTGAAAACTGCGCAGGCCGAGGCGGCAAGCGCGTTTGCTGTTCCGCACTGCTACATTGAGAAATTTATCGAGCGGGCCCGCCACATCGAGTTCCAAATCATGGCCGACGAATACGGCAATGTCATTCATCTGGGTGAGCGTGAATGCTCGATTCAACGCCGGCATCAGAAATTAATTGAAGAATCAAACTTTTACTTCATGGAAATGAATACCCGCATCCAGGTTGAACATCCTGTGACTGAACTGGTCACAGGGATCGATCTGGTGCGAGATCAAATTCTTATCGCGGCCGGTGAAAAATTGCCGCACCGGCAGAATGACGTTCATTTCCGTGGGCACGCACTCGAATGCCGCATCAACGCCGAAGATCCTGTCACGCACAAGCCTTCGCCGGGTAAGATCACAAGCTGGCACGCGCCTGGTGGACCAGGAGTCCGCATCGACACGGCTGCCTATGCCGAGTACGTTATTCCGCCCTATTACGACTCCTTAATTGCCAAGCTCATCGTGCATGGATTTGACCGGGACGAAGCCATAAGGCGCATGGATCGTGCGCTGGATATGTTTGTCCTCGAAGGTGTGAAGACCACCATTCCCTTACATCGCCAGATCCTCCGTAATGCCGAATTTCGTAACGGCAAGATTTACACCAAGTTTCTCGACCATCTACATGACAATCGCGCCCGTGCTGTCGAAATGGCATGAATGCTCTTCCGCGTCTGTATGCGATCGCGGACGCGTCCTTCGGTAATCCTGTGTGGCTTGCGGCATCGCTGATTGCCGGTGGCGCGCGTCTGATCCAGCTCCGAGACAAGAATGCCAGCTCGCGTGAGCTGCTCGACAAAGTGGACCGGGTCATCGCATTGGCACCCTCGGATGTCCGCATCATTGTTAACGACCGCGTTGACATCGCACGCATAGCCGGTGCTGCAGGTGCGCACGTGGGTCAAAAGGATTTGCCTCCTGCTGCCGTCCGATCGATTTTAGGTCCGGACACGATCGTTGGGGTTTCAACACATAATATGCAGCAAGCAGTCGAAGCCGATAAATTGCCTGTCGACTACATAGCCGTTGGACCGATTTTTCCGACTTCGACGAAGGAAAACCCGGATCCTGTCGTCGGTCTCGGCGGTCTTCAGGAGATTTCCAAAGTCGTTTACAAGCCGATTGTCGCAGTTGGGGGAATCCGGCTGGAAAACGCGGCGGAAGTGCTGAAAGCCGGCGCTCACGCGATTGCCGTCATTCGCGACTTGCTGGATTGCGTGGATGTTCGGGCGCGCACCCGCCAGTGGGTTGAGGTTCTGGCTTCCCTGCGCAACTCGAGCGGCGATCCATGAGGCTGTGAACGAATTGGGCGGCGGTCCCTCTCCCAGAGGGAGACGGTATTTCTTGTTTATGACAGCCAGCATCTATAATCGTTCAGTTCTGACGATTTTATAAAGAGAGGATGGAACAACGCGTTGTTAGAGCTTAAAGGAATCATCCCACCAATGGTGACACCGTTCGACGAGACCGGCATGGTTCGCTATGATGCTTTCGAGCGGAACGTCGAGGAATACTTGAAAGCCGGGCTCGAAGGTTATCTTGTGCTCGGCTCCAATGGCGAGTCGGTATACCTGGAACACTCCGAGAAATTAAAGCTCATCGAAGCTGCTCGTAAACGCATTCCGTCGTCGATGACGTTGCTGGCGGGCACAGGCGTGGAATCGACGCGCGCGACGATTGAACTAACGAAGCAGGCGGCCGAGCGCGGAGTTGATGCGGTGCTCGTGAAAAATCCGTTCTATTTCAAGAGTCAGATGACCTTTGATGTTTATCTAAATCACTATACGGCCGTTGCGGAAGCTTCCCCAGTCCCCGTTATTATCTACAACGTCCCCGTTTTTACCGGCGTTCCATTGCAATCACGATTAGTGATCGAGCTTGCTAAACATCCCAACATTGGTGGCCTGAAGGACAGTTCGGGTGATGTGAAATTGATCTCCGAGGTTGTCTGGAATACGGACAAATTTCCGGTCCTGGCCGGAGCGGCTCCTACTCTTTTCCCAGCTATGGCTGCTGGAGCGCGCGGAGGCATTGTTGCGATCGCTTGCGCTGCGCCTAAGGCGGCGCTGTCGCTGTATCGAGCCTTCGCCGCCGGCGATTACAAAAAAGCGGGAGTGATTCAGCGCATCATCGCCCCCGCTGCGGGAGCCGTAACAGAACGGTATGGTATTGCGGGGCTGAAGGCCGCGATGGAACTGGAGGGATTCCAGGCGGGCGTGCCGAGACGTCCTCTTCTTCCGTTGAAACCCGCCGGCCATGAGGATCTGGCGCAGATCTTCCGAAGGATGAATAACGAGCTAGCCGAACTTTCATGATGCGGATTCCCTTCGGGAGCCTGCCCTCAATGTCGGCTCTCTTCCTTGATTACATCAACGACTCGAGCCGTGTCCGCGAATTCTACCGGCAGGATTATTCGTTAGAAGCCGTTGTATCTTTTGCGCGGCAGCGTCCGGCTCTCGACCGAGCGCATCGTGAAACATTGTGTACGGTGCTGGACGCGCAACAACGACAATGGGGAGCTAACCCGTCGTCTGTGGAGAAGCTCCGGGCAGGGGCTGTCGCGGTGATTTGCGGTCAACAGCCGGGACTGTTCACTGGCCCGAACTACACGATCCTCAAGGCGATCACGGCAATTAAACTCGCTCGGGCTTTGGGCGATCGCGGAGTAACAGCCGTTCCGGTTTTTTGGATTGCCGCAGAAGACCACGACTATCAAGAGATCGAGTGGGCCGCTATACTCGACAGAGATTCCGCCCTGCAGCAGGTCCGTGTGAATCTTTCGAATCCTGAATCCCGCCCTTCGGCTTGGCTTGGCTTGGGCGACGACGTGGTGGACGCGATTTCCAATTGCCTGACTAAGTTGCCGGAATCAGAATTTCAACCCGAAGTCCGCGATCTGTTGATGACGTCGTACAAACCGGGGGTGTCTCCGGTCGATGCTTTTGCCCGAATGCTGGCCAAGCTGTTCGAAGGCTCCCATCTGATTCTTGTCAATCCGCTCGACGCCGAACTTCGCAAACTTGCGACGGGGACCCTTCATCAGGTCGTGCGGCAAAACTCAGCCGTTCGATCGGCCTTGCTCGCGCGAAACCGAGCATTATCGAAAGCCGGCTACCATGAGCAGGTAAGAATTGACGAGGATTTCAGCGGCTTTTTTGCGTATCGCGGCAAGTCCCGGCAACCGGTCCGTCCGGAAGAACTCAGCACGGATCTATGGCTGAGCCCAAATGTCCTGGTGCGGCCTGCAATGCAGGACGCGATATTTCCAACCGCGGCCTACGTCGGAGGCCCAGCCGAGATCGCTTACTTCGGACAGGCTGCGGCCGTTTACGAGGTGTTGGGCCGGGCGGTGCCGCCGGTTGTTCCGCGTATAAGCGTGACAATTCTCGAACCGCGGGTAGCTCGTGCGCTAAAAAAGTACAACATGGAATTCACGGACGTTTTTCGCGGCCGCGATTTCATGCGGCGGCAAGCGGTCCGAACAGTTCAAGCCGTCGACATTTTTGATCGCGCGCGAGACCGCATGACCTCAGAATTGGAATCCCTTCGGCCTGCTTTGGATGCTGTGGATTCGACATTGGTAGGAGCACTCGATACGGCCCGCCAGAAAATATTGCACCAGGTGGAGACGCTTCGAACGAAGTTTGTCAACGCAGAGGCGCGCCGGAACGAGACGCTCGAGAGACATTTGGAAACCATCGGCAATTCCCTATTTCCTGAGAAGAAACTCCAGGAACGCGTACTCAACATCACGTCGTTTCTGGTTCGTTATGGTCTCGCCTTTCTTCCTCGCCTCGAAGAAACGCTGAGTTTGGATTCCAGGGCGCATCAGGTTGTCGAGATATGAAGATCGGAATTACCTGCTATCCCACTTACGGCGGAAGCGGTGTGGTGGCTACGGAATTGGGTAAGGAACTGGCCAACCGCGGCCACGACGTCCATTTCATCAGTTATGCCCTTCCGATCCGTCTGACGATGAAGGAGCGAGTTTATTTCCATGAAGTCGAAGTTCTGACTTATCCATTATTCGAATATCCGCCATACGATCTGGTTCTGGCGACGAAGATGGCAGAAGTGATGACCCGCTTTGATCTGGATATTCTTCATGTTCACTATGCCATCCCGCATTCGATCAGTGCCTATCTGGCGAAGATGATGTTGCGCGCCCGCGTCGTTCCTTTTGTCACGACGTTGCATGGTACCGACATTACACTGGTCGGTAATGACCGCTCATACCTTCCCATCACCCGCTTTGGCATCGAGCAGAGCGACGCCGTTACCGCAGTGTCGGAGTACCTCAGACAGCGCACGATCCAAGAATTTCAAATCCTCCGGCCCATTCTTGTTGTTCCCAACTTCGTCGACTGCAATGTGTACGGCCGCTCGTCGGATCGAACTCTTCGAAGAAGATTTGCACAGGACGATGAAGGAATTTTGACACACATTTCAAACTTCCGTCCGGTCAAGCGTGTCGAGGACGTCATTGGAATCTTCGCGCTCGTTCGGAAAAACCGGAAGGCGCGCCTGCTGATGGTCGGCGATGGTCCTGAGCGGCCAAAAGCGGAGTGGCTCGCCAACACTCATGGAGTTGCCCAGGATGTCCTGTTCGTGGGCAAGCAAAATGATATGAGCGAACTGTTGGCCATTTCTGACGTCCTTTTGCTGCCAAGCGAATTGGAATCGTTTGGTCTTGTTGCCCTTGAGGCAATGGCATGCGAGGTCCCTGTTATTGCTACGCGCGTCGGTGGCGTTCCCGAGGTCGTCCGGGATGGCATTGACGGGTACTTATACGAGGTGGGCGACGTTCAGGCGATGGCCGACGGCTGTCTCTCCGTCCTAAATAACCCAAAAGTTCGCGAGAATTTAGGAAAAGCTGCGCGAGATCGGGCGACGCGGCATTTCTGCGCAAGCAAGATTGTATTGCAATACGAGGATCTTTACAGTCGGACGATCGAAGAAGTCCGGTCCCGCCACTAGAGCACGTAAGTCCCATAAAGCACCTAAGTCCCACGGCCGATAAGATGTTATGAGAATGGCAATTCCACCGAAACTAAGGAACTGACGTCAAAACGATGAGACAGGATGACGATTGGCAGACGATTTGCACGCTAACTAGTGGAAACCGATTCCGATGGCATCCTGGCAAGGCCCGGAAGGAACGGGCACGAGGTACAAAGCAATGGTGAAACCATATATTTCTGAAGAAGTACTCCTCGATCCCGAGATAAGAAGTGCTGAAGTCCTCGACTTTGAACGCCGGCTGTTGGGCAAGATCGTTGGGCAGGATCGCGCCGTGAGCAGAATCGTCAACATGTATCAGATTTATCTGGCGGGAATGGCTATGCCGAACCGCCCGATCGGTAATCTTCTGTTTCTGGGACCGACTGGCTCCGGCAAGACGCGCATTGTAGAGGCTTCTGCCGAAATCCTTTTTGGCAGTCCACGCGCCTTCATCAAGATCGACTGCGCGGAGTTTCAGCACAGCCACGAGATCGCCAAGTTGATCGGTTCGCCCCCGGGTTATCTCGGACATCGCGAAACACCGCCTTTGCTAACTCAGGAAGCGATTGACCAATATCAGACCGAGCGAGCTCGCTTTAGCTTTATCCTCTTTGACGAAATCGAGAAAGCAAACGACGCGCTGTGGCAGCTCTTGTTGGGAATCTTGGATAAGGCGACTCTGACACTCGGCGACAACCGTAAAGTCGACTTATCCCGCTGTGTCATCTTTATGACATCCAATCTTGGCGCGGTTGAAATGTGTGAATTGCTGAGCGGCGGCATCGGTTTCACCTCAGGCGTCCGGCAAGACGAGGCGAACCTCGCGGACCTTGACCGAAAGCTGTACCACACGGCCATCGACGTAGCGAAGAGGAAGTTTTCTCCTGAGTTCTTGAACAGAATCGACAAGGTCGTTGTGTTCCGTACGCTCAGCCAAACCAATCTCCGCCAGGTGCTGGACATCGAACTGAACGACGTCCAGAGCAGGATTATGGCATCACAGCCGGACAGGCAGTTCATCTTCCGGTGCACGTTAGAAGCAAAGGATTTTTTGCTTCGCGAAGGTACCGACCTGAAATATGGTGCACGTCATCTTAAACGCGCCATTGAACGGCATCTGGTTTACCCGATTTCGAATTTGATCGCGACCGGCCAGATCGGTCTGGGCGATGTCATTAAAATCGATCTCGCTCCATCAGCTGCCAAACTGACTTTCTCGAAAGAACGCGCCACGCCCGGCTTCGCGGTACCAGGATCCGGTAACGTGATGGAATTTCCGAGCCGTAAAGCCTCGCAAGCTGGGGCTCGAGTGCAGCTCCTAGAGACGGAAGCCGCAAGCTGCGACCGGCGTTAGTGGAGTGTTGAATTGATCCTGTAGGGGCGGTCTATTCCTTGAGGCTGCGGGGTAGCGCAGCCTCAAGGAATAGACCGCCCCTACATGCGGGCCCATTCTGTATCCTAATCGAGATCAGGAGCGCCCTTGCCTAGTAATTGATCTTTAGTCCGAACTGAATTTGGCGGTTCTCCAGTAGCGTGCTGGTGATCGTCCCAAACGAAGTGGCGTCTAAAAACCTGTTTGGCTGGTTGAAGGACGGATGATTGAAAGCATTAAAGAACTCCGTCCTGAATTGGACATTCAAGCCTTCCCTCCGAAAGTTTTTTGCCAACATTAAATCCCAATTGTTCATTCCAGGACCGTCGAAATAATTTCGCGGTGCATTTCCAAATGTCCCCCGCGTCGGGATAGCAAATGCTGCCGGATTCAGGTAGACCGTTTTGTCTTTGCGGTTGGCGATTACCGGGTCAGCCGTGGTGTGCACAATATTGTAGTCAACGATGTAAGCAATATTCGGCCGATCGCGGGTCGACCCGGTATTGCTATTCCGGTTCGACGGCTGAGTTGAATAAAGATGGGCCGGCCGGATTGGAAAGTAGCGATCCCCGAAATTTCCCAACCACCCAGCAGCTTCTCGAGCGTGGTTCCCCAGTTCGTTCCAAAGGCTTTACCGCGGCCAAACGGCAATTCGTAAATATAGCTGAGAACAAATCGCTGCCGAGCGTCGAAATCCGAACTGCCGCGGTCCATTTTCAAGTTTCGCGCATCTTGGGCAACATTGCCGCCGGTGGAGTCGTCAATCGCATGTCCGTACGTGTACGACACCAGAAAAGACAATCCGGCCCCGAACCGCCGCTGCAATCGCCCGAGCAGGCCGTGATAGATCGAACTTCCCGAACTTTGAAGAACGGGCACAGAGCCGAACGCCGGCAGGGGACGCCGCGGCTGGACTTCAGGTTGGATAAATCCTGGTACAGGATAGGCTTGATTGACATCTACGGTTCGGACCAGCCTTGTCCCCTTGCTCCCAATGTAGCTCACCTCGAAGAGCATGTTTTCTGGAAGCTGCCGTTGATAACCCAGATTCCAATCCTGGATGTATGCATCGCGAAAATTTGGATCGATTGAAGGAGCATCAAAGACCGGCGAAGCCGCAAGCCGGGCCGACGGAAACGGGTCGGAAAGCGTCAAATCTGCCGGGAGAATCCCTGCCTCGAAAGTTTGCGGCTGTTGAAATGGAGGCCCGGTCCGGACAAAGAACAAGTTATTACCAATGATCGGCAGATCGTAAAAGATTCCGTATCCTCCGCGGACCACCGTTTGGCCAGTGCCATCGGGTCTCAATGCAAAACCAAACCTTGGCGCAAAGTTGTTTTTGTCTGGTCTATATAAAGCCCGTGATGCTCTGCTCTCACCCGCGATCTCATATCTCATCGTCTGAATGTTGAGTTGAGCCAAACGGTTTTGCTTCTCCACGTCGGGTGTGTTGTATTCATACCGTAAACCCAGGTTCAGGGTGAGCTGTCCCGAGACAACATAGTCATCCTGCACGAACCAGTTATAAGAATTCACGCTGTGGTATCGAAAACTGTCCGTGGGATCCCGAGCCGTGCGGCTGGGCAGGCCGAGCAAGAAATCTGCAAACGCATTGCCGGCCCAGATCCCGCTGAAATTGATCGTTTCGCGCACGTTGGAACCCGCATTAAAACGAATCCTCCGTAGATCCACACCTGCGCGAATGGAATGGGATGTCGGCGTATAGTTCAGGCTGGCTGCAATCTGTCCCGTCGTGCCGGCCCGCTTCTGATAGCCGCGGTCACCGATGGTGCCGAAGCCTGTTATTGCGATCATCGGGTGGCCGAAATCTTTCGGATCATGTGAGGCTGGAATACCTAATTGAGAGGAGATATCACTTTTGCCGGAGGCCAAGGCGATACGCGATTGCAGTTGACGGTTGAATCCCGCGCGGGCTTCCATGACAAGTTTCGGTGAAAAGATATGGGTGTCGTTCAGCGAAAGAGAATGAGCGCGGGTGACATCGTTGTGACCGAAACCAGGCAGACACGAAGTCTGATTGTTGCTTGCGCAGGGTACCAGCAACGAGTCCTGTGTGTGAGCGTAACGTCCGAATAAACTGTTGGTTCCGCTGAAGCGATGGTCCAGCCGCGCGCTGTACTGGTTGACATCCTCCGGAAGCGGGTTCACCGCAGAGAAATTGTTCGGCGGCGAAAGTCCGGCTGTTGGGGATGGGAACGAACCGCGGTCCAGGATCTTTCGCGCGATGGGATCGATCCGGCTAGACGGAATAATATTGCCGGGAAAGGCGGCTAGGCCCCGCTCCGGATCGCGCACCGGCACAGTGGCGGCGGAAAAATCACCCTTACGGAAAGCCTCTGTCGGAACCGGCTGCAGACTCGTGAAGACTTGCCGGCGCCTGCCGCCTTCATACGCCACAAAGAAGAAAGTGCGATTGCGTACCAGAGGCCCCCCTGCGGTCGCGCCGAACTGATTACGGTGAAACGGCGGTTTCGCCGCAGAATCCTTTTTATTGAAAAAATCACGTGCATCCAGCCTGTCGTTTCGCAGAAATTCCCACGCCGTCGCGTGCAGTCCGTTTGTTCCGGATTTCGTGTTCACGATCACCTGTGCGCCAGCTCCTCGCCCATACGCCGCAGAATAGGAATTGGCCAGAACTTTGAATTCCTGAATGGCATCGAGAATAGGGCGAAGTGTGAAATTGTTGATAGCCGGATCGTTGTTGTCGATACCGTCGAGTAAGTTGTTATTGGCAGTCTCTCGAGCTCCGATGACATTGAAACCGCCGCGCAAACTCAGTGCCGATCCTGGAGCTGGGGAAAGGGAACCCGGCGCAAGTTGAGCCAACGCTTCAAATTCCCGGCCGTTTAAAGGGAGTTCAACAATTTTTTGGTTGTCGATGACGGTTCCTACCGAAGACGTTTCGGATTGCACGAGCGGTGTGGTTGTGGTGACGACGATCTTTTCTGCAACTTCGCCGATTTGCAAAGTGAAGTCGATCCGGAGACGGTCGTCGACGCTCAATACAACACTTTCTCGTATTGCCGTCTTGAACCCTGGAAGACCCGCTTCGATGCGATACAGCCCCGGCGGTAAAAATGAGACACTATAATTGCCGCGCTCGTCGGTAGCGAACATCCGAGAAGCGTTCGTCTGGGCCTCGGTGATTGTTATTGTCACACCTGGAAGAACAACTCCGGCGGGGTCCGTGACGGTTCCAGTTAGAGATGCCGTCTGCGCGTAGACCGACCAAGGCCGCAGTACTAGAAGCAGGCCAAACAAGGCGATCAGAAAACGCGGCATAGATTCCATCAAGCGACTCAGCGAATCAAAATTGTACGAGCCTGCGGCCTGAGATCCTGTTCAGAAGACGATCAGTTCCTGAAACGCCTCTGCGAGGGGCTTCCTACAGAAAGCCGGCGAGCGGACTTGAACCGCTGACCTGCTGATTACATTTTTCAGAGCCATTTATTGAACTTAGCTGAAACCGGCTGAAACAAGTCCATCTCCTGGAACCATTGCCAGTCCTGCATTTCGGCGCGTTCGATCCGTTTCTTCGCGTTTCGGATCATTTCGTCCTGCGGTTGCCCCGGGGTTGCCCCAGAGGTTGCCCCGATTTTATACTGGGCTCCGAGGAAATTGAAAGATGCCAAGAATGAAGTTGACCGCGCGGATCGTGGAAAGCATGAGGCCATCCGGAAA
>WNGN01001070.1_pt1 | contig 32973 bp, 36 predicted proteins | sample 5400561 | NCBI WGS metagenome assembly WNGN01 (sample SAMN13153379, study PRJNA577476) | soil metagenome | isolation source: 115 cm soil or saprolite under Garry oak tree replicate 2 | place: USA:California | collected 2016-06-15 | reverse complement strand
TCGGCCCGTTCCGTATCGAGGCTATGTACGGACAACCAAATACAAGCGTAAACCAGTTCTATCAGGGGTCTATTGGGGTCGCGCGCCTGAATTTTTCTGTCGATCTCATGGGCGGGCACGCCTCCGATCTTGTGTCCCCACTTGCACTGGCTGGCCGGCCAATCTTGGTTCCCCGGCTCGGAACAGGTGGTGTCGTTTCGGGTCGACTACGAATGGACGAAGAATTTGAAGCTTTATGCCGGCGTCGCATACTCCAGGTTCAGCGGGGGTTTTGCGTTCTCATATCTGAGGACGTCTGAATTCGACCCAACTGCAGGTATGAGGTTCACGTTCTGGTAGATGAAGCGAAGGGGTGAGCTGCGGTGCAGCTCATAGTCGTTCCTGCATGACTTCGCTGCCCAATAAACGAGGAGAAATCGACATGTTGCTTACGGATTTCGACGCACTCACCTTCGACTGCTACGGCACCCTGATCGATTGGGAGAGCGGGATGGTCGAGGCGCTGAAGGGCCTCACCGGCCGGGTGCGGCACCAAGTGACCCGCGACCAGATCCTGCAGGCGCATGCGCGTCACGAGTCCAGCCAGCAACACTATACTCCGGCGAAGCGATATCGGGACTTGTTGCCGATCGTCTACAAGCGCCTTGCCGAGGAGTGGAGTGTGCACGTGACTCACGAGGATTGTATCGAGTACGGGCGATCTGTGGGGAATTGGCCGGCGTTCGAAGACTCTCCCGGAGCGCTGCAGTATTTGAAGAAGTATTTCAAGCTGGTCATACTCTCCAACGTGGACAACGAGAGTTTCCAGGCAAGCAATCGGAAGCTGCAGGTGGAGTTCGATGCGATCTACACCGCGGAAGACGTCGGGTCTTACAAGCCGTCAGCCCGCAATTTCGATTACATGATCGAGAAGCTGGAAGGGGTCGGTGTGAAGAAACAAAAGATCCTGCATACGGCGGAGAGCATGTTCCACGACCACAAGCCGGCAAACGATCACGGGTTGAAGTCCTGCTGGATCTACCGGCGGCACGCCCAGCAGGGTTTTGGTGCCACCATGAATCCGGGCGAGGTGCCGCAGGTCGACTTCAAATTCAACAGTATGCTCGAACTCGTAAAGGCCCATCAGGAGCAACTGCGGGTCAAATGATCCGCCGGTGCGTGTTGCGTCGACACCCCCGCGCGTGAGCTAACGATCGGGACCTTGATTTCGACATGCGCTGGGGCTCTGGCCATGCCAGCGCCTGAACGCTCGACTGAAGGCGCTCAGTTCGGAATAGCCAAGCATAAGTGCGATGGTCGTCAGATCGTAGTCGGAACTCTCGACATGGCGCCTGGCTACGGTCTGCCGCACCGACAATACGAGCTCATCATAGGCCACGTTGCATTCCCTTAGCTGCCGGCGAAGACCATGCACCGTGAGGCCGATGCGCCTGGCTACGGCGCCGATGGACGCGTCACCGCCCTTGCACTGGCTCTCGATTGCATGCGCGAGCAGGCCCAGCCTGCTGTCCCGGCTGCTGCACAGGTCGGCTTCGCGATCCCCGAGCTGATGGCTGATCAAGGCCTGAGCCTCGGCGAAGAGGCGCGCGTTTTGCCGGGGCATCGGCAGGTCGAGAACCCTGGAATCGATCAGGATCGCATTGGTATTCTGATCGAAGACCGTCTCTCCGAATACTCCTTGATACTCCCTCCGCAGGCCCCCGCGACCATGCTCGAAATGAGTTTCAAGGGGCTGCCACGTTCGGCCAAGAAAATGTCGAATCAACCCGCACAGCGCCGCGATCGTCAACTCGGCGTCCTGGTGCTTGTGCGTGATGCGGGCATCGCAGATCTGATATTCGAGCGAGGCGAAACCGCGGTGGACGGTGAACTGCAGGCTGGAGTTTTCCTGGATCCAGCGGTAACTGCGCGCAAGCGCCGACAGCGCATCGCGAACGGTTGGGGCGCTTGCGACCAGCGTACCAACCGCGCTGAAATGCTCCGGCGTGAACCACTGGCCAAAGCGTGCCCCGAAAAAATCGTCGCCGGTTTCACGCGCGGTTGTGTCGAACAGCCGACAGTAATCGGCGAGCCCCAGGCGCAGCGCCGGGTCGGCAATCCCAGCCGGATCGACGTCGGCAAGTTCGAGGACACGGTGCGAGTTGATGCCGGTTGCCGCGATTGCGCGCTCAATGTCCCGCGCTGCCGCGGCCAGGATCAGCGGGTCCGTTACGGGCTGTAATGTCAAACGTTTCGACATTGGCGATCCTTCCCGGCCGGCGCCTCACCTGCCGGCCTCGATCGTCGTCGCCCCGATATTGGCAAGTTTTTCCTGCAGACCTTGAGAGATGTCAAGCGGCGGAGCAGGCGTGCGGCTCATGAAGTATCCGAACCGGTATGGCTCGCCAATGCGCAGTGGCGCCGCGGGAGCCCATCGCAATCTGCATACTCAACGATGCGCAAAACGTACGAGCTTTCGCGGCGGGACCTGGTTGGAGCGACGGCGCTATCCATCGTCAGCGGCGCCGTTGGGGTTTCGCCGGCAGCCGGAACGATGGTGCAAATCGCAGAGAATGACGGCCGTAGCGGCGGAGGAACGATGACCTTCGATGAATATTCGAGCCTCGATGCTGTCGGTCTCTCCGAACTTGTCCGTCGGCGTGAAGTCAGTCCGCCCGAACTCGCGCAAACGGCGCTGGCCGCTATCGCCGCGGTCAATCCGAAGATCAACGCCGTCGTGGAAACCTTTCCGGAGCGAGCTGCGAGCGCGACGGGATCCGGTCCGCTGGGCGGTGTTCCGTTTCTGCGCAAGGATATCCTCATTCAGGAGGAGGGCGGCCTGACCGAGTTTGGCAGCAGGCTTGCCGCCGGCTTGAGAATGCCCAATGCGAGCGAGCTCGCTCTGCGCCATCGGCGCGCCGGCCTCGTTATACTTGGGCGGACGACGACACCCGAGCTGGCGTTCAACGCCACCACGGAGAATGTGAAGGATGGTCCGACGCGCAATCCATGGGACGTGAATCGGAGTGCCGGCGGATCCAGCGGCGGCTCAGCGGCGATCGTCGCGGCAGGAGCCGTTCCGGCGGCGCACGGCAACGATGGCGGCGGTTCGATTCGAATTCCAGCCGCGTGTTGTGGAATTGTCGGCCTGAAGCCCACACGCGGACGCGTCCCGCTCGGCCCCGACCACGGCACGGTACTTCTGGGTCTCGTGGCCGAGCACGCGTTAACCCGCACGGTGCGCGACAGCGCGGCCATACTGGATGCCACGCAAGGCGCCAGTCCTGGCGATCCCTATGTTATTGCACCGCCGACCCGACCGTTCTCCGAGGAGATCGGAGCGCCTGCCGGACGCCTGAAGATTGCCTACACCAACAAGGCGTGGACCGGGGTGAGCGTCGACCCGGAGATTGCAGCGGCTGCTGATCGAACAGCCAGGCTCTGCAGCGACCTTGGTCACGATGTTACGGAAGCCGCGCCCGTGATCGACGCAGAGCCCTTCGGTCTTGCCACCAGAATATCTGGTGTGGATTCCTCGCCTTCGGGATTGAGGCCCTGGCGGCTGCCATGGGAAGAAGCCCCGGTCCTGAGACGCTTGAGGCGAGCAGTCTTGCATGCTTCGAATATGGCAAATCGCTGACAGCCAGTGATCTCTACCGGGCCGAGGATGTCATGAACCGGGTGTCGCGCAAGGTTGCTGCCTTCTTCGAGTCATACGATGTGCTGCTGACGCCGACCATTGCCCGGCGCACGCTTCCAATTGGCGATGCTCTCCTCAACGGTAGTGCATCTGATCTAACCGCGGAGAAGTGGGTTCGACAGATCTTCACCTACGCGCCGTTTACTTCGCTCTTCAACACGACGGGGCAGCCTGCCATTTCGCTGCCGCTGGAGCAGGACAGTGATGGGCTGCCCGTTGGAATGCAGTTCGTGGCCCGCTACGGCGAGGAAGCAACGCTGTTCCGGCTTGCCGCCTCGCTTGAGCAGGCGAAACCGTGGAACGACAGGCGCCCGGCGATCTGGGCCGCCCGGTTTTCCTGATATCCAGGCACGTGCTCGAAGTGCGAGGTATCGAAGAGACGTCTTGCCATGAATTGGATCGTTGCTTCGCTATCCGGAGGTCCAATGAAGAATTTTCTAGTGCTCCTTATATTGGCGAGCTGTTGGATGTGGCAGGCCAGCGCTGCGCACGCTTGTTCCTGCGAACCCAGCTCTCCCGCGGCCGGCTTCGACCGCGCCCAATACGTATTTACCGGGCAAGTCGTGAAAGCAGACGCGCACGCCTGGCTCGTTGAGGTCGAGCGGGTGTGGAAGGGGCATGAGAAACTCGCTCGCACCATCAAGCTGATGGACGTCTATGCCACCACGGACTGCGAGTTCTTTTTCCAGCTTGGGCAGCGCTATCTCTTTTTCACGATTTTGGCGAAAGGCGGTCGGGAGGTATTTTACCACCCGCAGGTCTGCAACTGGATCAAACCCTTGCAATCGACGCGCGTTCCCGGAGACGGGAACGAGTCCCTGTGGTTGGAGGACTTGATCGCTCGGGACCATGGCCCGGGAGAACCACCCCGCGACGAGCACCGTTGAAAGCGCATGTTGTCGACATGGCACCGCACCAGTTTGATCTGCGATAGGCAGCACAAGGACCATCGGGGAAACACGACTCGGGCAGGGCACAGGGTTCATGTGGAAGGTCGGCGAGCAATATTATCTCGTGACGAACTGGCACGTGCTTTGCTGACAAGGTGTGGAAGGCGCCAATTCCTTGTCGGAGAAATCATGCCAACGTTAGCAAACGCTTCATTGACCGCCGACGCTTGCAGCGCTGAATTCACAACGAGGCAGTCTTCTAGTTGGAGCTCCCAGAACATTCGGGGCTTCTCTTCAAAGTTTTCGATCGGATCCTGACGTGCTCGCCGCCAGGAAATCTCGTCGAGCGAGAGCCCCGGCGAAGTGGACTGACCCCAAATGGTCGGCCACTCCGAAATCCTGAAAGGCAACACCGATCGAAGTCGGCTTGGAGCTGGCGGAGCCGGTCGACCATAACGGGCGTTAATTGTGCGATCCAAATAGATCCTTGGGCCGGCCTTGTTATAGTCGGCCGCTCGGGAACGCATCTATGGACGCTGGCGCAGTGCTCAGGATTGGAGTCATCTCAGATACCCACGGTCTCCTGCGTCCCCAGGTTGAGCAATGGCTCGCAGGCGTGGCGCATATCATCCACGCCGGTGATATCGGTCGCCCAGAAGTTATTGCCGGGCTCCGCCGGATTGCGCCTGTCACTGCGATCAGGGGCAACGTCGATACCGGCGATTGGGCAGAGCACTATCCCGACACCCACACGGTAAGGCTCGGCGGCCGCTCAATCTACGTTCTGCACGACCTTCAGGAACTGCAGCTCGATCCGCAGTTGCACGGAGTGGACGTGGTCATTTCCGGCCACTCGCATCGACCGCGGATCGAGACCATTGACGGGGTGCTCTATCTCAATCCGGGAAGCGCCGGGCCACGGCGCTTCAACTTGCCCGTCACTCTTGCGACTCTGGAGCTGAACGCAAGCCGCCTTAGGCCACTCATTCACCATCTTGGCGACGCCAGGTGATCGCGCACGTGTCTTGGAGCGAGCGGTTCCCCTTCCTTGGTGACGTCCCGAACCGACGCTGGAACAGGATCGCAGCATCCTTGAGAGCCGTCGAACCTCATCTCATGGATCCAGCGCGCGCCAGTCGCTACCGTCTCGACCAGTTGCTGCCGGAGCCGGCGCAATAAAGCCGGAATGGGGTGGTGTGATACCGCCTTGGGCCACATTGAGGTGGCTTACGCCCGATATCCTGCCGGCAGTTCCGCGACTTTGAACCGGCGCCAGGCAAGACATCGATCGCAACCGCAGGTTTTCCACCTGTTCCGTCGTTCAGGCACAGCACCACTGTGTGATGTGCATAGGACTTGGGTTAGACTGAGCTGGAATGCATCACCACACGGCTTCCCACGATCCGGTTCTCGTCGCGCTTTCTATCCTGATTGCGGCGCTCGCGTCCTATACTGCGCTCGACCTCGCCACTCGGATGCGGGCCGCTGCGTCCGGACGAGCCAGCAGCGGCTGGCTGGCAGCGGCTGCAATCGCCATGGGTGGCGGCATCTGGTCGATGCACTTCGTCGGCATGCTCGCCTTCAGCCTGCCAGGAATCGAGATCTCGTACGATCCGTTTCAGACGCTGCTTTCGCTCGTCATTCCGATCGTGGTCGCGGCCGCTGCCTTCGCGGTGGTCGGACGGCGCCCTCGGGCGCTACTGGCGTCTGGCCTTGCGATGGGGCTTGCGATCTCCGCCATGCACTACACAGGCATGGGCGCGATGCAGATGGCGGCTTCCATCGAGTACGATCCGAGCTGGGTCGCGTTGTCGATCGTGATCGCAATCGGCGCCTCGGTCGTGGCGCTCTGGCTCGCCTTTCGCAATACCGATGCGCTGCAGCGGCTGTTCGCAGGACTGGTCATGGGTCTGGCGATCTCGGGCATGCATTACGCTGCGATGAAAGGTGCTTCGTTCGCACCTGCAGCGGCGATCGTACGGCACGCCGGCAATGTCGGAGTGGGGCAGGCTCCGCTCGGGTTCCTGCTCGGCGGCACCACGATCCTGATCCTGATCATTGGGCTTGCTGCCGCCGTCTACGACCGAGCGTCCGCAGAACGCGCCGAACGCGAATCCGCCGCGCTCCGGCGCAGCGAGGAGCGCTTCCGGCTTCTCGTCGAGGCCGTTGCCGACCACGCGATCTTCATGCTCGAGCCGGACGGATGCGTGGCAAACTGGAATCTTGGCGCACAACGGCTGATGGGCTATGCCGACGATATCGTCGGCACGAACTACGCGGTCTTCCATACGGAGGAAGGCCGCAAGGCCGATCTGCCCGCGCACGCGCTTGTCCAGGCCGGGCGGGAAGGGAAGTCCGCGGGCGAAGGCTGGCTGGTGCGCAAGGACGGCAGCCAGTTCTGGGCCGAGACGAGCATCGTCGTGGTACGTAACGAGAGCGGCGAAGCTGTCGGCTTTGCCAAGATCGTGCGCGATGTCAGTGAACGCAGGCAGGCGCAGGAGGCGCTGGAGCGGACGCGCGATGCCCTTGTCATGTCGCAAAAGATGGAGACCATCGGTCAGCTTACCGGCGGAGTGGCCCACGACTTCAATAACCTGCTCGCCGCGGTTCTCGGCAGCCTGGAGCTGCTGAAGAAGCGCGTGCAAATGGACGATCCGAAGATTCACCGCCTGGTGGACAACGCCATCCAGGGGGCGCTTCGTGGCGCCTCCCTGACCCAACGCATGCTCGCCTTCGCCCGCAAGCAGGATCTCAAGCCCGTCGTCGTCGACGTTCAGGAACTGGCGCGGGGCATGACGGCGCTCCTGAAGTTTGATGCCGGAGTTCGTATCGAGAACCGCTTTCCGATGGACTTGCCCAAGGTGAAGGTTGATGCCAACCAGCTCGAACTCGCTGTCCTCAACCTGGCTGTCAACGCAAGCGACGCGATGCCGACGGGCGGAGTGATTACCATCGCCGCACGAGAGGAGCGGAGCGCAGAAGGTGTTGAGGCGAAGCGCTACGTCGCGCTGTCGGTCACTGACACTGGGTGCGGCATGGACGATGAGACGCTCATGCACGCCCAGGAGCCGTTCTTCACTACGAAGGGCGTTGGCAAAGGCACGGGACTCGGCCTCTCGATGGTCCATGGTCTCGCGGAGCAGTCAGGCGGCAGGCTCGTGCTGCAGAGCCGGCTCGGTGAGGGTACGACAGCCGAGATCTGGTTGCCGATCGCTGAGGAGCCAGCCGCCGCGGTGAAGCCGGACTCTTCAACCTCAATACCTCGGATCAGCCGTCGGCTTTCCGTGCTCGTGGTCGATGACGATATGCTGGTGCTCGAGAACACCGCGGCCATGCTGGAAGATCTGGGGCATACAGTGGTCGAGGCACGCTCGGGCGAGGAGGCGTTATCTCTGCTCCGTCGCACCCGCACGATTGACCTCATCGTGACAGACTATGCGATGCCCGGCATGACCGGCCTGCAGCTTGCCGATGCGGTCGCCGCGGAGCGCCCTGGTACGGTGATTCTCCTGAGCACCGGCTATGCTGAGCTCCCTCGCGGAGTTCGCTCCACCTTGCCGCGCATATCAAAGCCGTTCGACCAACCTGCGCTCGCGAGGGCCATTGAAGTGGCGATAAGTGATAGTGAGCATACGGGATCTGTTGTGGCCTTCCGGCCGAAGAGCGCCTGAGTCTTGCCGTCGCCGGTCCGCGCTGCCCATGTCAGCGCATTTTCATCCTGCGTATTCGCTTGTCATCACTGTGAACTCGGGTTTTGTTGGTAGCGCCCGAGCGGCTCTTCACGTGATCGATGAAGGCTCGCAGTTTCGGCATCATTTGATGGCGGCTGGGATAATAGAGAAACACACCCGGCGCCATCGGCGCGAACGGCTCCAGGACGTGTACGAGTTTTCCCGCTTTCACCGGTCCAGCAGCGATCGGCTCGGGCAGTTGAGCAAGCCCCATGCCTTCGATGGCCGCGCCAAGCATGGTGGGAAAGTCGTTGGCAATCAGCGGCCCCGAGACGATCGCTTCGACTGTCTTGTTGCCATCGACAAAGGACCAGGGCGCGATCGACCCGTTCGAGCGGCGTATGCGTAGGCAGGCATGCTGACGCAGGTCGTCGATGCGCTCTGGCCGTTTGCACCGGCGTAGATACCCGGGGCTGCCGACGACCACGAACGGGAACGGCCGCGTCAGCCGCACCGCGACCATGTCAGCGGCGATGAACTGGCCTAGTCGGATGCCGGCGTCAAACCCTTCGGCCGCGAGGTCGACCAGCTCCTTGCTTGCCGCGATCTCCACCTCGACCTCGGGATAGGCTTGGCAGAAGGATGCGATCAGCGGCTCCAGCAGGATCGGCACCACCGCCCGCGGCACCGAGAGGCGCAACAATCCGGCCGGCCGCTGCCCAAGACCGCGCGCAACCTCGCTTGCGGCGACGAGCTCCTCGAAGGCTGGCTTTGCGCGTGAAAGGAATCGTTCGCCGGCCTCGGTCAGGCCGACACTGCGCGTTGTGCGTATGAACAGCGCTGCGCCAATGCGCGCCTCAAGGGTGCGGACCGCCTGGCTGATCGCCGACGGGGTCACCCCTAGTTCCGCGGCCGCTTTGCGAAAACTGCGGTGCTGGCCAACGCTCAGGAACGCCTCTACGCCGTCGAGCGCGCCTTGCCTGACTGTGAAGTTCCGCTTCATAACCTGTCGACATTATCGCGAATAGTCGATCGTGGAAAGCGGTCTTACATCTGAGTTGCAAATCAGGAGCACCGCTGATGTCGATCCCCAACATTCGCGACATCGTCATGGGCTATCTCAAAGAACAAAGGTGACCGCCGTGATCCGAGAAACGAGACCGATGAAAGCAATCCGTAATGTCGTCTTGGCGCTCACCCTAACTCTGATAGGCGCTACTTCCATGGCCCATCCATCCGTTGCCCAAGCACAAGCCGTCTCGCCCACAACCACCGGGGTTATGGTCATCCTTACCGTGAAGGCGGGCGTCACACGCGAACAAGTCATGACCGTCATGCCAGCTGAAATCCGGCAGACCGTGCAGCTCTATCTCAATGGGAAGATTCGTGAGTGGTATTCGCGGGGCGATGGTCGCGGAGTCGTCCTGTTGCTGGATACCAGGGATGTCGCCGAGGCGCAGACGATCATGGAGGGCCTGCCGTTGGCCAAGCAAAATCTCATGGACCACGAGTACATCGCAGTCGGTCCACTTTTGCCGCTCCGCTTGCTCATGGCCAATCCCTGAACGCGAGAAATCAGCGCAGGACTCACAATGCGCGCAAAGACTCACATGGAGAGACCGATGACTGCCGCTGCTGTTCCCGCTGATATCGTTCCGCCGCACCCCGCGTGGCGCAGCCTGCTGTGGATCGCGCCGCCCACGGTGTTGTGGACACTGCTGATCTATTGGCAGCCGGCGATTTCGGACAGCGGCGTTCCGACCGCGACCGCCCGGCTGATGACTTATGGGCTCATCGGGCTCGGCTTGTTGCTCGCCCTCGAAAGCACCGACCTGACGGCGGGCCAACGGCGCACGACCTGGATGGCGGTCATGATCCCATATACGCTTTGGTTCGCCGTCGCCTGGAGCGCGGCCATCAATGGCGCCTTCCGCACCGGCGCCTCGCCCTTGCCGGTGCTGCCGATGGCGATCTTTCTGCCGGTGATTATCGGCGCACCGCTGCTGCTGTTGTCGAAGCGGGCGGGGCAGGTGCTCGATGCGATGCCGGTGACCTGGCTCGTTGCTCTTCAGGTATATCGTGTATTCGGCGCCGTCTGGCTCGTTGGCGGGCTGCGAGGGACGTTGCCCAGCTTGTTCGGAGTGCCCGCGGGAATTGGCGATGTGCTGACCGGCCTCTTCGCCGTGCCGACGGCGATTGCCGTGGCGACAGGCACGGCTCAGGGACGGAGGGCCGCGATCGCCTGGAACATCTTCGGCCTTGCCGACTTCGCCGTCGCGATCACCTTGGGGTTGATCACGTCGCCGGGCCCATTCCAGTTGATCGTCCCGAATGTGTCGAGCATCGGCGCCGGCGCTTATCCGAGTGTGCTGACCCCTGCTTTCGTGGTGCCGAGCTCGATCCTGCTGCACGCGCTGTCGCTCCGCCAACTACGCCGGCGCAGTCGGGCAGCGGCGGCGCGGCGCTAGACGCGCGCCTCGGCCGGGTGCGCGTGTTGAAGACGGAGAGCGGCATTGCTCGTCATGGCGTCGCTTTCCTTCAAGGAGGCGACACTCGGAGCCTACGGGCTCAAGGCGAACAACATCGCTCTCCTTCTTCAACATCCGGCGGCGTATCCCCACGGCAGGTGCATCAGCGAGGCTTGCCGTTGATTGAAGACATTACCTTGGGGACAAACGCATGACCCTCGAACTTAAGCTGCTGGTCTGGTCGACGGCGCTGGCCTTGATTCAAATGCTCATCGCCCTCTTTGCCGCGATAGCGCAAGTTGGGCTGTTGCCGCTCGTCGGCAACCGCGAAAATCTGCCGGCTCTTGAGGGATGGGCAGGTCGCGCACAGCGAGCGCATCGCAATATGTTGGAAAGCCTAATCATCTTCGCTGCACTCGTGCTCGTGGCGCAGTTTGCAGGCAAGACCAACGTTGCGACGGCGCTCGGTGCTCAATTGTTCTTCTGGGGCCGCCTCGCCCATGCGCCGGTTTATGTCATCGGGATTCCATGGCTTCGCACTGGCTTGTGGGGCGTTTCGTTCGTAGGGTTGTTGCAAATCCTCTTGCAACTTCTGTAGGCATCGAAGCACCCTCGGGAGTGCGCCCGGGTCTAAAGGGCACTATCTTGGATTGCTCTGCGATCGCAGACGTCCGTCGATGCCGCGCCTCGCGATGGCAGATCGTTACTGAAGAGACATCAATCGCGATAGCTGGTGACGGTCTTTTTGCGCACTGCTGCTCCTTCGAGGCTGGGAACGCGGCGCCAAAAAATCGAGTGTGTTCGCGATCGGGTGAGCGATCTTCACCGATCGCTTGACACTCGTCGTCTTTGTTCTCATTATGTTCTTACCTGCGAGAAGAACCTCGTCGAAACATCATGGGCGAACGGACGGGATGGCAACGACAGCCACCATCCTCCATGCGGACCTGGATGCCTTTTATGCCTCCGTGGAGCAACTGCTTGACCCTTCGTTGCGCGGCAAACCCATTGCCGTCGGTGGTGGGGTTGTGCTTGCCGCTTCCTACGAAGCCAGGGCCTTCGGGGTCCGCGGCGGCATGCCGGGACGGCAAGCGTGCGAACTCTGTCCGCAACTCACCTTTGTCAGCGGGCATTTTAGGGAATACCAACGGCTGGGCGACGCCGCCATCAAAGTGATCGGCGATTTCACGCCCCTCGTCGAGCGGATTTCCATCGACGAGGCCTTTGCCGACGTCGCGGGCTGCACCCATCTCTTCGGTCCGCCTGCCGAAATTGCAAGGGCAATCCGCCAACGCGTGCGGGCGGAGCTTGGCCTGCCGATCTCAGTCGGTGTAGCGCGCACCAAGCATCTGGCAAAAATTGCTTCGCAAGTGGCCAAGCCCGACGGGCTCGTGGTTGTCGATCCCACCGCTGAGCTGAAATTCCTTCACCACCTGCCTGTCGAGCTGATGTGGGGAGTGGGTCCGGCCACGAGGGCACGGCTGGCCGAGATCGGCGTGCTAACGATCGGGCAGCTGGCAAAGACACCGGGATGCTCGCTCAAGCACGTGCTCGGTTCGGCGGCAGGAGAGAAACTCGCAGCGCTGGCGTGGAATCGCGATCCGCGAGAAATCAAGACTCACCGCCGGGCTCGATCGGCAGGAGCGCAGTCGGCGCTTGGCAGGAAACCTGCCGAAGAGCGAATTTTTCGACCCACCCTTCTTCACCTTGCAGACCGAATCGGCAGCCGGCTGCGGGCCAAATCCAGGCCTGGGCGAACCGTGACGGTCCGCGTCCGCTTCGCCAACCTGAGCTCAGTCACTCGCTCGGTAACGCTCGACGCACCAATCTCCGCGACCGTGACCCTTGCCGAGCTCGCCGAGGAGCTGGTGTGCGCACTCCTCGCGGATCACCCTCGCGAGAAAACCATCTCGCTGCTGGCGATTTCTGTGTCGCATCTCGAGGAGCACTGGGATGTGGAGCTGGAACTGCCGCTTGGACTTGACGATGAAGCGCGCCGCCCCGGCACCAAAAAAGGCATGGCACGTTGGGCGGCCGACCATGCCGTCGACCGGATCCGCGATCGCTTCGGGTGGGATGCTATCGGATACGGATCGGTGGCGCTGGGCACCTCTGCTTCCGTTCCCGACGAGTTTCGCAAACTCGCCGAAAAGGACCTGTGACCGTCACCAGTACACGTGCGTCCAAAGATGCGTGCTTTTGTGGCAAACCGGGGCCGGAGCGACCATCGTTCTGCTTGAGAACGCCGCCAACGAAAATCGCAACGCTACGGGACTTCTGCTTAGGCTACCCGACGCCGCTTGGCCGCTCGTCCTGTTGCCGCTGGGCGTGCAGAAAGCGTCAGACCCTGGGGCTCGGACGATGCGCATGATAGTGCACTACGCCTCGTGGGCGGTTGCCCGGCGCGTCCGCGCTCGATTGACCTCAAATCCGGTTGTCACCAGAATGGTGACATGATATGATCTCAACATGCAGGTGATCGCCCGCCGGACCTTGAGGGAATTTTGGGCGCGTTACCCGCATGCTGAGGGTCCGATCCGTGCCTGGGTGGCCATTGCAGCGAAAGCGCGTTGGGCAAATCCCGCCGAGATAAAGCGGCAGTTTGGTAGCACCGTCGACTTCGTAGGCGACAATCGGGTCATCTTTGATCTGGGCGGCAACAAATACCGGCTGGTCGTCCACGCGTCATTTTCCTTCGGCCGCTTGCTCGTGAAGTTCATCGGTACTCACGCTGAGTACGACCGCATCGATCCGGAGACCGTGTCATGGCGAAGAAAATAATCCGTCCACTTCACTCCGAAGCGGACTACGACGTAGCGCTGAACGAGATCGAGCGGTACTTCGAGAACGAACCCAAGCCCGGGACACCGGAGGCCGACCGTTTTGATCTTCTCGCACTGATCATCGAGGACTATGAGCGCAGGCGCTGGCCAATCGAACCGCCTGATACGATCGACGCGATCCGTTACCGGATGGAAACGGGCGGCTATACGCAAGCCGATCTCGGCCGACTGCTCGGCTCGCGCCAGCGCGCATCCGACATCCTGACGAGGAAGCGTCCCCTCACGATGCGGATGGCTTGGCGGCTGCACCGCGAGTGGGGCATACCGGCGGAAGCATTGATCGCACCGCCGCGATCGCGCGGAAGAAGGTCGGCAGCATAGGCGTCTCGGCTGCGTCGCGCCCGCCTGCGAGTTAGCGCTGCGCCCATAGGGGGCAGTTTCCGATGCCGCGGCCGTCTCTATGCGCTCAACCGGATCATCCGCCACAGGAGTGTTGATGTCCCCGCGCATCATCCATATTCCGCGACGCCAAGCGGCCGACGTTGACGCCTGAGCGTTTTGCCGCCATATACAGCGCATGAATAAGCTTCTACCAGCCGCATTGACCACCACGGCGACCGCTTACGGCGGATCGCCTGCTGGTTGCGCGCGCTAGAGACAAGCGTACTTCACCCAGAAAAGGCCCCGCCGGCGACGGACGGGGCCTTTTCTGGTTTTTGATGGTCCCCGTCCGCGCTTTTTCCCGTCACAAGGAACACAGCCATGGACGATCTCGACCACAGAAATCTCGGCGTGAAGCTCAAGCTCTGGCACCTTCAGGAAGATGCGCCGGGCATGGTGTTCTGGCATCCGCGCGGCTACGCGGTCTACCGGGTGCTGGAGGACTATGTCCGGCGCAAGATGCGCCGAGCCGGCTATGCCGAGGTCCGGACGCCACAGCTGCTGCCAAAGGAGCTCTGGGGCCGCAGCGGCCACTGGGAAAAGTTCGGCGAGCACATGTTCCGGGTCGACGACGGCGAGCTGGCGATGGCGCTGAAACCGATGTCGTGCCCGTGCCACGTGCAGATCTTCAACAAGGGGCTGCGCTCGTGGCGGGAGCTTCCGATCCGCTATGCCGAGTTCGGCGCCTGCCACCGCAATGAGCCTTCCGGTTCGCTCCACGGCATCATGCGGACGCGCGCCTTCGAGCAGGACGACGCCCATGTGTTCTGCCGCGAGCAGGACGTGGAGGGCGAAGTCGCGTGCTTCATCGCCCTGCTGGGCGAGGCCTACCGAGACCTCGGTTTTCCCGACTACGAGGTGGCGCTGGCGACGCGGCCGGCGGCGCGCGCCGGCGACGACGCGACCTGGGACTGGTCAGAGGCGAAGCTCGGCGATGCCGCGCGGCAATGCGGCCTCGCGCCTCAAATCAACCCCGGCGAAGGTGCGTTCTACGGACCGAAGCTGGAATTCGCGCTGCGCGACCGGCTGGGACGATCCTGGCAGTGCGGCACAGTGCAGCTCGACGGCGTGCTGCCGCAGCGGCTCGAGGCGTCCTACGTCGCCCCCGACGGCAGCCGCGCGAGGCCCCTGATGATCCACCACGCCATCTTCGGATCGCTCGGCCGCATGATCGCGATCCTGCTCGAGCACCATGGCGGCGTGCTTCCGTTCTGGCTGTCACCGGACCAGGTCGCGGTCGCGCCGATCTCGAAAGACCAGGCCGGATACGGCGCGGACGTTCTGGCGGCGTTTTGGGATGCCGGGATCCGGGCCGTTGCCTATGACGGCGCCGATACCCTTTCGCGGCGCATCGTGGCCGCGCATGAAATGGCGGTGCCGGTGATGGCTATCGTCGGCGGGCGCGAGATGAGGGACGGCCGGGTGAGCCTGCGCGAACGCGACGGCTCACAGGCCGACGTTCCGCTGGCCGAGGCGGTGTCCCGCCTGCAGGCGAGGGCCCGGCCGTGCGCCCTCGTGTAGCCCGCGGATCGTCAAGCGCGTCAACATCGAGCAAACCTATCGATCCCACCCTATGCAATGCGCTTGAGATTACAATCTTATAACACCTCCCCGCCGGAGCGAGGAGGCAAGACTCGTATTCAAAATTACTCGCATTCAAAATTACTCGCATTCAAAATTCCAGCGTGCCTCCGGCCGCGTCCAACCCCACTACTCGCCGAAATACTTCAGCGCGATCTGGATGCCCTCGTCGTACATGCTTTGGAACTTTCCTTGGAACCGTTCCCCACGCTTGGTGCTGCGTGAGAGAAACTCGATGACATGCGCAAACGGTGTCTCACGCCGACGGTCCTCCGCCTCGATCTGTGTCGTCGACCCCGCGTCAATCAAGCCGTCAAGATCATAGTCGACGACGTAATAGTAGAGCGCTCCGATGTAGACGCCGCGCGAGGGTTCATTGCGGATGCGGAGCATCTCCGCCCGGTTGCCCTTGGGTGCAATGTGGTCGTAACACCACCGGCGATCCTCGAGCCTGATGCACCCGGTCGTGGCCCCTTCACGTTCGAGCCAGACGCGCTCCGTCTTCGCGCGATTTCTCGACAGACTCTCGGGGAATGGCATCTTCACCGAGGTCACGAGATTGATGGCCTTGCGCACGTCTTCGCGCTCCGCCGCAACGGTTGAAGTCAACGCAACGCCGAGCAACAGGCTCGCCACGAGGAGAGACTTAAATGGCTGGAACATGTGGGTGAAACCTTCCGTCGGTAAGAGTTTCCAAAGGAGCGGCGGGCCTCAAGTGTCGCTATTCGCCCAGGTACTTGAGTGCAACCTGGATGCCTTCGTCATAGAGGGCCTGAAAGTCGCCGCGAAATTGGTCGCCGCGATTGGCGGCGCGATAGAAAAACTGGCTTATCCTGCCAACCGGGGCGTACGGCTCACCTTCGAGGGTGGTCGTGCTCCCAATGTCGATCGTGCCATCGAGATCCAGATCGTCGACATATTGATAGGGCTGGCCGACCAGCAGCCCCGGCACGGGCTCCTTGCGGATGCGCAGCATCTCCGCGCGGTTGCCCACAGGGGCGAGATGCTCATAGCACCACCTGATTTTGTCATCGAGCCGCAGGCAGGCGACAGTGGCACCATTGCTGTCGAGGTGGACCCGTTCGGTATGCGCCACGATGTTGTGCAGGTTTTCCGGGTACGGCATTTTCACTCCGGAAATCAGATTGATGACCATCCGCACCTGCTCTCGCTCGGCGGCTGTTGCTGACGTCAGGCCCGCGCCGATCACAAGTGCGCATGCGCACGCGAGTGTCTTGATCATGTGGTGAACCCCTCCCATGGAGCGGCAAGGCAACGCGGCGAATCCCGCTCGGTTCCTGAGGCCCCTGCACTTTGCTGTGGAAAAACATGTCGCTTACCGCACCGAAAACGGCGCGCTGTACGGCCGCCCGAACGGAATGCCTGCCGTCAGCGTCTGCAGCGGCTTGAGGCAGGCGCATCCCTCGCGTTTATTCTTGCGCGCGTCGCAGCATGGGCAAGAAATATCCGTTGGCCAGACCTTCAGCGCGACCACCTCCATGGCCCGCAGACCAGCGCCGTAGGCAACGCTGAGCGCCGCCTTATGCTTGGGCCCGGGTGCGGCCTCCAGCAGGCGCAGCACCTCTTCGGGCGAGAGCACGCGCGGCAGCTTGCGCGGCTCGTAGACGAACACGAGACGGCGCGTCGTCTCCGGCCGGTCGAGCGTCACCTTGAAGAAGAACCGGAGCGCCGTCACGGTCGCGTTGATGCTCTGTGGTTGCAAACCGGTCTCGGTCAGATGCAGCTGGAACGCGCGCAGCTCTTCAGGGGTCGCGGTGTCAGGGGAACGTTCAAGGAAGCTCGCGAGCTTCTTGACAGCACGGATATACTCGCGTTGCGTATCGGGCACGAACCGGCGCATGTTCATGTCTTCGAGCATGCGTTGGCGCAGCGGGCTGATGGGCTTCTCGCTCATTGGGGGCTCCTGTCTTGAGGTTGGAGTGCTTGACCCCTCGATCCTCAAGACGGAGCGCCCGCCCGTCACCTGCGCCTGATCAGTTTCCGACGCCGGTTTCGCGACATTTGCCGCTCGCTCGACGGTTCGAAGCTGCTATAGTTTCAGGATTGCGCAAGGCCCGCTCTCGGAGGGTCACATGCGACGGCGCGAATTCATCTGCTTTCTTGGCTGCGTTTTTTTTGCATGCCCCTGTATCGCCTTGGCTCAACAGAGTGCAAGGCGGACAAGGATTGGCTGGCTTTCTGCTGGCTCACCCGGCACCGCTACTGGCGCGAAAAGCTGCAGGCCTTTCGCCAGAGCCTTGAACACCTTGGCCATATCGAGGGTCGGGACATTGCCATCGAATTTCGCTATGCACATGTCAACTTCGACCGACTGCCTAGCCTGGCGGCGGAGCTCGTCGACCAAAAGGTAGACATCATCGCAAGGGCGCTCGGCCTCACCATCCCGCCAATGTTGCTTGTCCGCGCCAACGAGGTGATGGAATAACGATATCATTTGCTCCGGTGCATGAAGTCTGGAATTGGCAACCAAACGGACATGCCGGGGCAGACTCCTGAGGGTAAAACGGACGTGCCGGAACGGCCGTCAAGTTTTAAGAAATAGCTGTAAATTAGCTCTCCGGCCCAAGGGATGGCGACGCCAACCCAGCGGCAGTTTTTCAAGTGACATTCCTCACGGACCGATTCGTAATTTCTAGGGCAAACATGAATAATGGATTGAAACTGAGCATATTGGGGCGAGCCATGTGGGTACGGAAACGATTTTTGCCGACGTTGTGTATCGCGTTTGGATTGGCCACTTTTTCCGTTCAAGTCGCGTCCGCAGGTCGCCCCGATCCCTACAATTGCAGACTGAAAGTCCGTAGCGAGATGGGAATTGCTCCGCACACGGGAAACTCCTACCCGGATTTCTGGGAAAGGGTCGGCCGCTGCGTGAGAGCCGCCCAAGGTGGCTCGGACGCACAAGCGACTCGCTCGACACAAGCGACTGAATCAGAACAGCCGGAGAAGAAGTTGGTCGCAAGGACGAAGCTCGACAAGCGGGCGCCGTTGACGGGACGTCTCAAAGATGGTCTCGGAGGCGAGCCCGCCGAAGTCCATTCCGCGATGTTGCCGGCGCCTTCGGCTCCTGCTCAACTAGCACCCCTTGCCGCGTCCCATTCGGCCCCGGAATATGGTCGGCGCGTGGCGCTTGTCATCGGGAACGGGAGGTACGAGCATGTTCCGACCCTTCCAAACGCTGCAAATGATGCGGAGGCCCTTGCTAAAGCTCTAACAGCAACTGGGTTCCAGTCAGTCACGCTCAAGACCAATCTCACTCGCGATCAGATACTTTCGGCTCTCGCAGATTTCGCAAAGCTGGCAGATTCAGCGGATTGGGCCGCGGTGTATTACTCAGGTCATGGCATTGAATCCCGGGGCATAAACTACATGATACCGGTCGATGCTCAACTGAAAGTCGATCGTGACGTTGATCTGGAAGCAGTCGACGTGAGCAAGGTGCTCAGCGCGATCGAGGGCGCGAAGAGACTTAGGCTTATCATTCTCGATGCTTGCCGCGACAATCCATTCCTAGATCAAATGAAGAGAACGACCGCCACTAGGTCCATTAGCAGAGGTCTTGGTCCGATGGAGCCAGATGCGGGAATGTTGATAATCTATGCTGCCAAGCACGGCGAGACAGCGCTCGACGGGGACGGAAAGAATAGCCCTTTCGCGACGGCGCTGATCAATCGTATCCAGACGCCAAACCTTGAGCTACGCCGCCTTTTTGACCTCGTCAGGGACGATGTTTTGGCGACAACGAGCAGGCGTCAGCAGCCATTTAGTTATGGTTCGCTCTCGGGGAGTGAGGACTTTTACTTCGAAACCAAATGACTAGTGCAACCAGAGCGTCGTTGCGGTATTCGAGGTAATGCGACTTCCGGTATTGTGACCCGAAGCTGACCAACGCGTCCATCGCGATCCCCGTATATCAACTTGCAAGCAATGATCTATAAGGGGCGAGGTGCTAGTCGCATGCCAGCCACAGGGCTTCGCCATTCCGAAGCTGATCGCAACCGTAGGTGTCGCGGTCGCGTTCGTCCCGACGCTGCTACGTGTCGGTGGCTGCCCAGCGCAGCCGCGATCCGTAAATCTACGTAGTCATGAATATTTCAAACGGACGCGATGCGCTTAGGGGATTGGCAACCTGAAGATGATGATGATGTCTTCATCAAAATAATGGAGACTTGTACATGCGTAAAACAGCAATAGCGCCGGATGCCTTCCCGCATCGCGGCACAGCCGCCCCTTTCCGTGTCGGCATCGGTCTGGTGCTCGCAGCGGGCGCCGGCGCGATGTTGTGGGGCGTCGGCGCCCACAGCCTCTCCTTCATGAGCGAAACTCCCATGACGGTCGAGGACCGCGTCGCTGACCTGACGGCAGGGCTCGCCCAAGTCAAGGCGGCGACCGCCAAGCTGCGCGAGAGCCAGGGCGACACCTCCGAGGAGCTTTCCCATATCCGCGCGAGCCTCGCCAATACCGAGATCGGCCTTGCGGCGCTGCGCACCTCCACCGGCGAGAACGAGGCGCGCGGGCGCGATACGGCTGCCCAGATCGAGTCGAATCTCGCCCAACTGAAGCACGAGACGCTCCGCCTCCGCATGGCGCAGGACGACACCGCAACCGAGCTAGGCTCGCTGCGCGCCGGCGTGGCGAACAGCGAGATTGGCGTCGACTCGCTCCGCGCGTCCACGGGCGAGATCCGCCAGCAGATCAGGCACATCGAGGCGGCCAGGGACGCGACCGGCTCGATCGCCAGGAGCCACAAGCATCAGGGTCGCAAGAAGTGGGTGGCGCAGCGCTGAGGCGCGGGCACCACCCTCCTCAGGAGATTGGCCTGGAGGGCGTGCCGGAAGGGGCCAGCCCACGGTCAAAGTGACGCGATTGACCCAACAGTAGGCGACGTCAAGCTATCGTATTCGATCACCTCACCGGACCGGCACCTTGGGCACGGCAGCTTGTTCATCACAAGCCCGCGTTCGGCTTCGGGGGCGCTCCAGAGCCGCTTTCAAGCGGTCTAAGAAACGACCGATCATGTCTTATGAAGCATTTAGTCTCCCGGTAATATGCCATCGCCCTCTGGCAATCAGGATCGCTGGGCGCCTTGGAGCGGTAGGCTTCGTAATCGGCAAGCGAAGGAAAAGAAAACAATGCGATCGCGACGTAGTCCCCGCCCTCGTGCGGAAGGAAATAGCCGTGATGCGTGCCGCCGAATTTTTTAACCAGTGGCAGCCACATCTTGGCGTAGGTCTCGAATTCTTTCGCTTTGAAGGGATCGATCTCATAGCGGAGGTAGCAGGTTATCATTCTCAGTCTCCTCATGACGGGCCCATTGGACGCGCACGCAATCGGGTTGATACTCGGCGGTAGATCAAGCCGGAACCCTATCCGCCCCGTGTACGTCGCCTGTGGAAAGCCTTGCCCACGAACGGTACGAATCACCTATCATCGCAGGCTCGACCAGGAATGGCACAACTCTCGTCGAACGTTGCAACATGCGCATCTTCCTAGCTGGCGTCAGCTGTGTAGGCAAAACCACAATTGGCGCACAACTGGCTGGTCTCCTCGATTATCGTTTTTTCGACTTGGACGTTGAAATCGAGCGTTTCTTCGAAACATCGATCGAACGTCTTCTAAGCCGTCATCTGACGTCGCAGGATTTCCGCCGCGCGGCGTCTCAAGCCTTGCAGCATGTTCTGTCTCGGGAGGACAGCTACAACTGCGTCATTGCGTTGCCGCCGAGTGGGCTACTGGGCGGCTACTGGACAGTTGTCAGCGAGACGCGAAACGCCGCGATTGTCGTGCTTCGGGACGCGCCGGAGAACATTCTCAAGAGGATCACGTTTTACGACATCGACTCCCGCCCGGTGCAGAAGAATTTGACGGATCGGGAGAAGGACCTCTACCTCCGGGAAATAAAACGGGACATCACCTACTTCAGCCGCTCCTTTCGCAGAGCGCACGTGTCCGTTGACATCACCGGCTGTAGCCCCGACGAGGCGTCACGCAAGATCAAGGACGCACTGACGCCAGCCCCGTTTAAGGACGAAAGCGAAGAGTCGGAACGATGCTCTGCGGGGATACACGCATTGGTCTAGCCTGGACGGTGCAACACTGGCACGTGCGAGAGATGAAATACGCGAGCAACGAATTGCAATGGAGGCCGTCGTCGATGCCTACGGTTCCGGCGAACGTGCGATGGGTTGGTATTACTACCTCGATGGCAAGATGAAGGTCCCGTTCAAGGCGCGCTGCAGGTTCGTGCGGTCCATCTCCATTCTGAAGGTTAAAGAAGAAGTGAAAGTCCTCGGCATGGCTCCGGAAGAGGAATGCGAGCGCGAAATGTTTGTCTGGATTGAACGGGCCAAGGCGCGAATTGCCGTCCCTTTGGCGCAACTGCGACCATTATCGAAAGATCAAGAGACCCAGGAGGCCGTCGGTGATTGGCTCTATTGGGTGGATCAAGGGTACGAGCTGTGAGCACCCCCGAGCATGCTATCCGACTCGCGCGGCTTTGACCTGTGCGGCTGACGAAACCCCACGCGTAGTCATGCGGTCACTGTCGGTTTTCCGAGCATTGCCGTCCGATCAGGCGCGAAAATGAAGGTGTTTGGCGGCGATACCATATTCCGAAATGGCGCGCTCAGGAATGTGCTGAACGTTCAGTTCACTTTCTCTTCCGCCGGACCGGGGTGCCGCGATCTCTGGGCAGATTGCAGCGCTTTCCTGAGCTGCTCACGGAGTTCGTTCAATTCGGAGATTTGAATACGGATATTGGTCTTATTATCGTTGAAAATTGAAACGTTATCTTGAAAAGAACGCATTTTTTACACTCGCTGACTGACGTTGACTTTCCGTTGGTAGGGCAGGCTCAAGTCGACATAGGCACGGGTCGGCCTGAGCACCTTAACGTGCGGATGTTACATTTTAAACCCATTAAATGTTACATTTTGAACACATTTAAAAAAATAGTTCCATCCATGGAACTCCCTAAGCAGTTTCTCAAATATTCGGACGCATTCTACTTATGATAGCGCAGTCCAAAATTGGAAATTGTCATGAAGCAGAGCGAACTCGATTCAATGTCTCTCGACGAGCTGTTTATGCTCCACGAACTACTCACTGCAACACTTGAGGCAAGGATCACTGCCGAGAGGAAAGCGCTTAAAGATCGGCTGCGAACGATTGGCTCGTCGAAGGGCCGGGCCCGGGACATCTGAAAGCTTCGAACAAACCCGGGCGTATCGCTCTGGTTTGCAGGATCGGCTGCCCTTATTTTAAGTTCGCGCTCTTCTCCGGCGGATCCGCAGCCGCGATCTCCGGGCAGATTGTTCCGCTGTCCTGAGTCGCTCACGGAGTTGCTTCAATTCGTGTAATTGGATGACGAGATTGGCTGCATTATCGGCTAAAATTGCAATGTTAGGTTGAAGAGAGCGCATTTTACACACCCCACTCACTGACGCCGCTGACACTCCATGGCAGGGCGCCCGCCGCCCTAGACATGGGTCATGGCGGTCAGCCTAAGGTTCAAATGTACCTCCGGAAACCCAGCATTAATGCTGGCGCACTTCGCCGATCGCAAAAGAGTGGCAGACCGCGCCTTACATCCGGGTTCATCCGGACGATGAGAGGTGAGAGGGGATTCCATTTCTCCGGCGCTCGACACAGCAACACCGCGGGGAAAGGTCGCCGGAGAGGTCGACGTCAATGACGCGCTGCTTTTTCATTTCGAGGTCCGCAAGGCGACCATCAATAGCCCGGAGCTCCTTCTCGATGCTCTCGCCGGCGTCTCGGTGGTCTTCCTTGAAGTAATCCATACACTCGCGGAGCTTTCCAGGTTCGAGCATGACCTGCTCAATCGCGGCGAAGACGCGATTTTCAAGAACCGGCCCCTTAAGACCTATGGTGCAGATTGCCACGCCTGGACCAATTGCACTTGTATGCATAGCGGTGAATGACGCAGACCGGCCCCTTGGCCTCGCTTCGCTGAACCCCTTCCAATTGGCGCGGGGTGCCATGAAAAACTCCTAACGCAACAGAAGCTTAGGATTCAAAATAGTGTTGTCGCAATCGTTCCGGCCTTCAAATGACTTTCAACTGAAAGGTGTCTTGCAACTGAAAGGTGTCTTGCTGGGTTATGGCCCTCGCGATTTGTTCTCTTTTAGTTCTTGTCGAGAACGACCACTGCGTGAGCGCGGGCGATAGAGTCTCTTAAAGTGGAACGAAGTGGTGCCCGCCCCCATTTCTCCTGGTGAGAATTCGCTTGTGTGCGCAAGCCTGGCGCTAACGCAAAGAAAGGGTTGGGCATGTCGAGCTTGATAGCGACGATCCTGGTCCTGGTACTCCTCGTGTATCTAGCCTGGCCTTGGTTTTGGCACATAGCGATGGCCCTGGCCCTGGCACTCCTCGTGTATCTGGCCTGGCCTTGGTTTTTGCAGAAGCCATGGGAAGATTTAATATCTTGGCTGCAGCAAATTCAGGTGCCGCAGCAGAGAGCGTCAGCGGCCAACACGCCGAGCGGACGGCTATATGTCTCTCCGCAACGCACGGACGAGTCGCGCGTTCATTTTGAAGAGCTCGGCCAAGAGGAGTATCCGCGTCCTTATCCGAGACCGTTTCTTTGTGCCAAAGACTGGGCGGGGAAGGATGTTTTCCTTTGGGAAGGAAGGCGCTGGTATTTGCCTCACAACGAAGAGCCGTACAGATACCTCTGTGTTCCGGAGAAAAGACTTGAGTGGTGTTGGCCGATACCGCCAAATGCTTCTGCGGTGCCATGCAAGAGTCCCAATACCGGTGAGGGCGGGTGGTGTTGGAGAAAGGAGGTCAGCTACCGCAATGATAGCTGATAGGTCTGTTTGACATGATAGATTGGAGTGGTGCCTGACCCCATTTCCTTCGACGTGCCGAACTGCTCGGCTTCAAGCCGGCCGATCGGAATCAAGACGACCTCCGCAGCTCATCGCAGCTTTCTGAGCCAATCTTGCGTCGCCGTGCCGGAAGGTGTGCCGAGCACGGCGCGGATCTTGCGCGCGAGTTCGATCTTGCGATAGGGCTTATGGATCAGCGCGATGCCGGGATCAATCCGGCCGTGGGTCGCCATCGCATCCTTCGTGTATCCGGATGTGTACAGTACCTTGACACCCGGGCGCAGCCGCAGGATCTCATCGGCGAGCGCTGGACCGTTGAATCCGCTGCCGAGGATCACATCGGTGAACAGCAGGTCGAATGCGCGGCCGGCGGCGATCATGTCGAGAGCCTCGCGCGCCGAGGCAGCGGCGAGCACCGCATAGCGCAGGCTTTCCAACTGTGCGACAACGTATTGACGGACCAATGCGTCGTCCTCGACCACCAGAATGGTCTCCTTGCCGCCCTCAGCGGCGGCGACCGGTCGCTCGATCGGTGCGACGGACTCGCTGCTGCTGCGCGGCAGGTACAGCTTAAAAGTCGTGCCGTGGCCTTCCTCGCTGTCAATTTTGATGTGGCCGCCCGATTGCTTGACAAAACCGTAGACCATGCTGAGCCCTAGTCCGGTTCCTTGTCCGACGTCCTTGGTCGTGAAGAACGGCTCGAACACCCTATCGCGAATGTCTGCCGGGATTCCGACTCCGGTGTCGGTCACCGCGATCATCACATAGGGGCGGGGCCGGACCTCCTCCGCATGGATCGTGGCAAAAGACGCATCGAGCATCGCGTTACCGGTCTCCAGGATGAGCTTGCCGCCACCCGGCATGGCATCGCGGGCGTTGACCGCCAAGTTGATCAGCGCGGTGCCGAGCTGTGACGGATCGATCATCGCCGGCCAGGCGTCTTCCTCGAGTGTCATCTTGATCTCGACGCTCTCGCCGAGGGTTGGACGAAGCAGCTTGGCGGTGTCGAGGACCAACCGGTTCACGTCGGTCGACTGCGGCTGCAGCGGCTGCTTGCGGGCGTAGGCGAGCAACTGCTGAATGAGGTCGGCGCCACGCCATGCTGCGTCGTCGATCATCCGGGCAATCGCCGCAAGCTGCGGCGAATGAGCGACCGCGTCGGCGAGGATCTCGATGGTCCCGGTGATGACGGTAAGGATGTTGTTGAAGTCGTGAGCGACACCGCCGGTGAGGTGACCGATCGCATCGAGCTTCTGGGACTGGCGCAGCTGTTGCTCCAACGCGATGCGTTCCGTCATGTCGCGGCCGATGAAGAAATAGCGTTGCTCCAGCTCGAGCCACGCCCCGCTCAAGGTGAGCGGCACGATCCGGCCGTCACGGTGCACATAGCGGCAGTCGAAGTTTCGCGTGGCGCGGCCTTGGCGCGCCGCCCGCATTTCCTCGCGGGCCCGCTCAAGGTCGCCAGGATGCAGGAGCGCGGCACCTTTGCGGCCGATCATCTCCTCCGGACGATAACCGAGGATCGCCTCGGCGCTCGGGCTGATGTCGATGACGGTGCCCTCGCGGTCGACGATCAGGATGAGGTCGAGCGAGCTCGCAAACAGCCGCCGACGCTCGACGATCTCGGTCTCCAGCGACACCGTTTTTTCACGCACCTCGGCAGCCATACGATCAAAGGCGCGGGCCAGTGCGCCGATCTCGCCGCTGGACCGGGTCGGCAGGCTCAGCGGCTCGCCGCGCCCGAAGCTGTCGATCGCCGCCGTCATCTGGGTGAGACGCCGGGTCAAGGAGCGCGCCAGCACGATGGCCAGCAGGACGGCGCCGATCGCTGCCACAGGGACCGCCGCCACGGTGGAGTTGCGCACGGTGGTCAACGTCGTGGCGAGATCCGCGTACGGCACCGCCTCGACGACGAATAGCTGGGGTCCTTCGGCAAGCCGCGCACCGGCCAAGGCCGCGCCGAACTCCGCACCGCTATGCTCCTGAATCACCTGCGGCGCCGCCTTGCCACTAGCCAGCATGCCGCCCAGCGTCGGAAAATCGTCCTGCAGGCGCGACGGCGCGCCGAGCTGGAAGCCGAACTCGCGAGCCGGATCGGGATGGACCAGATAGTCGCCGTTGCTGTTGACGATGTAAACTGCGCCGCCGGATCGGGCGTTCTCGCGCACACGCGCGAATGGCCCACGCAGGTCGATATCTATGACCACAATCCCGAATGGCCGCCCGTCCGGCCCCACGACCGGAGTCGACGCCCTAACGACCGGCAAATGTGGCGTGTCGATCGCTCCGTGCTCCCGATCGAGCTCGACCGGTGAGATATCGACCTCGTCGGCGCGCAGCCGCATGGCGCGCCGGAAGTAATCACGGTCGCCCCTGCGCTGGAGCTCGGCTTCGGGCGCGACCCGGACGGCGTTCTCTGGCCCCATGCGGTCGGTCCGCGCGATCTCCCGGCCACCGTCGGTGGCACCGATCAGGCGGATCTGACCGTAAGCCGGATTGGCGGCCAGTCGGGCGGCGAAGCTCTCGCTCAGCGCGCCGCGCCATTGGGCCAGCGTCGTGACGCCGAAGGGATCTACGCCGCCTCGCGTCGCGCGCCTGACGCCTTCGACGGCGACGGCAGCCGCTGTCGGAATGGCGAGCACATCACCTCGCAATCCGCCCACAGAGGCCTCGAGATTGGAGGCAAGCAGACGGGCATGGCTGTCGAGGCGATCAAGCGCGCGCGGAACCTCGACTATGGACACATTACGATAGGTGAGCGCGGCGTCGCGCGGTGTATTCCTCCGCCGAAGGCCGCCTTGCGTGAGACGAAACGGCTGTAAAGACATAGGCGTATGACTGGTCATACGCCTATGTCGAAGGTTAGCCGCCTTGAGATGATTTCGTCGGGTGCCCGGCGACGCCACTACGTAAACGTGTAGCAGCTTCCCGCCACCTGGTCAAAGCCGCCGGTCAGCTATCGGGGAGCCTCCATGCAGCCGCAGGGCGCCCGTCACGCGCCGCGCGGACGGCGAATCAAGCTGCCCGGTCAGCATCTAAAAAGCTGGCTCGCAGATAACCCGTACCGACGCGCTGTTGCCGGCACTAACCGCGAACCCCGCGCAACTCTCCGCGACAATCCGGTGCTTCTCGTCCAGCGTCCAGCGTCGCCGGGCACCCGACGAAATCATCTCAAGGCGGCTAACCTTCGACAAAGGCGTATGACCAGTCATACGCCTTTGTCTTTACAGCCGTTTCGTCTCACGCAAGGCGGCCTTCGGCGGAGGAATACACCGCGCGACGCCGGCACTATTTGAGAGAAACCTGGCGAGCAAATTCGCGAACAAAAAACGAACCGCTGTGTTGCGTCCGTGTTGCGGAGACTGTTCGGGGCTAAACGGGAAAGCCAGATAATAATCGGAAAACGCCTGAAAGATCTGATCAAGGAAAAGGAAGGACGACAATGACAAAAACACCTGCGGCCAAGGACCCGACGCGAAACGTATGGCTGCAACTCGGGTTCCCTGATGCCGAAGAGCATTTTCTCAAGGCCGAACTCGTCCTTCGGCTGGACAAAGCAATTACGTCTCTCGGCTTGACCCAACGCGCCGCCGCGCGACGGACTGGAGCCACTCAGCCCGAGTTGTCGAGCTTTCTGACCGCTCTCGGCTGCCATATCGAAATCAAAATTGGGGCCGGGCAGGAAAACAAGGCGGGAGACGTCACCATCAAGGATGTCCGACGCACGGCTGCGTGAAGCGGAGCCGCCCGCCACGCGATGCAGCGGCTAGATGCGGTATCCGGCAGTTGTGGAAGAGCTTAGGCTGCGAAATCGTAGAGTGGCGCGCTCGGAGAGATTCGAACTCCCGACCCTCGGATTCGAAGTCCGATGCTCTATCCAGCTGAGCTACGAGCGCGTGCGTGGGCTCGATTACCAGACTTGGCCGGGCAGGGCCAGCACCCTGCCGCCGGGCCATTTGCTGCTCCAAGCCATCATCAAACGCCCCAGGCAGCTCAATGCCCGCTTCCGTCGGCGGATCATTGGAAAAATCCATTTCTGCGAATGGCTTAGGTCCAACGCTCAACCCATCTTGAGCGGATCGCTTGCCCGGGCGCGCCGCCTTGCGTCGAACTGAGGTGGGCGCGGCACGGCGCTGAGGAAAGCTGCGCCGCGCCTCTGCCGCGAACGCGGAATTCGCCGTTATAGCGTTTTCGAGCGAAAGCCTGCCCCGGACTTGATCCGGGGTGGATACCGGTTCGCGTGAAGAAAACGCGTCAAGACAAAGACCAGAGCTTCGGTTCTGATTCAATCAGAACCGAATAGGCTCTGGTCAATCGCCACACCTTGCCGCGGCACGCAATTCCGAGGGTGCCGCGGCATAGCGCCGGCGAAACGCGCGGTTAAAATACGACAGATCTCCGAACCCGACATTGAACGCAATGGTGCTGATCTTTTGGCTGGCATAGCGCGGATCGGCCAGCAGCCTGTGCGCGCGGGCGAGTCGTTGAGCGAGCACGTACTCGGTAAACGTCATGCCCTCGCGTTCGAACAGCCTCTGAATCCACCGTGGCTTGATCCGATGCCGTGCGGCAATTGTCGTCACCGACAGGTCGGCTCGGTCCAGTTGGGCCGCGATGTCTTCTTTGATGATACGCAACCGCGCCGCGTGCACCCCTCGACCCCTGGCGATCTCGGCAGCATCCCGAGTTGCACCGATGGCGAGCGCCATGAGGTCATGGATATGCGTTATAGCCTGCCGGCGCAGGTCGGGCGCGGCAAGAGCCTCCGTGGCTTCGAGGATACCGATGTATCGGGTCAGAAGCCGCAGCGCTGTGTTGTCAGCGGGGATCGGCCGACCGTACGCAGTGTCCAGGCCCGCAACGAGCGGTGACATTGCGCGCAGCGGTGCCCGCACGTTGATGTATGCGCCGAACGTTGGCACCTTCTGGACGGCGGGCTCGGACGCGGTCAAGACGCTCGCCTCGCCACGGCTCAGATCAAGCAGACGGCCGAGCTGATGCACCTCGCAGCCGGAACTCAATCCCACGGCTATGACGACATCGTCGCTGTCGATGAATTCCCGCCGGAGGCGATAGATCGCGGCGGAGCGGCGGGCCGTCACGAGCCCCAGGCCTGGCATGCGCCGCAGGGTAGCCTCGGTATGAAACTGCTCGGTCGAGAGCGGCTCGATGTCCCGCTTGGACAGTGTTCTGCCGTAGATCTCAAGACACGCATCAAGGCGCTTGTGCGGCGGATAGTCCGTAGTCGAGAACCGAACGAACTCGCAATCGCCATTGGCGACGCCGCTCGAACCCCTCATGGCCGAGCTCCACCTTGCTGTGCATGATCTGCGCGCAGGCTGCCCAAACCAACCTGCATCAGGTTTGTCGCTCGATCGATGGGCGGCATCAGTGTCGCCGCCCCGAAAGAAGCCGACACGCTTACTCGGTCGACCGCAACCGCAAAAGGCCGCGAGCCGAATTCGCTGCCGGTCAATTGCCGGACCCTTCTCTGGCACGCAATTCCGAGGGTGCCGTGCCATAGCGCCGGCGGAACGTTCGGTTGAAATACGACAGGTCGCCGAAACCAGTATCGAGCGCGATGGTGCTGATCTTCATGCTGGCGCGGCGGGGGTCGGACAGCAGCCGGTGCGCGAGGGCAAGACGCTGCGCGAGCACGTAATCGGTAAACGTCGTGCCTTCGCTCTCGAACAGCCGCTGAACATAGCGCGGGTTGATTCCCTGCCATGCCGCTATCGCTGCCGCCGACAGACCGGGCTCGTCGAGGCGGTCGGCAATGTCCTGCTTGATGGCGCGAAGTCGTGCCGCGTGTGCTCCGCGGCACTTGGCGGTCTCGGCAAAGTCTCCCGTTGCGCCGATGGCGAGGGCAATAAGATCATGAATGTGAGTCACAGCCTGCCTTCGTAGTTCAGGGACCGCGAAGGTCTCTGCCTCCTCCAGGATGCCGAAGTAGGCGACCAGAAGCCGCAGTGCGGGGTTGTTTGCAGGAATCGTCCGGCCGTACGCAGCTTCGAGATCGGCAACAACCGGCGAGAGCAGGCGCGCCGGCACGCGCAGCAGGTTGACGGAATTCTGATCAGGTCCTCCGAAGCAAGAGGGCTCGCCTCCGGTCAGGATGACCGCTTCGCCGCGCCCCATGTTGAGCGTGCGGCCGAGGTGATGGACCTCGTAGCTGGAGGTGAACCCAGCGATCATGACGACGTCGTCGTGCTCAATGAGGTCGCGGGAGCGCCGATAGATCGCTGCCGACCGCGATGCCGTATACAGGGACAGGCCCGGCATCCGGCGCAGGGTTACCGCCGCATGAAAGGATTTTCCCGCGCGCGGTTCGACGTGCACCTTCTGTAGGTGCCGACCGAAGATCTCGTGCAGCGCCTCAATACGCGCGTGCGGCGCATAGTCCTCAGTCGAGAACCGAACGACGGCGCAATCGCTGGTGTTGCCGACAGTTGCGATGCCGTTCGAAGCGCTCATGGCCAAGCTCCAGCTCGATATGCGCTATCTGCGCGCGTGCTGCCTAGACGAAGCTATATCCAACTTGGTCGTTCGATAGCAGCGAGTGGTTCAAATGCCGGCGAGTCTTGTTTGCACTGGATCGTGGGCAGCAAGCCCCCCGATCCTTGAAATTTCTTTCGAGTTCCAAAGGAGTTCAAGGTTCCAGGAATTTCTTTGCAACAGAGGTGGTTCGTGGCAGCCTGATTTTTGAAATGTTTTTCGATTTCCGAGCCGAACGCACGCGTGACTGACTGAGCCTCGCTCTGCGGTGATGCACACATCTGTTAGCCGGGCCGCACCAGTCCTACTCAATTGTCGCGCTGGTCCTAGAGCGGCCGCCCCAAGATCGCTAGGAGTTGCCAGCGAGACGGGAGCGATGCGGCCAAGAGTGTGAGCCCGCCGCGTGCATCCTGCAGAGTCCAGCGCAACCGAAAGGAAAGCCGGATGAGGGACCTGTCGGTCATCGACGGAATCGGTTTTGTCGCCGCCGCGCTCGTGCTTGCGACATTCTGCATGCGTTCCATGACCGCACTGCGTTGGGTGGCGCTCGCCAGCAATTTGGCTTTCATCGCATATGCCTATCTCGGAAAGCTCGCGCCCGTGCTGCTTCTTCATGCACTGCTGCTGCCGGTCAACGCCTGCCGGCTGGCACAATTGTGCGGCGGTCAAGCGCGATGCGAGCCAAGCGAAAAACGCGGCGAGCGTGCAACTGCAACCGTGAGCGGCAGCCTTTTTCGACGGTCTGCAACGGTCCTGTGCAAGATACCGGATTCTCCCGGGTGCAATGCGCAAACCTCTGCGGCTCGTACACGACGGTCGTGCGGATCAAAGGGTCGGTCGCAGTTTTCAAAATTTTGGCGAGGAGAGATAACATGAACAGCATGGTGAATGGCGAAAGGCTCGATGTCTGCATTGTCACCTCGACCGGCGCAGACTCCTACGCACTCGGTTACTCCGAAGCGGAATTCCGACGTCTGAAATTCCAGGGCGAGTACCTCCGCGATTTCACCGCGGATGCCTTGCGCCACGCCGGCATCGCTCCGGGAATGCGGGTGCTCGATATCGGTTGTGGCGTTGGCGACGTTTCGCTGCTGGTGGCCGAAATGGTCTCCTCTTCGGGTACGGTCCTCGGAGTCGATCGCTCCGGGCAAGCGGTCGCGGTCGCACGGCAACGGGCCGCGGCAGCCGGAATGGATCATGTGCGTTTCGCGGCGTCGGAACTCGAAGCGTTTTCGACTGACCAACACTTCGACGCCCTTATCGGGGGACTCATTCTGGCGTATCTGCCCGATCCGGCCGCCACGCTCCGGCGGTTGTCGGGCCTTGTTCGTCCTGGCGGCACGGTCGTGTTCCAGGAGATTGTGCTGCCCCTCGCGCGCAGCGTTCCCGACGGGCCGCTCTTTCGCCAGTGTGGTGAATGGCTGATGGAAACTTTCGAGCGTGCAGGCTTCGAGATCGATATGGGTAGCAAGCTGCTCGCGACGTTCCTCGCGGCGGGATTGCCGGCGCCACAGATGACGGTGGCGGGACACGTGGAAGGCGGCGCGCAATCCCCTGTCTACGCCTACCTTGCCGATACCCTGCGCAGCCTGCTGCCGATGGCCGAGCGGACCGGGGTCGCAACCGCGGCGGAGATCGCGATCGAGACGATGGCGGAGCGGCTCCGCAACGAAGCCGTTGAGAACAACGCCTGCATCATGCCGCCGCCTCTTGTTGGCGCGTGGACGCGCCTTCCGGCCGCGACTGGCATTGCCACTGGGCGCTCGTCGAGATGAGAAGTCACACGCGTGGCCGGTTGAGGTGAAACACGGCAATATGACCCGCGGAGAATTCAATGCATTCTGCCGGGCTCTCTCCGCGACCACCCACGTGGTCCAGTGGGGTGGGTCGCATGTCTGGAAAGTCGGCGGTAAGGTCTTTGCGATAGCCAGCGGGAAGAACGACGAGCCCAGCTTCACCTTCAAAGTGAGCGACATTGCTTATGAAATGCTCAGGGAGCAGCCGGGCTTGCGTCCTGCTCCGTATCTGGCGTCGCGCGGCATGAAATGGATCCAGCACTTCGCAAAGCCTGGGTTGTCCGATGCCGCGCTGCGAG
>WNGN01000523.1_pt1 | contig 33183 bp, 29 predicted proteins | sample 5400561 | NCBI WGS metagenome assembly WNGN01 (sample SAMN13153379, study PRJNA577476) | soil metagenome | isolation source: 115 cm soil or saprolite under Garry oak tree replicate 2 | place: USA:California | collected 2016-06-15 | reverse complement strand
CCTAGTTCTTCGCCGCCGCCGCCTTTACTGCCGCCGGATACACACTCACCTGAAACCGCTGCTTGTTCTTGTGCTCGAATTTCACATGACCGTCGATGGTCGTGAACAGCGAATCGTCTGACGCCCGGCGCACATTCCGGCCCGGATGAAACTTCGTCCCGCGCTGGCGCACGATGATGCTGCCCGCGGTCACGAATTCGCCACCGAAGCGCTTCACGCCGAGGTATTTCGGATTCGAGTCGCGCCCGTTGCGCGAGGAGCCAACGCCCTTTTTATGAGCCATGCGATCCTCAACCGACCTTCACGTCGGCGATCTTGATCTCGGTGAAGTCCTGCCGGTGCCCCGCGTGGCGACGATAACCCGTGCGGCGCGCGAAGCGGAAAATCCGGATCTTCTTGCCCTTGCCGTGCCGCACGACCTCGGCGGTCACTTTCGCGCCTTTCACCTTAGGGGCGCCGGTCTGGACATGCTTGCCGTCGCTCGCGAGCAGAATCTGATCGAACGAGACCTCGTCCCCCGGCTTCGCATCGAGCAGCGGGACCTTGATCGTGACTCCCGGCTCGGCGCGGAACTGCTGGCCACCGGTGGTGAAAATTGCGTATGACATAGGGCGCGGAACCTAAATGGACACTTGAGCTTAGTCAAGCGACCGCATATTGCTCGGTCACATCGCGACCAGCAGGGCGAGCCATCATCCTGAATTCATCCAACCGCATCATCGGATCATCTCGCACCTCGAGCTCCAACCCGGTCTGCTTTTCGAGTTGGCGCAAGAAGTTAGGCTCCTGCTCAACGAGGTAGAGTGCGACCTCCGGATGGAGCCGCACCGAGAGCTGGCGCTCCTTGTGGTCCGCCCCCGCGCGCTTCAGCGAGCGCTCCATGCGCCGCACCACGACCTCCGGCCGGAAGACGCGACCCGTGCCATTACAGGTCGGGCATTCCGTCGTCATCGATTGCCAGAGCGATGGCCGCACGCGCTGCCGGGTCATCTCGATCAACCCCAGCTCGGAGACGGCAAACGCGCGCGTGCGGGCCCGGTCGCGACCTAGATGGGTGCGCAGCTCCTGCAGCACCTTGTCGCGGTTCGACCTCGTCTCCATGTCGATGAAGTCGACTACGATGATCCCGCCGATATCGCGCAGCCGCAGCTGGCGCGCCACTTCCCGCGCCGCCTCGAGGTTCGTGCGCAGAATCGTGCTCTCGGGATCCCGCTTGCCGGTGTAGCGCCCGGTGTTCACGTCGATCGAGATCAGCGCCTCGGTGGGCTGGATAATGAGATAACCGCCGGTCGGCAGCTCCACCCGCTGCTTGAACAGATTGCGGATCTCCGCCTCGATGTCGTACTCGTCGAAGAGCGGGGTCTCGTCGTGATACATCTTCACGCGCGGCAATAACTCGGGATCGATTTGCTTCAAGTACTGCTCGACCTCGTTGTACAGCACCTTGGAATCGACGAGCAGCAGGTCGACGTTGTCCGAGAGCAGGTCCCGCACAATGCCCCGCGTCAGGCTGGTCTCGCGCTGCACCAACTGCGGCGCTCGGCCCGAGGCCTCCTTTCGCTTGATCTTTTTCCAAAGACCGAGGAGGTGATCGATCTCCCGCTTGCAGCTCGCCTCGGTGAGATCGTCCGCCACGGTGCGGATGATCCACCCGCCCGAGTCCGGCGGCACGAGTTTCGCAACCATCTCGCGCAGCCGAGCGCGCTGTTCGCGCGCTTCGATTTTGCGGGAGACGCCCACTTTGGAGGCGAACGGCATGTAGACGAGGAAGCGCCCCGCGAGCGAGACCTGCGCCGTGACGCGGGGACCCTTGGTGCCGATGGCTTCTTTGATGACTTGGACGAGCTTGGTCTGACCGCGCTTCAGCTCGTCGGCGATGTTGGGCGCCTGGCGGCGCCGGGACGAACGCTCCCGACCACGCCGTTTTGTGACCGCCTGCCCGCCTCCCTCGCCGTTTCCTCCGCCGGTGCCATCTCCGGTGCCGTTCTCTTCATCGGCATCGTCGGGCTCACGGTCTTCGGGGTCTTCGTCTTCTTCGGCCTCGATTAGATCGGAGGCGTGGAGGAAGGCGCTCTTTTCGGCGCCGATGTCGACAAAGGCGGCTTGAATGCCCGGCAGGACGGCCTCGACCTTGCCGAGGTAGATGTCGCCGACCGAGCGGCGGGAGTCGGGACGATCGACCAGGAGCTCAACAAGGCGGTCGTCCTCCAGAATGGCCACGCGGGTTTCCCGCGGGTTTCCACTGATCAATATCTCGCGCTTCAAAGCAGTGACCCTCGCGCCCGGACGGGAAGCACCCGCCGGGGAGCCTGTGGTTGTCCCAGCAATAGTCCAACTCGCCGGGCACGCGCAGCTGCGGCGGCACCGGCAGGGAGATGATTCGATTGGAGAGGCGGCTGAGAGACGCCAGAGCCCAATTCATGAATGTCAAGCTAGGATCGGCGGGGACTTGGGTCAATCTATGAGACCACCCAGGAGCTGCCGGGCGATCACCACGCGCTGAATTTCGCTCGTCCCCTCGCCGATTTCGCAGATCTTGGCGTCGCGCATCATGCGCTCGACTGGGTATTCGGTCGTGTACCCGTACCCGCCGTGGAGCTGGACAGCCTTGGTCGTCGCGCGCATGCACAGCTCGGAGGCGTAGAGCTTGGCTATCGCCGCTTCCTTCTTGAACGGGTGGCCGTGCTGCTTCATCCAGGCGGCATGATAGACGAGCTGCTTGGCGGCTTCGATTTCGGTGGCCATGTCGGCGAGGGCGAAGTGGACGCCCTGGAAGCTCGCGATGGGCCGGCCGAACTGTTTCCTGGTTGATGTATACGTCAGACACTCCTCCAGGGCGCCCTCGGCCAGCCCCAGCGCGAGCGCCGCGATGCCGATCCGACCGCCATCCAGGGTATGCAGGAAGTGCCGGAAGCCGTTATTCAGGGTTCCCAGCATATTCTCCTTTGGCACGATGGCGTCTTGGAAGATCAGCTCGCGCGTGTCGGATGCGCGCCATCCCAGCTTATCCTCTTTCTTGCCCGAGAGCACGCCGCGGTTCTTCGGGAGTTCTGCGGCGTGACCGATGCCGACGCGCTTGGTTTCTTCGAGATCACACGTGTCCTTGGTGACAATGAACGCGGTAATGCCGTGAGTGCGCTTGGCGCTGGGGTCGGTACGCGCCGTGACGCAAAAGATCTCGCCCACGCCGGCGTGCGTGATGAAAATCTTGGACCCATTCAAGACGAAGTGATCGCCGCGATCGACGGCTGTGGTCTTCGTCCCGCCGGCGTCCGACCCTGCCCCGGGCTCCGTCAGCCCGAAGCCGCCCAGCACTTTGCCGGTCGCGAGCAACGGAACGAAGCCCCGCTTCTGCTCGTCGGTGCCGAAATCCATGATGGGCGACGTGCCGAGGGTGGTGTGGGCGCTGACCGTGATGGCATGACTCGCATCGACTTTGGCGAGCTCGTGAATGACGATGATGTACGACAGATAATCCATCCCCGACCCGCCCAGCTCCTCGGGCCACGGAATGCCGAACAGTCCCAGCTCCGCCATTTGCTTCACGTTGTCCCAGGGGAAGCGGCTGTCGAGATCGTACTGGCGGGCAGTGGGCTTCACGACGGTGCGGGCGAAATCGCGGACCATCTCGCGGACCTGCAGATGGTGATCGGAGGCTGTCGTGCATGAGAGAAAAATACGACGGTAAGGGACGGTAAAGAAGCGACGGTAAAGGACGGTAAGGGTCACACCTCGCCGAAGTATTCAAGAATGATTGCACGGTGGTCCCCGCGTGCTTCCATATATCGCCGCATTGGCGGCGCGATGTTTCCCCATGCAAGGTCTTCAGGTCGCCACAGAACGAGACATTCGGCTGCGCGTCCGTCCCTCCCCGCCCGCCCCGCCTCCTGGTAATAAGCCTCGAGGGTTAGTGGCGGCCCCCAATGGACCACTTGCCGCACGTCCGGCTTGTCGATCCCCATGCCGAACGCGCTGGTCGCGACGATGACGTGAACGCGATCGCCGAGGAACGCGCGCAGCACCTGGCGGCGGGTGTTCGCGCTCAACCCGGCGTGATACGGCGCAGCGCGCACGCTGGTCCGGAGCAGCGCGCGCGTGACGAGCTCGGTGAGACGGCGTGTCGGCGTGTAGATCAACGACGCGCCCGGCGCGTCGCGCACGCGCGCGCGGATCGAGGCGAAGCGCTCGCGGTCATCACGCACTCGGTGAGTGGCGAAGATGAGATTGGGGCGATCGAACGACGTGACGACGACGTCCGCATCGGGCATCCGCAGGACGTGGAGGATGTCGGCGCGGGCGGCCAGTGTCGCGCTCCCCGTGAGCGCGATGGTGGGTGGTCGGCCGAGCAGTGAGCGGAACATCCCAAGTCGCCGATAGACCGGCCGAAACTCATTCCCCCATTCGGTGATGCAATGCGCCTCGTCGATCGCGAGCAGGGTCACGCGCGTATCGCCAGTTGTCAGGCGGCGCGTTAGCGACCCCAGCCGCTCGGGAGCGCAATAGAGCAGCGCGAGGCGGCCGCTCGTCGCGGCGTCGAGTACGACCCGTCGCTGATCGGCGTCGAGCTGACTGTTCAGATACGCCGCCGCGATCCCGCGCCGCCGCAGCGCGCCGACCTGGTCCTGCATCAGGGAGATGAGCGGCGAGATCACGAGGGTCAGCCCGGTGCTCAGGAGCGCGGGCACTTGATAGCAGAGCGACTTCCCCGCTCCCGTCGGCAGCACGGCCAGCACGTTGCGTCCCGCGAGCAGCGGGCCGAGCACTTTGAGCTGGTGGATGCGGAAGCGTGCGTGACCGAAGCGCTCCTGGAGGATCGTGCGCGCGGCGTCGAGTCCCACGGTGCGTGTCTGCACGTCTCACGAAATAGCGTGCGTGTCCCGCGACCCCCTACCCCAAAACCGCGGCCCGGGGCACGTTTACGCGACATGGTCACCACAAAACTCCTACCACTTCTGGCATTGCTGATGACTTCGACTCTCGACGCGCAGTCGATCACATATCCCGTCACGCGCAAAAGCGACGTGGTGGACGACTACCACGGCACCAAGGTCGCAGACCCCTACCGCTGGCTCGAGGATGTGGACTCGCCGGAGACTCAGGGCTGGGTGGAGGCCCAGAACCGGGTGACGTTCGGATACCTCGAGCAAATCCCCGAGCGGGAGCGGATTCGCCGGCGCCTGACGCAATTGTGGGACTATCCGAAATACGGCGCGCCGTTCAAGAAGGGCGGCCGCTACTTCTTCTTCAAGAACTCAGGCCTGCAGAATCAGTCGGTGCTGTACTCCCAGGATTCACTGACGGCGGAGCCCGAGGTCCTGCTCGATCCCAACATGCTTTCGCCCGACGGCACCGTCGCGCTCTCGATCCTCGCGTTCACGGAAGACGGCCGCACGATGGTGTACGGCACGTCAGGCAGCGGCTCCGATTGGCAGGAATTCCGCGTGCGCGACGTGGCAACCCGGCAGGACCTGCGCGATCACCTGAAATGGATCAAGTTCTCTGGCGCCGCGTGGACGCATGACGGCGCCGGTTTCTTTTACAGTCGCTACCCGGAACCCGCCGCGGGCAGCGACCCGCTGCTCCAGGTCAACCACAACCAGAAAGTCTATTATCACAAGCTCGGGGCCGATCAATCGGCTGACCGGCTGATCTATGAGCGGCCGGATCATCCCGACTGGGGGTTCTCCGTCGAAGTCAGCGCCGACGGCCGCTACGCCGTCTACACCGTTTGGCTCGGCACCGACCGGCGCAATCGCATCTACTACCAAGATCTCGGCGATTCGCAGCGTCCCAGGCTCGATGCGCCGGTCGTACGGCTGCTGGACGACTTCGATGCGTCGTACGGGTTCGTGGGGAATACGGGTGCGGTTTTCTATTTTCAGAGCGACAACGGCGCGGCACGCAGCCGCATCATCGCCGTGGACCTGGCACATCCGGAACAGGGTCGGTGGGAGGAGCTGGTCCCGCAGGCGCCAGACGTGATCGAAGGCTCGCAGATCGTCCACAATACCTTCGTCGTTCGCTATCTCCACGACGCGTATTCGCAGCTCCGCACCTTTGCGCTGGACGGCAAACCGCTGGGCGAGGTGCCGTTGCCGACGCTCGGGTCCATCGTGCAGGTGACGGGCGAGCCGCACGACACGGAGATGTTCTACGCGTTCACCTCGTTCCTGTACCCGACGACCATCTTCCGGCACGACTTCACGACCGGCAAATCGAGCGTGTTCAAGGCACCGGAGATTGCGTTCGATCCGACGAAATACGAAACGGCGCAGGTCTTTTATACGAGCAAGGACGGGACACGCGCGCCAATGTTCTTGACGTACCGGAACGGCCTGGTGAAGGACGGCTCGAATCCGACGTACCTCTACGGCTACGGCGGTTTCAACGTCAACATGACGCCGGGATTCTCGATCGGCGTGCTCGCGTGGCTGGAGATGGGCGGCGTGTTCGCGCAGGCGGTCCTGCGCGGCGGCTCGGAGTACGGCGAGGAGTGGCATCAGGCGGGAATGCTGGATCGCAAGCAGAACGTGTTCGACGATTTCCTTGCCGCAGCCCGGTATCTCATCGCGGAGCGCTACACCTCACCACCCAAGCTCGCGATCGGCGGCGGATCGAACGGTGGGCTGTTGGTCGGGGCCGTGCTCAATCAACACCCGGAGCTGTTCGGCGCGGCGGTGCCGGCCGTCGGCGTCATGGACATGCTGCGCTTTCACAAGTTCACGATCGGCTGGGCCTGGGTCACCGAGTACGGCTCGGCCGACAGCGCTGGACAGTTTCCGTTTCTGTTTCGCTACTCCCCGATCCACAACATGAAGCCGAGGACGCACTATCCGGCCACGTTGATCACGACTGCCGATCACGATGACCGCGTCGTGCCGGGGCATTCCTTTAAATACGCGGCGACGCTGCAGGCGGCGCAGGGTGGGCCGGAGCCCGTGTTGATCCGCATCGAGACGAAAGCCGGCCACGGTGCCGGGAAGCCGACGGCGAAAGTCATCGAGGAGCAGACCGATCGCTGGGCGTTCCTCGTTCACACTCTGCACGTGCAACTACCGGCCGAGGCGGCCATGCCTCCGCGGCCCTAGGAGAGCACCGCAATGGCCAAAATCAGTTGTTCGCTCTGCGGCAATCTCGTCGAGGGGCGCAGCCTCGCCTCTCCGCAGAAACTGGAGAACCGGATCATCGATTTGATCAGGCAGGAGCGGCCGGACTGGGAAGCCAAGCGCGGCATCTGCCAGAACTGCCTGGAGCAGTACCGCGCCAAGAAATTCATCGGCTATCTCGAGGCCGAGTATCAGAAGTTGTCCGAGCTCGAGCATGCGGTCGTGTCGAAGGTCACGCGGCGCGGTCGGGTGAGTAAGCTGGTGCATCAGGACCTCGACACGCAGATGACGTTCGGCGAGCGCGTCGCGGATCGGGTCGCGCAATTCGGCGGGAGCTGGGGCTTCATCGGACTGTTCGGGGCAATTCTGCTCGCATGGATGGCGGTGAACACGTGGGTCCTCGCCCGCCATCCGTTCGATCCCTACCCGTTCATTCTGCTGAATCTCGTGCTCTCGACCCTTGCGGCGCTGCAAGCGCCGGTGATCATGATGAGCCAGAATCGCCAGGCGCACAAAGATCGTATGCAGGCGAATCAGGACTACGAGATCAACTTGATGGCGGAGATTGAAATCCGGGACTTACACGACAAGCTCGATTCGCTCCGGTTCAAGCAGTGGCACGAGCTGTGGCACATTCAGAAGCGCCAGATCGAGTTGCTCGAGCACCTCTGCGAGAGAGATGCCAACCCGGAATCGAAGGTGCCGCCACCTTCCCCGTACGTGCCGCCGGAGCTCTAGCCCGCGTCTTTCCAATCAATCGGATAGACGCGACCGCACTCGTTGCACTTCGCGTCTTTCATTCCCTCGGGAATGACGGCACGGCTCGCACATCCGGGACAGACGAGGTGGGGCTGGCGCACAACGCTCCACGCGGTGGGCCGCTGGCCGCGGATCTCGAGGTCGCCTTTTGGGACACGAATCTCGACGTGATGGACGTCGACCACCACGTAGTCTTTCTTCGGATCCTCGACGATGCGATACCAGGCGCCGCGCCGGAGTCCCTGCCCTTCGGCGCGATCGCCACGACTGCGTGCCCACCCGATGTCAGCCATGCGTCCCTCGCACAAGTACTAGAATGGCAGCTTGTGGCACGACGAGATACGTCTTGCCCTCGAATGTGATTTCTACCGCAGCCTTGCGGAAGAACAGCGCGTAGTCACCCACTTCGGCCTGCATCGGCAGGTATTTCACCTCGGCGCCGCCGGCGTGCGTCTTCCACGGCTCGTCGTCCATGCTGGCAGGCTCGGCCATGGGGGTGCCGGGCCCTGTGGCGACGATGCGGCCGCCCTGAACCTGCCGACCCTCAATTGCGGAGGGCGGCAAAAATAGGCCGACGTTCGTGCGCTCCTCCCCTTCCGCGGGAGTGATCAGTACACGGTCGCCGACGACGATCAAACGCTTCGGGTCGTCCGACACGCCAGATGATTAGCCTTCTACCGGCATTTTGCGCAAGTCGCACGCTGCCCGTGACGCTCGTCACCCTCCCTTTGCTTGACTTGTCTGGTCCGGTTTTATAACAATGTGCCCGCCTCGATGCGACTGCCGTCCTACCTCGTGGGAGGGCTCTTCCGATGCAAGAAGTTGTCACTGGCGCCGCGCAGACCCAGCAATGGAGCTTCATCCTGTCGCAGTTGTTTGCTTGGGTGATGGCGGGACTGGCGTGGATCGTTCCATTCCAGAGTCGGATTTTTGGGTTCGTACTTCAGGGCGAGTCCTTCTGGAGCCTCGCCGGCATGTCGGTGCTGCTGCTGTTGCCTGCAGCGGTCTTCATCGCCGCGATCTGGGGCACCATGGTATCGCTCTACACGATCCCCTTCCGTCTGGGACGCTCGGTGACGCTCCTGCAGTCGGTCGCGTTGGCGTGGTGGGACGCGCTGCGCATGGTGTGGTTCTATTGGGCCGGCCTCGTGAAGTTTCTCATCGTGCTGGTCGGCTGGACGTGGGGGCTGCTCAAGCTGAGCGTGCAGCTCATCATCGGCACCCTGAAAAGCGCGATCACTTCGCCGCTCGCGATGCTCGACGCGACTTCGCGACGCCCCGGCGTTCCCTGGCCGGCGTTCTTCCTGCTGATCATCTGGTCCGCGGTCGAGGCGACGATCTTCACGTTCACGCTGCGGCCCACGATGAGCGAGCTGCTCGCGGACCTCACGGGATACGAGGTCAACGGTTTCGCGCTGGTGCTGATTCTCTGGATCTTCCTCGCGATCATTATTGCCGGATCGTTCGCGTGTATTCAGGTGCTGAATGACGCGATCAAGGCGCGCCAGGCCGGCAACATCGTCTTCATGATCCTGGTTGAAATCTCGGTCGCGATGTTCGAAGTGCTGTTCCTCTATCGCGAACTGGTGGATGCCATGACTCCGTGGCTGGCGCAGCAGGGGATCCAACTCGGCGTGTTCGGGACGATCGGTCTCGCCTTCTTTGGCTGGGTTGGCGTGCGCGGGATGACGTGGTTCCTGTTCGGCCGCTTCGGCGCCCCCGCGCTGCTCGGTCTGCTCGGCCGCCAGGCGTTTGCGGTCGAAGGGTCGGTCCCCCACGGCGGCTCGACGGCGGTGCCCGATTACTGGAAAGGCCCCATCAGTGCGCTCAAGGCGGAACGCGTGTTCACGGGTCGTGGCCACTTCACGCTGCCGTTCAAGTCCATCGACGACGTGTTGGCCGCGACGCATTTCCCGGCCCGCGTCAGCGGCGAGGTGGCCCGGTGAAGCGCTTCGTAGTGGGGCTGCTCGCCCTCGGGCTCGTCAGCTGCAAGCCGCCGGCCGACGCACGGCCGCCCAAGTCCACGCTCGTCGTGGGCCTCGACATCTCCGGCTCATTCCGCAAGAGCGGTCAGTTCGACGACGCGCTCCGCTACGCGGCGCTGTACATCTATGGGCACATCAACGCGCTCGGCGGCTTGAAGCAGGCCACCGAAGTGTTCGTGGGTTCGTTGGGCGGCGAGCACGTCGGACAGCCGAAGAGCTTCCACCCGATCCAGGACCTCTCGGGGAAGACTCCAGCCGAAATTGAAGCGAGTCTTCGCGCCTGGTTCCCGGAGGACGATCCCGTCACCGACTTCAACTCTTTCTTCGAGCGGACCGCGGTGCACATCAAGCGGCAGAACCTGGTCCTCGCTCCGCTCAACATTGTCTTGTTCTCAGACGGCGTGCCCGATTTCCCCGGGGCCGGCCGCATGAGTGCCCCGGCGCTCTACGCCAAGATCGATGTGAGCCCGATCGAATACTTGTCGCGCAACGTCACGATCCGATTGCTCTACGCGCAACCCCAGGTGGCGCAGAACTGGGAAAAGCTCGTCCCGCGGAACCGGGTGAAAATCTGGACCCAGGATCAGAACGTGATGGTCGGCTGGCACCGCCATGAAGTCCAGGGCGTCGCGATGGAGCGTCAAGACTCGCTGTGGAGCTGGACGCAGCAGATTGTGGACTTCCGCGTCCGGCGCGGCAAACTCCTCTAGCAGTACGCGTCGAAGGCCGCAGTGAGATCGGCCGCAATGTCTCGGGCATTGCGGCCTTCGATATTGCGCCGTTCCAGCATAAACACGAGCCGTCCCTCCTTGAACAGCGCGATCTGCGGTGACGATGGCGCGTAGCCGGTGAAGTAACTGCGCGCGCGCCCCGTGGCGTCCGCATCCTGTCCGGCGAACACGGTGACGAGCCGCGCCGGCCGCCGCTCGTGTTGAATCGCCAATGCCGCAGCCGGGCGCGCGTTGCGCGCGGCACATCCGCAGACCGAGTTCACCACAACGAGCGTCGGAGCGCGCTCCGTGGCCAGTACGGCGTCCACCGCGTCCGGCGTTCGCAGCTCTTCAAACCCGAGGCGCGTCAGTTCCTCGCGCATCGGGCGGACCATTTCAGGATCGTACATCGGGACGTTCAGGTTCCGCATAGGCTCCTCATTTCTTCAAGAACGCACTCAGCGCGGCCCGAAAATCGGGCGTGCTGCGGCTGACGGCGTTGACGTCGGCGCCAAGCCGCAGGCCGTCGTCGAAGCTCAAGCCGTCGAGCTGATAGAATTGTTGCTTCGTGAACGCGAGCGCCGAAGGGCTTGCTTCGGCGAGCACACGGAGCACCTCCGCCCCTTGCTCCTCGAAGTCGGCGTTCTCGTACACGCGCGCCGCGAGGCCCACGGCGGCGGCTTCGGTACCGTCCAGCAGCCGCCCCGTGGCCGCCAAATCGAACGCGATCTTCTCGCCGACGGCGCGGCGCAGCATCGTCATGACGATCGCGGGCACGAAGCCGCGCTGCACCTCCGGATAGCCGAACTGCGCGGATTCCGCCGCGATGATGAGATCGCACGCCGTCGCCAGCCCGCAGCCGCCGGCGAGCGCCCGGCCATGCACCAGCGCCACGATTGGCTTCGGCAGCTGCCGCATGCGGACGAAGATTTTCGCGAAGTGCAGCGCCGCTTGGCGATTCTGCTCGAGCGTATGGTCGGCGGAAGCCAGCAGCTCGTTCAAGTCCATGCCCGCGCAGAAGTCCCGCCCCGCGCCGCGGATCGCGACGACGCGCACACTCGCGTCGAGGTCGGCCGTGTCCAGCGCCGCGAGCAACGCATCGATCATCGCCGTATCGATCGCGTTGCGTTTGTCAGGGCGGTTGAGCGTCGCGGTGAACACGCCGCTCGCTGCCTGGACCAGAACACGATCGCTCACTTGCGGACCTCGATCTCCATCCGCAGCAGCGCGGTGGAAAACACCTTGCCCTGCGCGTCGGTCTTCAGCGAAATCGTGCCGCCGCCGTCCAGCGCGCCGTGCAGCAGGAAGTTCAGCGCATGGAGGTTGGGCAGCTCGAAGCGCTCGACCTTGCCGGTGATCATGCCTGTAAAATGCCGCGCGACGCGCGCCGCCGTCACCTGCTTGACGAGCAGGGGATAGTACTGCGGCTTGAGCGCGATCAGGCCGATATTGGCAGTGTCACCCTTGTCGCCCGAACGAGCATGCGCGAGGTCGGCCAGTTTGCGTTTCATGCGGCTATCAGCTCGACCGACGATTGCACCATGTGCTTGTCGATCAGTGCGGGCCAGTATGCCACGATCTCTTCCGGCTTCGGTCGCCCACCGGCAAAGCCCGTCACGCTGGGCGGGCCGTTCAGGATCAGCGGGGCGATCTCGCGCGTGAAACGATCCACCGGTTTTTCGTCGCGCGCGCGCACGCCCACGCGCAGCTGGACTTCCGGAATCGCCGCCACGTCGACGCCCTTCAGAGCGAGCGGTCCGTGCGTGGCACTGGCCCCCAGAAACTCGGTGTGGATCGCTTCGAACTCGAGGCCAAGGTCCTTGAGGCGCTGGCGCAGGATGCGATCAGCCGCTTTTGCCTTCTCCAGCGCGTCCGGCCAGGCATAGACGAGCGTGCCAACGGCTTTGTAGCCGTAGAAATACGCGATTGAGACCTTGAGCTTGTCAGTCGCGGGTTTGCCCCTGACGCCAGACACCTGAACCCTGTCCTTGCCCACCTGAGCGAGTCGAATAGTCGTAAAGTCCGCGACGCCATCCGGTGTGATGTACTCCCGGGGATCGCCCATCTCGTAGACGAGCTGTTCGGTGACTGAGGCAACGTCGATCCGGCCGCCAGTGCCCGGATGCTTGATCAGATCGAACGTCCCATCCGCACGCGCCTCGACGATCGGATACCCGACGTTGGCTAGGTCGGGAATGCGCTTCCAGTTCTTGAGGCAGTTGCCCCCACTGCATTGCGCCCCGCACTCGATGATGTGGCCGGCAACCGTGCCGGCGGCAATGCGGTCCCATGCCTCCGGCGCCCACCCGAACGTGTGCATCAGCGGTCCCAGCGTCAGGCCCGTGTCCGTCACGCGACCGGTGATGACGACCTGCGCGCCGCGCTGCAGCGCCAGGGCGACCGGTCCAGCGCCGAGATAGGCGTTGGCGGACAGCACGCGATCGCGCACGTCCTGCAGCGGGCGACCGGTGTCGAGGTTCTTGAGCGGGTGGCCGCGTGCCATCAACCCGTCCAGGCGCCCAAGGAGATCGTCGCCGGTGACGACGCCGATCGTCAGTTTCCCGCCAAGCCCGAGCTGGCGGGCGGCCTCGGCGAGCGCCATGGCGCAGCCGCGCGCGTTCACGCCGCCGGCATTCGCTGTGACCTTGATGCCCCGCTCCGCGATGATGGGCAGGATCCGCTCCATCTGCGTGATGAAATCCGTTGCGTAGCCGCGTGCCGGGTCGCGCGATTTCTGTTTCTGCAGGATGGACATCGTGACTTCGGCGAGGTAATCCATCATCAGGTAGTCGATGGGGCCACCCGTCACCTGACGATACGGCGCTTCGAGCCAATCTCCCCAAAACCCCTGCCCGCCTGCGACCCGGACCGTTGCCGGACGCGAGGTCACCGGAGACTGCCCCCCACTCCCCCTGCGCTGCGCGATCCCGCCACGACGATGGTACGGCGCGCCGCCAGGGATCCCGTCGGCGTCGTCACGCGCGTCTCGATCAGCGTCCCGAAACCGTCCGGGAGCTCGAGCGCCGGCGCGTTGGGCAGCCGCACGACGCTGCGGCCGCCCGCTACCACCATGAGCGTGCCGCCTTCGCCCACGGGTTCGTCCGGGCCGAGGAACCGGATCCGGGCATCGGCGCGCCAGGTGTGGCCGGGGAGACGCGCGAATGCAGGATAGAACTCGACCGTGAGCGCCGCACCGCGCAACGAGTCGGACAGCGCCACTCTCAGCCGCCCGAACGGGTAGTTCACGGGCTGGTTACCGCCGTGAATTTGCTGACCCGTCGAGTCATAGACCGTGATGGAGAAGTCCGTCAGCTCGTCCCAGAGCCCTGGCGGCAGCGCGAGGTCGACTTCCATCCGTTTGGCCCAGCGCGGCGGGCGGACGTGCAGCGTTTCCGCGGGCTGGCCACGTCCGGCGATCGCGTAACCGCGCTCGGCACCGACCAGCCGATACGAGATCTGGCCGCTGGCGGTGCTTGCCTGCGCGGCGCCAGCGAGCACACTCGAGGCCTCGAGAGTTCCAGGCTGCGCCGCGGCGAGCGCGACGGGACCCAGCTCGGCGCGGACGGTCGCCGTCGCGCCACTGAGCGGCGGCGCAATGACGTCCAGCTCGTAGACACCCGGGACGATGTCCTCCGCGCGAACGGTGATTACGGTGCTGCCCGCATCCTGCTGGCCGATGTCGATGTCTTCCGGTGCCGCACGGGCCGGTTCGCCGTTCGGCTCGTAGAGGCGCACCGTCGCTTGCTGGCTCTGTGAATCCGGGAGCGTGACGGTCGCGCGTAGCGTGGCGTCGGCCTGCGGGACGCGCAAGAAGTAGCGGCGCACACTCCCCGGCGCCACCGCGCGCCGTTCGTCAAACAGCGCTTTTGCGCTGAGGTCTGTCGGGACGATCACCGTATTCACGAGCGTAAACAGAGGGCCGGCGATACTGTCGCGCGGATTGACTGCGGTCACGGTGCCGACGTACATGCCCGGAGCGGTCAACGCGCTGCGCTGGTACGTGACGGCGATCTGCGTGGCGCGCGGCGCGGCATCGACAGCATCGTCGACGGTCAGCCACGGCACATCGGCGCGGAGTACAAACTCCGCGGCGCGCAGTCCGGCCAGGTGCCGCACGGTGAACGTTTCGACGCTGTCCTGGTCCGCCAGACCGTTCCGCCGAAACGCGGCGGTTACGCCATGCGCCGCCTGCACGCCGTAGATCGAGCCCTGGTGTCCGCCTTCGAGCCATTGGTAGGCGGTCTCGAGCGACGGCATGCCCGCGCCATCATCGATCACCCGGGCGCCGCCGAAGGGACGCGCGGAAATCCGCAGCGCTTGAATGATGTCCGCAGCCGCTGGGCGGAGTCCTTCCTGCGCCAGCGCCGATACGAGACAGGCGGCTAGGCCGGCGGCGTACGGCGACGCCATGCTCGTGCCGCCCTTGATCTCGTTGCCCGTATCCCAGCGCGGCACGCTCGAGAACGCGACCCCCGGGGTGACGACGTCGGGTTTCGCGAGCTCCCCGCCGCGCGAGCTGAACCACGCCAGCACATCGCGCGCGGGCGGCACGCCCTGCTGCGGGGGGCGCTGGAAGGCGCCCGGGTAGGCCGCGCCGACCGATAACGCGAAGCTCGCCGAGCCGGGGAAGCCGAGGGTCGAGAGGCCCGGCCCGTCGTTGCCCGCGCTGATCGCAAACACCACCTCGGGATGACTCAGCAAGAACGCATCCACGATCGAATCGATGACTGCGCGTCCCTCATGCTCGTTGCCGACGCCAAAGCTCATGTTCAGGACGAGGGGCATATTGCGCTGCGCCGCGTAGCGCGCCGCATAGTCCATCGCGCGCATCATGCTGCCGTGGACCGTGACACCGCCGCGCGCGTTGTTGGCGATCTTGAGGCCTATGATCTGAGCGCCCGGCGCGACGCCGGTGAATCCCGCCACATCGAAGAGGTTGTAACCGGCCGCGATGCCCGCGACATGGGTGCCGTGCCCCGAGGTGTCGAAGAAGAGATCGAGGACGGGCGCGCTGTCGGCGGTTTCGCGGAAGTTGGCGACGATCGTGAGCGGCTTCTTGCCCAGGGCGATCGTCTCGTGGCCCTGGCGGTAATCGTGGAGCGGCATTTCGTCTTCGAACGAGCCGTCGAGGTTCGTGTCGAGGAATGCCACCCAGCCGTCGGAGGCTTTGACGACCACGACGGGGAATTCGTCGGTGTTGCGGCCGTTGCCGTTGACGTCCCCGGCGGGCGGGCGACCGAGGGGCAGCTCGCGGAACACGCCGCGATACCACGTGGTCGCGGTCGTCAGACGCCCAATGCGAGCCGCGCCTTTCATTTCCTGGTCGGTCGGCGCGGTAAACGACGTCAACGCCACGCGCCCTTCCCCCGAGAAATCTCGCAGCTCGACGATCTTGGGGGCGCCGGTGCTGGTGGCGATCAGTCCCGCGACGCCCGGATCGATGCCGCTGTCGAGAATCGCGATGAGCACGCCACGGCCATCGTAGGTCGGATGCAGCGCGCGAAACTGGTCCACGCCTGTGCTCTTGAGCGGCATGAGCCCGAGCATGTACGCGACCGCCGGATCGACCGCGGGGCGCGCGGTGGACGCTCGGCTGCCGTCCGATGGCACCGTCGCGGGCGGCGTGGCGGAAGTTGCGGGGACGGGTTTGGTGCCCGGTTTGGTGACGCCTTTGGTGCTAGCGCAGGCAGCGCCCAGCACCAGCAACGTTGTGGCAACAAGCTTCACGAGACGCTCGGCAGTGCAAAGGCCCCGAGGTGCGGGCCGGTGAATTCGTTGGACACCTCGAGGAGAAACGCGAGCGTATCGCGCGTCTCATCGGGTGTGAGAATCGCATCGACAAATCCGCGCGCGCCGGCGAATCTGGCATCCAGTTGATGCTCGTAATCGGCGCGCATGGCGTCGACGGCGGCGGCATGGTCGGACTTGGCCGCGTCGGCGCCGTAGACCGCCTGGATCGCGGACTCTCCTTCCATCACGCCCATGCGCCCCGTCGGCCACGAGACGATGAAGTCGGGATCGAAGCCCTGTCCCGCCATCGCATAGTAGCCGGCACCCGACGCGTGGTTGACGGTCAGCACCAGCTTCGGGACCGTCGCCGTGGCCATCGCTTCCACGAAGCGCGCGCCCGCGCGAATGATACCCGTATGCTCCGCCTCGGTCCCGACCATGAATCCCGAAACGTCCTGGATGAACAGCAGCGGCACCCGCTCGCGGTCTGCGTTTTCGATGAAATAGGCCACCTTCTCGGCACTCTCCGTATAGATGATCCCGCCGATCCGCGGCGCTTCGTTCTTCTTTTTTCCCTTGATTACGCCGCGCGAGTTCGCGATCACCGCCGCCTGCCGCCCTTCGATGGCGCCATGGCCGCAGATCATTTCGGGCGCGACGTCCGGCTGGAACTCGTCGAGGCGGCCGGCATCGAGCAGGCACTCGAACACGGCGCGCACGTCGTAGCTCATGCGGTGATCGACGGGAATCAAGTCGTACAGCGCCTTGGTGTCGCGCTTCGGCGCGGGATACGTGCGACGCGGTGAGGGAACGTGCGGCAGCCGGCCCACGTATTCGCGAATCCGAGCAAGACACTCTTTGTCGTCCTTGGCACGATAATGTGCCACGGCACTGAGCGCGGTGTGTGTCATCGCCCCACCCAGTGTTTCCGCGTCTACCACCTGCCCCGTCGCCCCTTTGACCAGATTGGGGCCGCCCAAACCCATGAACGACGTGCCTTCGACCATGAAGATCACATCCGATAGCGCGGGCAAATACGCGCCGCCTGCGATGCAGGGACCCATGACGGCCGCCACCTGCGGGACTTTGAGATAGCGCCGCATGATCGAGTTGTAAAAGAAGATGCGCGCCGCCCCGTACTGGCCGGGAAAGACCCCGCCCTGATACGGAAGGTTTACACCCGCTGAATCGACCAGGTAGACGATCGGGATGCGCTGGCGCATCGCGATCTCCTGAGCGCGCAGAATCTTCTTGATCGTCTCGGGCCACCAGGAGCCCGCCTTGACCGTGGCGTCGTTTGCGACGACGACGACCGGCCGTCCACCGACTCGCCCCACCCCCGTGACGACTCCGGCTGCCGGTGCCTGACCGTCGTACTGGTCATAGGCAACGAGCAATCCCACCTCGAACCAGGGCCCATCCTGGTCGAACAATCCCGTCACACGCTCCCGGGCCGTCAACTTGCCCTGATCGTGCTGGCGCTTGATGCGCTCCGCCCCGCCCCCTTGCTCGAGGCGGGCGCGGAGCTGCTTGTACTCGTCGCTGAGCGTCTGGAGGCGACTCACGCGGTGACGTGCTCCGCCGCCCACTCCTGGATGTATTTGATGAGATCTGCCGTCGGCGTGCCGGGTCCAAACAGCTTCCCTGCGCCCTGCGCTTCCAACGCCGCCATATCCGCGGGGGGGATAATGCCACCGCCGGTCAACAGGACATCCTGCCGGCCGGCGGCGTCGAGCAGTTTGCGGACGCGCGGGAACAGGGTCATATGCGCGCCCGACAGAATCGATAAGCCGACCACGTCGACGTCTTCCTGGATCGCCGCCTGCGCGATCATCTCGGGCGTTTGGTGCAGGCCGGTGTAGATCACTTCCATCCCGGAGTCACGAAGCGCCGCGGCTACGACCTTCGCGCCGCGATCGTGCCCGTCGAGGCCCGGCTTCGCGACGAGAATGCGAATCGGTCGCTTGGGCTTCGCCATCAAGCGCGGAAGCGCAACAGCGCCGCGAGGCCGTCCACGACACGCCGGGCTTTGTCGTCGTAGAGGACATCCACCTGCGCGCGTTGACTCAGCGCTTCTTCGACCGCCTCATCGATTCGTGGATCATCGTCCTGCCCGTCCGCCAGCAAGGTGCGGACTTGCCCGCGGCTCAGTGCCTTCAGGGTTGCCTCCACGCCGTTCACCGCCCAGCCACGCGGCACGCCATCCTGCACCGCCTCCGCGTGCGCGCGCTCCCAGGCGCGCTCGCGCTCCTCGCGCAGTGCCAGCGTCGCATCGCGGACCTCGGCCGGCGTCGCCTGCCTGGGGCTGAGCTTCACCACGCCGAACACGAGATCGTGCACATACGTGTGAAGGTGGGGGATGACGGCGCCAGCGTCCACACCGACGCTGCCCAGCACGATGCCGCTGAGCGGCTTCTCGCGGTTGAGCTGGAAAATGCGATCGGCGATCTGCGCGTACAGCCGCTGCTTCTCCGCGCGGATCCGGTTGTGGTAGTTGTATTCGCCGGCGCTGCCCGATGGCGTGCCCCCGCGCGCCATCACCAGGCGCTGGTTGCCCCCATGAAATTTGCCGACTCGTGAGGACTCGATCCCAGGCAGGCCAGGCCGTTCCACGCAATCGTACGCCGTCACCTCGAAGAACCGCGCCGCGGTGCGATCGTAGACGACACACAGGATCGTGCCGAACTCTTCTTCGAGGCCGAGCAGCTCACGGACCAGGGGTTGGTGGTCGACCGCGAGTCGGGAGCGATGGACGTGTGGCAAGGGCAAGGCCTCGAACAGGCCCTCCCCCAGCTCGCGCGACGCGAAGATCGCAATCGCGCGCGCGCGGGGCAGATGGCTCGGCTCCTCGAGGTAGTCGAGCACCTGGCGCAGATTGGCCGCGATCGCCTCGCGGTCTTCGTGCGACAGCGGTTGCCGTGCCAGCGCCAGTTCCCGCTCGCGCACGCGGTTTTTCATCTTGATCAGGTATTTGCCGCGCGTGCGATCGCGCGGCTCGAGTTTCAGGTAGCACGTGACGACCCAGTGCCGGCCGGGCGCGATCGACGCGAGCCGGGAAATCGCGGCACGGGCATCCTGTTCGGTGATGGCGGCGGGTATGGCGCTCATGTCCTAAAAGAAGACGGGTTCGCGGTATGCTCCCCAGACGCGCTCGAGCGCGTGTCGGGTCTCGTAGAGCGTCGCGTACGCGCGCGCGCAGTCGAGCATCGGTCCGATGACATTCTGATCGGCCTCCGCGGCCTGGCGCAGTGCCTCGAGCCGGTGTTCCACGAGTGCGTTGTCCCGCTCGGCGCGCACGCGCGCCAGCCGGCGCCGCTGCTCCTGCTCGGCGTCGTTGGAGACCTTGAGGATCTCCACGGGATGATCGTCGTCGGACAGGAATTCGTTCACGCCGACGATGAGCTTGTCGCCCGTTTCCACTTGACGCTGGAAGACGGCGGCCGATTGGGCAATCTGCCGCTGGAACCAGCCGGTCTCGATCCCCCGCACGACGCCGCCGATCGAAGTAATCTCGGCGAACAGCGCCTCCGCCTCGCGCTCGAGCTGATCGGTCAGGGACTCGACGTAATAGGAACCGCCCAACGGGTCGATCACGTTTGCGGCGCCCGTCTCGTGCGCCAAGATCTGCTGCGTCCGCAGCGCCACTTGTACCGACTGCTCGGTGGGGAGTGCCAGCGTCTCGTCGAGGGAGTTCGTGTGCAGCGACTGCGTTCCGCCGAGGACGGCGGCGAGCGCCTGGTAGGCGACGCGCACGATGTTGTTCAGCGGCTGCTGGGCCGTAAGCGTGACGCCGGCCGTCTGGCTGTGAAACCGCATCATCCAGGAACGCGCCTGCTTGGCCTTGTACCGCTCCCGCATGTGGCGCGCCCAGATGCGGCGGGCCGCCCGCAGCTTGGCGATCTCCTCGAAGAAGTCGTTGTGAATGTCCCAGAAGAAGGAGAGGCGCGCCGCAAAGCTGTCGATATCGAGGCCGCGGGCGATCCCCCGCTCCACGTAGGTGAAGCCATTGGCGAGTGTGAACGCGAGCTCCTGGGCCGCCGTGGCCCCCGCTTCGCGAATGTGGTATCCCGAGATCGAGATCGTATTCCAGAGCGGCGTGTGTTTGGCGCCCCACTCGAACATGTCTACGATCACTTTCAGCGCGGGCTCGACCGGATAGACCCAGGCATGCTGGGCCATGTACTCCTTCAGAATGTCGTTCTGCACCGTCCCGCGCAGTTTCGTGATCGGCACGCCCTGCTTCTCGGCGGCGGCGACGTAGAAGCAAAACAGGATCGCCGCCGGGCCGTTGATCGTCATGGACGTCGAGACCTGATCGAGCGGAATCCCGTCGAACAGCGTCTCCATGTCGGCGAGCGAGGAGATTGCGACCCCGCACTTCCCCACCTCCCCCTCCGCGCGCGGATGGTCGGAGTCGTAGCCCATCAGGGTGGGAAAGTCGAACGCGACGGAGAGGCCGGTCTGACCGTGCTCGAGCAGGAATTTGTAGCGGCGGTTGGTGTCCGTCGCGCTGCCGAACCCCGCAAACTGCCGCATCGTCCACAGCTTGCCGCGGTACATCGTGGGATGAATGCCGCGCGTGAACGGATATTCTCCCGGCCGTCCTAGCTGGCGCTCGGCGTCGAACCCGCTCAGGTCCGCGGGCGTGTATACCGGCTTCTTGTGAATCGTCATGTTCCGTTCCTCACCTGCTCGAGGACCTCTGCGGCGACATCGTATGGCGTGCGCGTTCCGGCGGCAACGTCATCGAGGCGCTTGGCCAGGAGATCCTCGGCCTGCGTCTCATCCCATACCCATTGGCGGATCGCGCGGTTCACCACCGCCCGGGTGCGCGTCGCGAGACGCCGCCTGCGGCGCTCTGCGAGCTTGCCGGTGCGCTCGAGAAACTCGTGGTGTTGGTCGAGTGCAGCCACGAGCCCGGGGATCCCGTCACCCTTCGAGGCCACGGTCGTAAGAACGGGAGGTTCCCAACTCGAAGGGCTGTCGGGCCGGTCGGCCGACGGGTGGTTTTTCGTGGCCCGTCCATGATGCGCGGGCACGTGTGCAAACGCATTGCCCCTGCGGATCCCGAGCATCACTTCCACCTCCTGCTTCAGCTTATCCGCCCCCGGCCGGTCGCTCTTATTGATCACGTACAGCTCGGCGACCTCCATGACGCCAGCCTTGAGCGTTTGGATGCCGTCGCCCGATTCGGGCACGAGGACCAGCACCGTTGTCTCGGCCGTGGCAGCAATGTCGAGCTCGGTCTGTCCGACCCCGACCGTCTCGATCAAGATGCGATCGAATCCGAATGCCTCCAGGACGTCGGCGACTTCTTCGGTGGTGGTCGCGAGACCGCCCTGCGCGCCGCGCGTCGCCATCGAGCGAATGAAGACGCCCGGGTCGAGGCTCACCGACTCCATCCGAATGCGGTCGCCGAGGAGCGCACCGCCGGTAAAGGGACTGGTGGGATCGACAGCGATCACGGCGACTTTGAGGCCGCGCTCCCGGTAGGCACGCACCAGCTGTTCGGTGAGGGTGCTCTTCCCGGCGCCGGGCGGGCCGGTGATACCGATGCGCTGCGTGCCGCTCTTCCCGATGCGCTTGTGGATTTCCGACAAGACGCGCTCGAACCCGTCGCGCTGGTTCTCGACCAGACTGATGGCGCGCGCGAGCGCAGCGGTGTCGCCGCGCGCCAGTCCTTCGAGCACCGCATCGAGTCGCATACGCTCTAAGGATAACGGCGGCGTGGCGGTCATAGGAGGGTTCCGCGCAGGATTACACTGGCGACGGTGAAGTAAATGACCAGCCCTGTCACGTCCACCAGCGTCGCGACGAAGGGCGCCGATGCGCTGGCGGGGTCGAACCCGAGCCGGCGCAGCACAAAGGGCAGCAGCGAGCCGGCAATCGTGCCGAACGTCACGACGCCGATGAGGCTTCCGAATACGGTGATGGCGACGAGCAGATAGTGCTCACCGTAAATGCCGGTGATGGCGTGCCACAGGGTGATACGCAGAAAGCCGATCGCGCCCAGCACCATGCCCAGCACAAGGCCGGTCGCGAACTCGCGGCGGATGACGCGCCACCAGTCCCGCAAGTTCACCTCGCCGAGCGCCATCGCCCGGATCACCAGCGTCGACGCCTGGGAGCCCGAATTGCCGCCGCTCGAAATGATGAGCGGAACGAACAGCGCCAGGATCACGGCCTTCGCGATTTCTTCCTCGAAAAATGCCATCGCCGTCGCCGTGAGCATTTCGCCGAGGAACAGCGCGGCCAGCCAGCCGGCACGCTTTCGGACCATCCGCCCGAACGCGACCGTCAGATACGGCGCGTCGAGCGCTTCCATGCCGCCGAACTTCAGGATGTCTTCTGTGGTCTCGGCTTCGACGACGTCCACCACGTCGTCAAACGTGATCCGGCCAAGGAGCTTCCCGCCGGCGTCCACCACGGGGACCGCCGCCACATTGTAGCGAGCCATCAGCCTGGCCACGTCTTCTTGATCCTGCTGCGGCTGCACCTGCACCGCCGGTTGCTCCATCACGTCCCGCACCAGTTTCGTCGGCGCGGAGACGATCAGACGCGCGATCGGGACGATGCCGGCGAATTGCCCTTGTGCGTCGATCGCATAGACCTGATAGAGCTGGCTCTCGTCCTCATCGCTCTGGCGGCGGATCGCTTCGATCGCTTCCGCGACGCTCGCGTCTTCCCGAACGCTGACCACGTTCGTGGTCATCAAGCCGCCGGCGGAGTCCTCCGGATATTCCATCAGCCGTTCGACGTCGGCGCGGTCGGTGATCTCCTCCAGCACCGCCTCGCGCTCTCTTGCCGGCAGCTCGGCAACGAGGTCGGCCGCATCGTCGGACGGCAGCTCCTCCACCAGCTCGGCCGCGTACTCGGGACCGACGGCCAGGAGGAGCTCCTCGGGATGCTCGGCCGCTTCCATCTCGGCGAGCGCGCTCGAGGCGAGCTCGGTCGGCAGCTCCGAGATCACGCGGACGCGGTGTGCCTCGTCCAGGGCCGCGAGGATATCGGCGAGATCGGACGGATGGCAGTTCTTGGCTCGTGCCAGGAACGGACGCAGATCGTCCTGCTCGGCGAGCTCCTTCAGCTCGTCGAGTCGGAGCTCGGGGGCTTCGGGGGTGGTCACGTCGCGCTTCCGCCCAGGGCGATCGTCCGGACCGGGCCGCGACGGACGGCGACACGCTCGACGCGCGTGGCGCTGGCAGCGAGGACGTCGAACTCCAACCCCTTGAGCGTGAAGCGCTCGCCGGCGCGCGGGATGCGGCCCAGTGCCTGAATGAGCAGGCCGCCCACCGATTGCGCGCTCGCGGTCCCAGTGGTGACCACGGGAACGCCGAGCTTCTCGGCGAGCTCCGTCGCGGGTGCCGTGCCCTCGACCTCGACCACGCGGGCGACGTCGGGAGCGGAGGTGGTAGGTTCGAACAGCTCGCTCACGAGGTCGTTGAGCAGATCCTCGAACGTGACGAGTCCCGCGGTGCCGCCAAACTCGTCGAGTACGACGGCGAGGTGCTGGCCCCCGCGCTGCATCTCCAGCATCAAGTCGCCGGCGCGCCTCGTTCCCGGAACGGTGAGCGGCGGCCGCACCAGAATCGGGTCCTCCGGCTGGCGCCCCAGGAGATCGAGCGTATGGACAACGCCGACCACTTCGTCGAGCGAGCCACGGTAGACCGGGTAGCGGCTGTATCCCGACTGTTGGAGCACGTGGGCCGCTTCCGCGGTCAGGATGCCTTCCGGGAACGCGACGATCGCGGTTCGCGGCGTCATCAGCTCGCGGACTGGCCGGTCGGAGAACGCCAGGACGCCGGAGACGACCGCCATTTCGTCGGTCGCCGCCAACGTTTCCGTGTCCGCCGACGACAGCAGTGCCGCGAGCGTCGTGCGCGTGGAACGCTCGCGGCGCGGAATAAAGGGTGACAGCAGCACGCCCAGGCGGTCCATCCAGGGCACGGCGCGCGCGACGAGTGCCTCGGCCCAGCGCCGCCCGACGACCCGCGGCACGAGGTAGGACGCGCTAATGAACAGCGGCACGCCGACCATGACCGTGAAGATTCCCAGGAACGTCGGCGTCGTCGCCGCCAGCAATGCGGGCGTCGCGCCCGCCGCGAGAAGCACGCCGAGCGTGGTGAGCATGTTCGCGGCCGCGATCGTGGGCCCGGGGTTCTGGAGGACCCCGGCCGTTGCGGCCGAGCCACGCAGCTTGTACGCCACCCAGCGAGTCAGCTCGTGCTGGCTCACGGTTGCGGCGGCGACGCCGATGGCCGCCGCGACACCGGCGAGCACGAGTCCGATGAACAGCACGACGAGGGCGACAGTCATCGCTTCTCGAACGAGACTTGGGTCACCCGGCGTTGCTCCACCCGCTCCACCACTACGCGATAGCCGTCGAGCGTCAGCTCGTCTCCCGGTCGCGGGACGCGCCCCAGGACCGAATACACGAGCCCCCCGACCGTCGAGACCTCGGCGTGCGCGATCGTCGTCCCGAGCGCCGCCGACAAATCATCGAGGCTGGTGCGTCCGTCCACCCAGAAGCGGCCGCCGTCCTGCCGAATCGCCGGAGCGGTCTCGGTGTCGTGCTCGTCCCGGATCTCGCCGACGATCTCCTCGAGGATGTCTTCCCGGGTGATCAGCCCGGAGGTCCCGCCAAACTCATCGACGACGATCGCGATGTGCGCCGGCGTGCCCTGAAAGTCGCGCAGCTGATTGTCGAGGGTCTTCGTCTCCGGCACGAACGAAGCGGGTCGCACGAGCGATTGCCAGCGTGTGCCGGGCTCGGCGAGGCCCATCGCGATCGGGACGAGGTCCTTCGCGAACACCACCCCTGCGATGTTGTCTGGTGTCCCGTCGAGCACGGGCAAGCGCGTGTGCTGGCTCTGCCGGAACGTTTCGAGCACTTCCTCGGTGGATGCGGAGATATCGATACCGGTCATGTCGAGGCGCGACGTCATTACTTCGTCGACGGTCGTGTCCGCGAGCGTGAACACGCCGAGAAGCATATCGCGCTGGGCGGTGCCGAGGTCGGGCTGCAGGGGGCGCGGCGTATGCACCACGGCATGCAGGCCGCGGTCCACCCAGGCGAGGAGCCAGAGCAGCGGGCCAAACGGCGCCAGTGTGCGGCGCGCGAGGGGAAGAGCGGCGTCCGACAGTTCGGGGGCAATGCGCGCCACACTGCGCGGCAACGCGTCGCCGATGATGAACAGCAGGAGTGTGCCGACGATCAGTGTCGCGAGCGCCTCCGCCCACCCCCTCGTCCACCACGCCACAGCGTTCGCGCTGGCAACGGCACCGAGCACGAGAAGCGCAAGGCGCGCGACGTGCAGCGCGCGATGCAGCGGCACGCGACGTTCGGCCGCGATAGGTGGCGCGTCACCCAGCGTGTGCAGCGCTTCGCCGACCGCCGCTTCCTCGCCCAGGGCGAGCAGCGCCGCCCAGACGCCCGCGCTGATGGCTACGACAAGCCCGATGAGTCGCAACGCCGCTTCCGTGAGCATCAGCCGAGGATTCGTTTGACGTAACGTTCCTGCAGCCGCCACATCCGCGAGCGTGTGCGGCCTGCTCCCTCGGGGTGGTCGTATCCCAGCACGTGGAGCGTGCCGTGCACGGCCAGGCGGACGAACTCTGCGCGCAGCCCGGAACCAATGCTTCCCCCGTTGCGGACGGCCAGCGCCGCGGCAGCCGGGCAGATGTAGACATCGCCCACCACGCGGCCGTCCGGTTGCGGCAGCGAGTAGGCGAGCACGTCGGTGAGGCCGCGGCGGCCGGTGGCGCGGCGGTTCGCCCGGCGCATGGCCGCGGCAGACACCAGCGTAATGTCGACGTGCGATCGCTCGGGCGCCCGCTCCCACGCCAGCACGCGCCGCGCGATACGCATCAGCTGGTCAGCGCGAGCTTCGCGCGGTTTCGGGCTGCCACGCCGCACTGATGCCGCCACTCGACTCCGGATAATCGATGCGATTGTGGTACATCCCGCTCAGCACGACGAGGAACGCCGACTTCACCTGCTCGATCTGCTGTAGCGTGAGCGGGGCTTCGTCCAGCTGGCCGGCGTTGACCTTCGTGCGCACGATGTGATCGATCGCTTCCTCGATCTTTTGCGGCGTCAGGTCCTCCAAGACGCGCAGCGCTGCCTCCACCGAATCGGCAATCATGGAGATCGCGGTCTCCATCGAGCGCGGCTTGGGCCCCGGATAGGTGAAGTCGCCGAGGTTACGTGACTGGTTGCCGTCGATCTTCTTCGCCTTGTCGAGAAAGTATGTGATCTCGGTCGTCCCGTGATGTTCGGGGATGAATGCAGCAACCGCGTCAGGCAACTGCGCCCCCGCGGCGAGCGCCAGGCCGTCGGTCACGTGCGCCTTGATGATCTGCGCCGACTGCAGCGGCTTCAGCCGGTCGTGCGGGTTGTTGCCCGGAATCTGATTCTCCACGAAGTACTGCGGGTTCTTGACCTTCCCGATGTCGTGGTAATAGCACCCGACACGGCCCAGGAGCCCATTCGCCCCGATGCGGTTGCAGGCCGCTTCGACCAGGTTCGCCATGGCGACGCTGTGCGCGTAGGTGCCCGGCGCCTCGACCGACAGCCGCCGGAGCAGCGGCCGGCTCGGGTCGGACAGCTCGAGCAGCGTGAGATCGGTCGTGATGTGCGTGACCGACTCGGCGACCGGGAGCAGGAAGAAGGTCAGACCGGCCGACACCAGCCCGTTCAGCGCGCCCCAGAGGCCGCGCAGCCCGATCTCTTCGATCGGCCAGCCACTGGCGAGGCCGAGGGCCAGCGCACCGGCGAGGTATCCCGCGACGATGATGAGCACCGGCGCGTAGAAATTGCTGCGGCTGCGAAGGGTCTTGACCGACAGCGCGGCGGTGACGCCACCCACCACGCAGAGGAACGTCGCGGGCTCGTCGTGGAAGACCGGTTGCAGGCCCACGACGACCGCCAGGATCATCGCCGCGATCATCGAGACGCGCCCGTTGAACAGCACCGTCATCATCATCGCGAGGAACGGCATGAAGATGATCTCGGGGTGCGCTGGGTAGAACCGCGCGACCATCCCTGCCTGGGTCAGCAAAATCGCGAACAGCGCACCGAGCAGGAGGACTTGCCGCACGTCGCCGTAGGTCTCGCGGCGGTAGAACACCATCAGCACCCAGAAGATCGAGATGATCAGCGAATCGCGCAGCAGCGGACCGACGACACCGCGGATCGAGTACGTCGTCGCGGCACCGCGGCGCAGCAATTCCTGATGCAGCGTCACCAGCCGCTCGTGCGCCTCGTTCGTCACGACCTCGTTCGCGCCCACGATCCGATCGCCGGCGCGCACGATGTACTTGCTGGGATCGACGCTGCCGCGCAGCTCGTTGCGGCGCCGCTCTGTTTCCAGCGGTTTGGGGATCAAGGTCGGCCGGAAGAACTGGCGCACGAGCTTGAGGTACAGCACGTCCCCCACGCTCGAGCCGGCGTCCGGGTGCAACTGCTTGGCGCGGTTCAAGTACTGCGCGAAGGTCAGCACCTGATCCCGCTGCACCGACGACTCGGTTGAGCCGCGGCGCACGATCAGCTCCCGCGACTGCTCGCCCTGAAGCACACCGGGCCCCGTGACGCCCTGCGCCAGAGTGCGGTCGAACAGCCTTTCGAGCGCCTGCTCGAACGCGCGCCGCTTGCCGCCCTTGCTGAGATATCCGGCTTCCTGCGGCGTGAGCGGAACGCCGTAGTCCCCCGCGGCATGAATGATGGCCTGTGGACCCCGATCGCTGACTGCATCGATCGCGCTGAAGAACGCCGCCATTGTCGTCGCGGAGCTGTCGTACGCACGCTGCCGGAACTCGTAGATCGGTTTGGCGGTCGCGGCGAGCTCTTCGGCTTCGCGCTGCAGTTCATCTTCCGACTTATTCACCACAAAGTTGAACGGCGCGACGATGTCCTTGTCGGACCGGGCACCCGGCTCGAGCAACGGTGCTACGTCGGCGCTGCCCGAGGGGAACGCGACGTGCACGACCAGCGCGAGCGCCGGGACCCACACCCAGCGCACGAGGTGGTAGCGCACCTTGTCCTGCGACGGGAGCTTCATCTCAACCCTGCGCGTCCTCGGCGTAGGCGCGGATGATATCGCGCACCAGCCGGTGGCGTACGACATCCGCGTCGCCCAGATAGACGAAGCCGATCCCTTCGATGCCGGGCAGGATCCGCTCGACCTGGAGCAGGCCGGAGTCCTCGCGGTTCGGGAGATCGATTTGGGTCTTGTCGCCCGTGATCACCGCGCGCGAATTCACGCCCAGGCGCGTGAGAAACATCTTCATCTGCATGCCGGTCGCGTTCTGGGCCTCATCGAGGATCACGAAGGCATCGCTCAAGGTGCGGCCGCGCATGTAGGCGAGGGGCGCGATTTCGATCGTGCGCGTCTCGAGCGCCTTCTGCACGCGCTCGCGCGGCATCATGTCCTCGAGCGCGTCATACAGCGGTCGCAGATAGGGATCGACTTTCTCCTGCAGATCGCCCGGCAGGAAGCCGAGGTTCTCGCCGGCTTCGACGGCGGGCCGAGCGAGAATGATCCGCCGGACGCGTTTGCGCGCGAGGGCATCCACGGCCGCGGCAACGGCGAGATAGGTCTTGCCGGTACCGGCCGGGCCGATGCCGATGACGATGTCGTGCTCCGCGATGGACCGGAGATACTCGCGCTGCCCGGTGGTCTTCGGTTGGATGACGCGACGCAGCCCGGGAAGGATGATCCTCACCGGATCGGCGGTCGCCCCCTCGCGCCCGAGCTCGCCGTGCGCTTCATCGGATATCAGCCGCTCGACATCGTGGACGTCGACAGTCTCTCCCATGCGCGCGAGGTCGATCAGCGCTTGCGCGACCTGCCCCGCCCGTTCGATGGCAGCTGCCGGTCCGGCGAGCGAGAGGCTGTCGCCCCGCAAGGAGACGCGCACGCCGAGCCGCTTGGCGAGCTCGAGGAGATTGGCATCGTTCACGCCGGCCAACGCCAGCGGATCCACGCCTTCAACGGACAGCCGGTGGACGACGTCGTCACTCATGCGGAGGCACCACCTTGATGTGTAGGGCCGCGAGATCCTCGGGCCGCGCCGGTGTCGGCGCACCTTCGAACAACGCTCGAGCCGCGGTCGTCTTGGGAAACGCGATCACGTCGCGCAGCGAGGCGGCACCGGCGAGCAGCATCGCCGTCCGGTCGAAGCCGACGGCGAAGCCGCCGTGGGGCGGCGCGCCGGCCGCGAGCGCCGTCAGCAAAAAGCCGAAGCGGGCCTCGATCTCCTGCGGCGACAGGCCGAGATGCGCGAACACCTTGCGCTGGACCCGAGGATCGGTGATCCGGATCGAGCCCGAGCCGAGCTCGTTCCCGTTGTACACCGCGTCGTAGTGCAGCGCGCGGCACGCGAACGGCTGGCTGTCGAGCTTGTTCACGTCGTCCGGATGCGGCGACGTGAACGGGTGATGCGCGAACACCGGCTTGCCGGTCTCCGGATCGGGCTCGAAGAGCGGAAAGTCGACGACCCAGCAGAAGGCGTGTGCGACTTTGGGCTGCGGCGCGAGCCGCCGGATCACTTCCTGACGGACCTTGTCCAGCGCGGGCGAGGTGACGCGATCGGGTCCGACGGTCATGAGCGCCACGTCCCCATCGCCGACGCCGATCTTGCCCAGAGCTTCCGCGGTGAAGTGCTTGCCCACCGAGCCGGAGAGTTGCTCGCCCTGGCGCTTGACCCATGCCAGGCCCGGCGCGCCGTGCGTCTTCGCCGTTTCCGTGAGCTGGTCAACGTCCTTGCGCGAGAGGGTCCCGCCACCGCGCACCGCAATGCCGCGCACGCGGGATCCGTTGGTCGCACCCTGGAAGAACGGGACAGCGAGCGGCTGAACGTGCGACGTCCAGTCGGCGATCGGCAGATCGTAGCGCAGGTCGGGCTTGTCGGTCCCATAGCGCTCCATCGCTTCGCGCCACGCGAGTCGCGGGAACGGGCGCTCGATCTTGTGCCCGGCCTCGTCCCACAGGGCGACGAGCACGTGTTCGACGAAGCCGATCACGTCCTCCTGTCCCACGAACGATGCCTCGATATCGATCTGGGAGAACTCGGGCTGGCGATCGTAGCGCAGATCTTCGTCGCGGAAGCAGCGCGCGATCTGGAAATACCGGTCGAACCCCGAGACCATGAGGAGCTGCTTGTAGATCTGCGGCGACTGCGGCAACGCGTAGAACTCGCCCGGATGCACGCGCGACGGCACGAGATAGTCGCGCGCGCCTTCCGGCGTGGGCTTCGTGAGGATCGGCGTTTCGATCTCGAGAAAGTCGAGCTCGCTGAGCGCGCGGCGCGCGCGCTGGAGCAGCCGGTGGCGCAGGATCAGGTTGGCCTGAAGCTCCGGCCGGCGCAGATCGAGGTGGCGGTATTTGAGCCGCAACTCTTCGGCCGCGAGCTCGTCTCCTTTGGTGCGCGCGACCTGGATCGCCGGTGTCTCGGCGGGACCAACGACGCGCAGCGACGTGGCGTGGACCTCGACGTCGCCGGTCGTCAGCTCGGCGTTCCTTCCCTGCGGCGGGCGCACCACGACCTCACCCTCGATCGTAATCACGGATTCGCTCTTGAGTGTGTGCGCTTGCGCGATGAGCTCGGCCGACGCCCACGCCGGTCCCACGCAGACCTGGACGATGCCGTCCCGATCCCGCAGATCGATGAAGACGATGCCCCCCAGGTCGCGGCTTCGGTGAACCCAGCCCCCCAACCGCACCCGCTGACCGGCATGCTCGTTTCGCAGCTGGCCGCAGCGATGCGTTCGCATTGATGTCCGAGTCACCCTCCCCCCCCCGCCTCGGCCTCGACGAGAATGCGGTAGAACTCTTGTGCGTCACTGGCCGCCAGCAGGCGCGCGCGAATCGGCTCGCGCCGGACGAGCCGCGAGATCCGGCTCAGTGCCTTCACGTGCGCCCCGGCTTGCGACTCTGGGCCGGCGAGCAGGAAAAACAGCCGCACCGGCTCCCCATCGACGGTTTCATATGGCACAGGGGTCCGCGCGGTGCCTGCCACCGCGATGAGATTGGCGAGGGCTGGGGTCTTGCCGTGTGGAACCGCGACTCCGTAGCCGATGCCCGTCGGGAACTGCCGCTCTCGCTCCATGACCGCCTGCAGCACGTCCGGAGCGGCTCCATTGCTCCCGACCAGGAGTTCCACCAACTCCCGCAGCACGCCCTCCTTGCTCTGGGCCCGAATCGGGACCCGGATGCGGTCGGGCGTCAGCAGTTCGGAGAGCCGCAATGGAGTATGTCCAAGTGCCGTAACCGATTGAAGATAGTTGACTTGAGTTGACAGCGCCACATGCCACGGTAAACGTTCGGCATGCAACGCATTGGCCTGCTGGTTGTTGGACTGCTCGTGCTCGGCGGCTCGCGAGCGACGGCACAGCAGGCGACCGGAACGACGCTCTGGCGCGTCGCCGCGACGACACTGGCCACGCCGCCCGCCCTCGCCGTCGGCCCCGCGGCAGCACTTTGGAATCCCGCCCAAACGGAGGACGGCGCCCGATTGCAGTTCGGCGTGGAGGCCATTCAGACGCCCTCCGCTGTGGACGCCAGCGGCGTCATCGCCACCGTGCGCGTGCCGGCCGGCTCCGTCGGGCAAGTCGGCGTGCTGTTCGGGCGCGTGGGGTTGAGCGACATCTCGCAGACCATCGATAGTCCCGATCCCACCGGCGCTGTGATTCCGGTTTACACGTTCGCGGGCGGCGTGACGTGGTCGCGCCTGGTCGCAAGGACCAGCGTCGGCGCGACGTTGGCCTTTCATGAGACGCGCCTTGACAACAGCCGCGCCGATCGTTGGACGATGGATGTCGGCGCAAGCCGCACCATTGGGAACGACCGGCTGCGCCTAGCCGCCGCCACACACTTTTTCTCTTCCCTCAAGTCGAACGATCCGTCGCAGGACGTCTATGCCGGCATCGAGGGGCGGATCTGGAGCGGTCCGCTGTCCGGTGATCGCGTAGTTGTTCGGGGGCGATATGGGATTTCGTTCGCGCACGGGTTCGCGGCGGACCATCAGTTCGGCGCGGGTGCCGAATTCGCGAAAACGGTGGCGCTCGACCTGATGCTGGCGCGCGAGGGAGGCTATGGCAATGGCGTGCGCTGGCGACCCGTGGGCGGGCTGCGGGTCGCCATCGGGAAGTACCGCATCACGCTTGCGCGCGACGCCGGCGTGAATGACCTCGGCTCGGCGTATCGCGTCGGTGTGGACGCGCGGTTCCGGTGAGCATCGACCTCCTGAGTCTTACTCCTGACGCCGCGCGGGCGGCCCTCCAGCAGTGGCTCGCGCAACGCGGCGAAGCGCCGTATCGCGTGCGGCAAGTGTTTCCCCGGTTGTGGCAGCGTCCCGTGGCGCGCTGGGCCGATGCCACAGACCTTCCCGCGCCGCTCCGTGGCGCGCTCGATGAGGCGTTGCCGTTGCGGCGACTGACGCTTCGCTTGCATCAGCAGTCGCGGGACGGAACCGAGAAATTTCTCTGGTCGCTGGACGACGGCGAAGCGATCGAATCGGTGCTGATCCCCGAAGGGAAACGTCGCACGCTCTGCATCTCGTCGCAGGCGGGCTGCGCCCTGGGCTGCACTTTCTGTGCGACCGGGCGCATGGGATTTCGGCGCAATCTCTCGGCCGCGGAAATCGCCGGGCAAGTGCGCGAGCTGATCATGCGCGAACCCGCGCTGAAACCGACGAACATCGTGTTCATGGGGATGGGCGAGCCGCTGCTCAACTGGGACGCCGTGGACGCCGCACTCACGATTCTGAATCAGGCGGCCGGAGGGGGGCTCGGCATCGGTGCTCGCCATATCACGCTTTCCACCGTCGGGATTCTGCCCAATCTCGCCAAATTTGCGCAGCGTCCCGAGCAATTCCGATTGGCCGTGTCCCTAC
>WNGN01000335.1_pt1 | contig 33249 bp, 28 predicted proteins | sample 5400561 | NCBI WGS metagenome assembly WNGN01 (sample SAMN13153379, study PRJNA577476) | soil metagenome | isolation source: 115 cm soil or saprolite under Garry oak tree replicate 2 | place: USA:California | collected 2016-06-15 | reverse complement strand
ATGCCAGTGGCTATGGCCGCGGCGCTTTTTTGGAAATCGAACCGGAGCAAATTCGGCAATCTTTCGACGTCGGCGTCATGGGCGCCGTTCATTTAGCCCAAGCGATCATTCCGCAGATGCTCAACGCTGGTCACGGTTTCATTTCATTGACGGGTGCTACTGCGGCATTAAGGGGGCGTGCCGGTTTTGCTCCTTTGGCCATCGCCAAGTCCTCGTTGCGGATGCTCGGTCAATCCCTCGCTAGAGAATTTCATCCCAAGGGCATTCACGTGATTCACGTGATTGTCGACGGACAGATCGATACCCCAAAACTCCGGGCCCGGGACCCGCAGCGGTCAGCTGAGTCTGTCATACCTCCTGACGCCATAGCCGCCGCGGTAATCCACACGCTGAAACAACCCCGTAACGCCTGGACGCATGAGATCGACGTCCGCCCTTACCTAGAGAGCTTCTGAGATCTTTCTTTGTAACGTGTAGCGCGCCATCACAGCTGATTGATCTTCCCAGCGTATTGTCGTAGATTCGCGCGACGGTACTGTCAGTCACCGTAGTAGAATGACCGCACTAGATTTTACTTTTGCCCGACACTAGGCTGTGCTTTGTCTACGCGTATAGCCTAGCAATTCTTATCACGGGAGGCGCTATGGACAAGGCCAAGCTTATTCGGAACTCCTTAAGCGATCTGGGTCAGTTGATTATGCCCGGCGTCTATGACGCGCTCAGCGCCAAAATCGCCTCGCGCGCTGGCTTCGAGGTGATTTTCATTACTGGTTATAGTCTTTCGGCTACGCTTCTGGGTGAGCCGGACTTTGGTCTTCTTACACAAACAGAAGTGATCGACGCGGCACAGCGGATTTGCTCCGTTGTTGATACGCCGGTGATCGTCGATGCCGATACCGGCTATGGTAACGCCGTCAATGTGATAAGGACCGTTCAGGATCTAATTCGCGCCGGAGCTGCCGGTATGTTTTTAGAAGATCAGGTTTGGCCGAAAAGATGTGGCCACATGACAGGCAAACAAGTCATTCCTCTGGACGAACAGCTGAAGAAGCTCCGCGCCGCCATAGAAGCTAAAGGAGAGCATGATTTCTATATCGTCGCGCGCACGGACGCGCGCCAAGCGCTCGGTTTAGATGAGGCAATCAAACGTGGGATCGCCTTTAAAGAAACCGGGTGCGACGCGGTGTTTATTGAGGCGCCGGAGAGTAAAGAAGAAATGAAAGAGATTTCACGCCACGTGCCAGGGCCGCTTGTGGCGAACATGCTCGAGCGTGGTGTCACCCCTATTATGGCGCCACAAGAGTTACGAGATCTCGGCTTTGCGCTGATTGTTTGGCCCTTGGCCCCGATCTATACGGTGGCCAAATCTTTGCGGGAAGTTTACTCGACTCTGCGCCGAGATGGTTCTACGCTCGGGATTTTAGAGAGACTGATGCCTTTTGATGAGTTTAACGAGATCGTGGGCCTAGACGAAAAATATTCCCTTGATGCTCGGTACAAGAACTAATCCACAAAATAGGCGAGCGGTCATAATCTCATAGGCATGAGCACATAGAGGTAGCCTTCTTTTCCTGTTTTTCGAATCACGCTCGGGCTGAGTTCATCTTTCAACTCGATATCAACCTCTCCTTCGCTGTCCAATACGGTAAGAACATCAAGGAGGTAGCGGGCATTAAAGCCGATCGAGATTGGCTTACCTTTATATTCTGCTTCAATCTCTTCCACCGCTTCACCGAGATCTGGATTATTGGCCGAGATCGAAACCCTGCCGTCGGCAAATTCCATCTTTATTCCCTTGTATCTTTCGCTAGATAAGATCGACACGCGTCTTAGGGCTTGTAAAAGTTCTTGGTGCTCGATCTTGGCGATGTTAGGGTTCCCCTTAGGGATAACTTTCGTGTAATCAGGGAAATCCCCATCAATGAGCCGCATGAACAGCTCAACCTTGTCTTTGATCACGAGTCCCATGTTTTCCCTAAAACCGATGGAGACAACTCCATCTTCACCGCTTTCTAATAATTTTTTCAGCTCAGATAAGCCTTTGCGCGGAACAATGACTCCCTTGGTTAATCCCAACGATCCCAGTACCCTCTCTTCAAAAGCGAGTCGATGACCATCCGTAGATACCATCCTGATTTTCCCGCCCTCGCTTTCTTCAACAAACACGCCGTTCAGACTATAGCGCGTTTCGTCGGTGGACACGGAGAAAATGGTTCTCTCGATCATTTCCCGGATAGTCGAAGCCGGCGTTGTCGACAGTCCTTTGCTGTCGATTTTCGGGAATTGGGGAAACTCGCGCGCGTCCATTCCAACAATCTTGAAGACTGACTTACCGCTTTTGATTTCGACCCAATCGTTCTCCAATCGTTTTAGTTGAACCTGTTCATTGGGAACTTCCCTGATGATTTCATACAGTTTTTTCGCATTGACGGTAACCGTGCCCTCTTTTGCAACTTCCCCGTCCACGTGACCCCTGACACCAACTTCCAAGTCGGTCGCTGTTAATCGGATCTCGCCTCTCTGACACTCGATTAACACGTTGGCCAAGATCGGCATGGTATTCCGACGCTCGACAATACTCTGCGTCCAATAAAGCGTAGCGAGAAGATCTCCCCGCTTAGCTTTAGTCTCCATGTGTCCTCCCACTGACTTCTAATTCTTTAATATATAAGTAATTAAGAAGTAATAGTAGGGGTTGTGGATAAAATAGAAAAGTCCAAATAGAGTAGATAATTTAATAGATTGGTCTGTGACTTAGTTCGATCATAATTGCTCTGTATTCAACCGAGGCAGCGAATTAGGGAGATTAATCCACATTCATCCACAGCTTAATCCTTAGATAATCACAGAGATACCCACAGCTATTTTTTGACGTTCAGGTTCCTCTCGAGCTTCTCGATGGTGGTCTGCATGTAGGGATCTTCTTTTAGTTTTCTTTCGACCGTCTTGGAAGCGTGAATCACCGTCGAGTGGTCGCGGCCGCCGAATTTGTCGCCGATCGCTGGGAAGGAGGTTTCCGTGTACTTACGGCAAAGATACATAGCGACCTGCCGTGGAATGGCAATATTCTTGGTCCTTCTCTTTGCCTTTAGGTCGCCCAGTTTGATGTTGTAGAAGTCGCAGATGGTTTTTTGGATGCCTTCTACTGTTATCTCGTGTTGAGGTCCCTTAAGTGTGTTGCGCAATACCTCTTTTGTTAACTCCACGGTGATCTGTGTTTTGGTTAGGGATGCGAAGGCACCCAAGCGCGTTAACGAACCTTCCAGTTCCCTAACATTTGAGTCGATGTTCGTCGCTAGAAAAATCGCTACGTCATGGGGCAGCTGTATACCCTCGGCTTCGGCTTTTTTCTGCAGGATCGCGACGCGGGTCTCCATGTCCGGGGGTTGGATATCGGCGATCAAGCCCCATTCGAACCGGTTGCGGAGACGGTCCTCCAAGCCAGGAATCTCCTTAGGAAACTTATCCGAAGTTATGACGATCTGCTTGTGCGACTCGTAAAGTGAGTTAAAGGTATGAAAAAACTCTTCTTGGGTCCGTTCTTTGCCGGCGATGAATTGGACGTCATCGAGGATCAAGATATCTATATTCCTAAATTTCGTCTTAAACTCATCCATCTTGTCTCGTCGAAGTGAGCCTATAAGCTCGTTCATAAATGACTCAGAACTGAGATAATAGACTTTTAACCCAGGACGTTTAGCGGCTCCTTTGTGACCGATCGCGTTAACCAGATGAGTCTTGCCAAGGCCCACACCGCCGTAAATGAATAAGGGGTTGTAACTCTCACCTGGTTGGCTTGCGACCGCCACAGACGCCGCGTGAGCGAATTGATTGCTGGCGCCGACGACGAAGTTCTCGAAAGTGTACCGGGGAATGAGATTATTCACCCGCTGCGGTTTTTCTCTCTCCCTCTCTTCTTTTCGTTCGGTTTTTTCGCCCGTCTTAGTTTGTAAATATTGGTTAACGTTAAGGCAAACTTTTACTTCTTGATGCGCGAGCGAACTTAGCACGTCCTCAATTTGACGCAGGAAATGCTCCGTCAGCCAATCGCGAAAAAACTTATTTGGAACGGCCAGGCGAACCTCGTTCTTGGCGCGTGAATCAAAATGAATCGGTTTTATCCACGTCTCAAAATTCTGTTTGCCGAGCCGCTTTCCGATTTCACCAAGGGCTTCTTGCCACAAATCATCCATGATGGCACCGATAACCTATTTAATTATCAAGAGAAACTGACAAATAACTTACAAACAATTTTATCCACAGCTGTGGATAACTCAAAAAGCCTTCACTAATTAGTTGCTTAGATAGCGTTGAGAACACGAATATCAAGGTCGGCATTAGGCGATATTATTGAGTCATTAAAGAGGCCGCCAGAAAATTACGACGCTGTTCTTCCTCGTGCGCATCAATCACAACGCAAAGATTGCTCCGGCGCAAGTCAGAAGAAAAATTCATAATCCTTTTCAATTTTCTTTGCAAGAAAAAAATGCAATAAAAATTTTTTATCTTCGCTCGATTCTTTTCATTTACCTTGACACACTACTGACGCAGTGCTACGAGGACTCACCCATGCCCAGGAATAAATCCAAAACGCTTTACCAACGCGCCAGAAAGAAAATTCCTGGCGGCGTTAACAGCCCAGTCCGAGCATGGCAAGCGGTCGGCGGTACTCCCGCGTTCATCGCGCGAGGTAAACGCGCGTACCTCTTTGACACCGAAGGAAGAAAATACATCGATTTCGTTGCCTCATGGGGACCCCTCATTTTGGGACACGCGCATCCGAAAATCGTCCAGCAAATAAAAAAAACCGCGGCGCGGGGAACAACCTTCGGTGCGCCAACGGAAGGCGAAGTAGAGTTGGCCGAACTTGTTTGCCGTTTAGTACCCTCTATCGAAGCGGTCCGATTGGTGAGCTCCGGAACCGAGGCGACCATGAGCGCCGTACGCCTGGCCAGAGCTTGTACCGGGCGAACAAAAATCATCAAGTTCGACGGCTGTTACCACGGTCATGCAGATGGGCTGTTAGTAAAAGCCGGCTCAGGGATCGCCGCGCTGGGGCTGCCTGACAGCCCAGGGGTGCCGCCGGGCTTCGCTCGAGAAACTCTCGTGGCGAGATTCAACGACCCCGGGTCGCTGGAGGGTTTGTTCGACAGACACGGAAAAAATATCGGGTTTCCGCGTAGCTCTCGGCGGTGCCCAACAGCTTTATAAACTCCAGCCGGATCTTACCTGCTTGGGAAAAATCTTGGGCGGCGGGCTTCCTCTGGCGGCTTTCGGCGGGCGGCGGGAGATTATGAATCTTCTGGCTCCAGAAGGGCCGGTCTATCAAGCCGGCACGCTTTCCGGCAATCCACTTGCCGTCGCTGCCGGATTGGCAGTCCTGAAGCTATTATCCCGCCGCGGCACATACAGCGCTTTGGAAGATCTCGGGAGAAAAATGGAAGAGGGATACCGCGCGGTTTTGCGCCAGTATGGAATTCATGGAACCGTGAATCGGGTTGGCTCCATGATGACGATTTTCTTCGGCGTGGACCGCGTCCAAAGCGCGGCCGACGCGCGCCGCGGTGATTGCGCGCAGTTTGCGCGGTATTTTCACGGCATGCTCAGACGGGGTGTCTATTGGCCGCCTTCCCAATTTGAGGCGGCCTTTGTCTCCTTGAGCCATCTGGAAAAGGACATCGCGAAAACGTTGCAAGCATTCTCCGCTTGGGCAAGAGAAGAGAGGCGTCGTTAGGTTGACGCTTAGCAAATTTCTTGGTAGACGAGTTTGGGAGTGAGGCCAGAAGCGGACCCTTCGGAAGATAGGGCAGATCAAAGCAATTCTCGCTTCGTCAGGATCGCCAAGTACGCGGCCATCGGCCTTCAATTTCCCAGCACCATCATCGGCGGTTTAGTGTTGGGATACCTGGTGGACAAATTCCTCGGTACGTCCCCCTGGGGTGTGACTATTTTAACCTTTGTCGCTTTTGCTGGCGCCGTCGCGCAGCTAATCCACTGGGTCCGGCGCTTCGGCAACGAGAAATGATGCGTAGCGTATACCGTATCGAGCTGTGGCACGTAATCCTCCTCGGGGTTTTGTTCGCCAGTCTTATGCCTTTGAGCCTTTTGGAGCCGCGCGCTTTTTTTCTCGGCGGGGTGTTCGTGGCGGTCAATTTTTTCTTGTTGGCCCTAGGCGTGCGCTGGGTGTTAACGCCGTTAGGGGATCACGGCAGGGTCTGGATGGGAGCTGCGCTCTTGCTTTTGAAATTTGTCATGTTTCTCGGGTTGCTCTCCTTACTCTTTTTTCATTTTGAGTTTTTCGTGCTCTCTTTCGCCCTGGGCTTTTCAACGCTGCTGCTTGCTATCATCTGCGAGGGATTCTATTTCTGTGTAAGGCGGAGTCCCTAATGGAGCATCCTTTCAGCTGGTATGCTCTTTTGCCCTACCCTTTGACCGTCCTGCCGGAGCATTCGTTTACCGCGTCGGTGGTGACGGTGCTGCTCGTACTAGTGGCGCTTGTCGCCCGGGGCGCGCTTTCGCGAAGCTCCGATCCGGTGATTCCCGACACGAGCATCAGCGTGAAAAATGTGCTGGAGCTGTTGATCGGGATCGTGGTCTCGCTCACCGATGGGGTCATGGGAAAAAAGGGCCGCAAGTATGTTCCCCTGTTCGGGAGTTTTTTTCTGTTCATTCTTTTTGCCAACCTGATCGGATTGGTGCCGGGATTTTCTCCGCCGACGAGCAATCTCAATACCACGGTCGGCTTGGCGCTGGTTTCTTTTGCGGCGTACAATTGTTTTGGTTTCAAGGCCAACGGCTTGGGCTACATCAAGCAATTCATTGGGCCGATGCACTCTCTGCCACCGACGAGGAACTGGCTGATGGGGCTGCTTTTTGTGCCGGTCTTGCTACTCTCAGTTGTGTTTTTCTTCATCCTTGAGGGCTCCTCCCATCTGTTTCGGCCGGTCTCGCTCTCCCTCCGGTTATTCGGCAACATGTTCGGCGACCATCAGGTGCTTGAGGCGTTCATAGATTTGACCAAATTAGTCGTGCCGGTGCTGTTTTACATTCTCGGCGCGTTGGTGTCGGTCATCCAGGCGTTTGTGTTCACGGTGTTGAGCGTGGTCTATGTGGCTTTGGCTATCAGTCATGAACATTAGCGGGCGATCGAAGCGGAGAGGTAGAGGAGAGAGGAGAGGCAAAAGGTCGCAGCGCTGGAAAGGAGGAACAGGATGAGAAAGCTACTTCTATCTGCAGCAACGTTCGCGCTGGCGGGGTTTCAGCCCGCGTTGTCCATGGCAGCTGAGGCAGCCGGGGCAGCCTCGGCGGATGCGGCGACCCGGGGGGCGGTTGCTATTGGGGCTGGTCTGGCTATAGGCGTTGCCGCCTTCGGCGCTGCCTTGGGCCAGGGACGCGTGGGCGCCTCGGCAATGGAGAGCATCGGCCGCAATCCCAACGCCGCGGATAAAATCTTTCTGCCGCTGATTCTAGGTCTCGCCTTTATCGAGGCGTTGGCCCTCTACGGCTTCGTGATCGCGTTTCTCTTGCAGGGCAAGATCTAACTGCGGGATAGAAAAACAGAAAAAAGGGGCGGGGGGAGCATTCCCCTCGCCCCTTTTTAGTTGCTCGGCAACGCTACATTATGAAGGTGGACTTGAGTGTATCGCAGAAGCTCATCAAGCGTGTGGAGTTTGTAGGGTTTTAAGTAAAAGATGTCTTTAATCCCAGTATTGACCAGAACCTTCAGGCAGTGAATGCAAGGGGTGTGAGTGATGTAAATAGCGCCGTCTTTGATACTGGACCCGTTTTTCGCCGCCTGCGCGATGGCATTCATCTCCGCGTGGATGGTGCGAAAACAGTTTTGCTCTGTTTCACCATTCGGCGTCTTAGATTCGTAGATAAGGCATCCCACGTCCGTACAGTGAGGCATCCCAGCGGGAGCGCCGTTATAGCCGGTTGCTAGTATATTCTTATCGCGGACGATCACGGCGCCGACCTTGGCCCGCATGCACGTGGAGCGCTCGGCCACCTGTTGCGTTATGGTCATGAAGTATTGGTCCCAACTCAGCCGCTCGGTCATAGGAGGCCCTCCGTTTAGTTTGACTTTTTATTGATGGAGACCTGCACCTTGTCTCCGATTTTTGCCTGACAACGCCGCTGGGCACTGTCCCCATAGAAGGCGATTTCTACTAATCCCCAGCTGTTGATAAGAGCGATGCAACGACCGTTCTCGCCGGCGGCATAGCTCCGCGCTAGTCCTTGAATAGTGATGTCGCCCAGAGTGACCGACAGATTTTCTCTTTGCAATGCCGCCAAGTCTTGTTCTTGAATATTGGTGAAGAGATTACCAAAGCCGTCGATGTAGACAATCTCTCCTTCGATGCGGCCCTGCGACTTCACTAGCTTAGGCCAATCTAGGCGAACAAAGTTATCGATGGGCTCGCCGAGGGCAGCGGGGTCGATGCCGAGAGAGAGATGGGCAGCCACTGGCGAGAATATATCACGCCCATGAAAAGTCGCGCTGGTGGGCTGTAGATGGTAAATCGTGTTGGACAGCTGAATCACCGTATCCGGTTGTTTGTCCGTCAAGGTCAAACTCAAGACGCCGTTGTCAGGCCCGATAAAATATTGTCCGTCGGACTCGATCAAAAGCGCATGTCGGGTGCTTCCCACGCCCGGGTCCACCACGGCAACATGGATCGCGCCGCGACGAAAGTAAGGGACGGAGTGGCGCAAGACGAGCGCGGCGGCCATTATATCCTGCGGTGGAATGCCGTGACTCAAGTCCACGACTTGAACGTTGGGATTGATCCCGGCGATGACGCCTTTCATGATTCCCACGAAAGGGTCTTTGTAGCCGAAGTCGGTCGTTAAGGTAATGATCATAGAGTTGTGTCCAATGTCAGACGAATTTAACGGAAAACTCGTAACCGGTAAACAGTGCCGTTACGAGCTGACTTTTTACCGTCTCGGCATGCCGCGCATTTTTTTTGATTAGGCAATTGGTCCATTATAGGATAAGAAAGCAAGTTGTTTTGGCCTTTGACAAGGGAGCCCGCCGATTCGCATCTTTCGCCCACTACGCTACAAAAATTACGCCCTTTTTGGCAGCAGCGACTTCATCGCCTCCATTGGCCAGTTCGTTCGCGAGATCGCGCTCTATTGGCTCGCCTATGAAATGACCGGCTCCGCTATGGCGCTCGGGATTCTGGGTCTTTGCGAAGCGACGCCGCGGCTTGCACTGAGCGTCGTGGGAGGCGTCATTGTCGATCGCTATGACCGGCTGCCCCTATTAACGGCCATTCAGTTCCTATGCGCTGTGCCCGTATTCGCCATGGTGGCGCTCTATTTTATCGGCGTGCTGCAGTTCTGGCACATGGTAGTTCTCGAGACGCTGCTGTCGATCATTCGGAGCATGAATCCCACCGCCGGCCAGTCGCTGTTGCGTGACCTTGTGCCGGAGGAAGATCTGATGAGCGCCGTCGCTTTGTACTCTCTCGGTTTCAATTCCGCGCGCATCATTGGCCCGTCTCTCGGCGGTGTGCTCATGTTGTGGATCAATGTCGGCGGCTGCTTTATTTTCTATGGCGTGACTCTGCTGTTCTCGGGGTTTGAGTTGCTCCTGGTGCGGTTGGTAAATACGGCCAAACCCAGTGCGGGGTCGAACTGGCTCCGAGAGGTCAAAGAAGGCCTGAGCTATATTGGCGGCGCGCCGCTGGTTCTCTCGAGCACGCTCGCGGCCTATGCGCTGAGCACGTTTGTTGGGACGTATCAGCGTTTCCTGCCGGTCTTCGCGAAAGATATCCTTAATGTCGGACCGGATGGCTTGGGCGCGCTCATGGCTGCTTCCGGCGTGGGCGCCGTCTTATCACTGGTCTTCTTGGATGCGGCTGGCAAGCGGTGGAGGCGGGAGACGCTCCTATGGTTCAGCGCCAAAGCGACGCCTCTATTGCTCATTCTCTTCTGCGTCTCGCGTAACTTATGGCTGTCGGTGTTGCTGATGGGACTGCTCGGCGCGGCGCAGATACTCTTTCGCACGGTCAGTCGGCTGATCATTCAAGTGGAGGCACCGCGCGAGTTACTGGGCCGCGTCATCAGTGTTTTTCTAATGGACCAGGGCTTGAGATCAGTGGGTTCACTGATCATGGGCGCCTTTGCGACGATTTTCGGCGCCCCGGTGGGTCTCTCGTTGTGCTCGGTTTTATCGATCGTACTGACGACGGCGACTTTTTACCGATTTTTAGGCAAGCCAACCGGTCGGGGCAATTTAACGGCGTAAATGGGCGTGACCTTGGTTATAGCTCTTCCAGTACCGCGGCGAACAGAAGCGGCACCATGATCTCCATGTGGCCGGTTAGGTGATAGCCTTTGCCACTTTGCTGTGTCGGTCGCGATACCACGTTGGTCAGGGGCCGGTAATGGGCGAGGAAGTCTAGATTCACTGTGGTGAGGTTCTGCACGGGATGGCCCAGATTGCGCGCCAAGCTCACCGCCTTGAGAAAAACTTCGGGAAGCACCACGGCCGAGCCGAAGTTTAGGTAAACACCGCCTCCTAACGTCGCGACGACCGAGGTGAGCGTGTGAAAGTCTCTTAAGCTTCCGTCGCCAAGCGCCTTGCCATCGACTTTTGGATGCATGTGAATAATGTCGGTTCCGATGGCGATGTGAGATGTGATGGGAATCCCCCAGCGCGCCCCGGCGGCGAGAATACTCAATCGACGGTGCGGTAAACGAGCTTTGAGAATCGCTTGTCCGACCGCGGCACCGATGCCTAACTGTCTCCCTGAGCCTTCGCTGATCGCTTGATTTAGAAAAGCTCCGGTCTCTTCGCCCATGCCGAAGCTGCCGTCTTTCAGACTGGCTGCCACGTCCTCCGAAGTCTCGCCCATATAGGCCAGCTCGAAATCATGGATCACTCCGGCGCCGTTCAGCGCCACCGCGTTGATAATTCCCCGTTCCATGAAATCGATGATCAGTGGGCTCAATCCAACTTTGATGGGATGAGCGCCCATCCCCAGAAGAACCGTCTTGTTGGCGCGATGAACCCGGGCGATTTTGCGCGCGATCGCCTTCAAGCTCTGCGCCGCCAGGATGTTCGGTAACCCTTGAATGAGCGAACGAACCCGCGCACCCTTTCGAACCGTCTTACCTAAGAGTAAAGATTGAACTTTGCTGAACCTTTTTTTGACCGGGTAGGTTCTGACCTTGGAGAAATTGAGCGGCCTGAAGGTTTTTTTCGGCATGAACGGAATCAGCAGCCGTTATTTGGCAGGGAAGAGCTTCTGGTCCACGATGTCGCAGATGACGTGGCCAACGAGAATGTGGGTTTCCTGGATGCGTGGACTATTTCGGCCTTCAGAGACCTTCAGTAAGAAATCGACTTTCCCGGCCATCTTCCCTCCGTTTCCACCGGTTAAGCCGATAGTCGTGATCTTGAGTTGTTTGCACACGTCGATGGCGACCAGGACGTTGGCTGAATTGCCGCTAGTAGAAATCGCCAGCGCGATGTCTCCCTCTTTTGCCAGCGCCCTCACTTGTTTGGCGAAGACTTCCTTGTAGTCGTCGTCGTTCGCAATGCTCGTCAGCGCTGAAGTGTCAGTGGTCAGGGCGATAGCGGGCAGGGGCGGTCTATCAATGAGGAAACGGTTAACGAACTCGGCGGCGATATGCTGCGCATCCGCGGCGCTACCTCCGTTGCCAAAGAGCAGGAGTTTGTTGCCTCTTTGGAAACAGGCAATGATTGCGTCGATGGCGCTTACGAGCGTGTCTATATTGTCGCCCAGAAAGGCCCGCTTCACACGAATGCTTTCGTCAAATGCTTGGGTAATGGCGTCCTTCATCAGCTTTTCTCGTAATGCTTCGCCATCTCGCTCTGCGCGCCTCGCCGCGCCAAGGCCTCTTCAAACCATTGACGCACGATGGGATCTTCGTCTTGGTATTCGATTTGGGCGCCGCCCTTTTTGCGGTCGACCGCACTCTGGTACTTCTTGCCGACGCCGTGAAATTTCTTGCTGCCGAAGGCGCGTAAGGCCAGATAGCGGGCCGGTTTGTCACCCGCGTTGAAGTGCTGGTGCCACCAGTTCTCCGGCGGGACGATCATGCTGCCTTCATGCCAATCGTATTTCTTGATCCCCGACCCATCCGGCCAAACCAGAGAATAGCCCTCGCCGCTCAAGATGATCACGTGAGCGCCGGGTCCATGACGATGGGCTTTCTTATAGGTTCCCACCGGGAACTCCGAAATATGACAAGCGGTGCTGTTTTCCGACAGCTCGAATTTGATGTTGCTCCCGCCGGCGCCGCGCTCTTTGTATTCAAGCAATTTGAATGACCGCGCATCGGGCACGAAATTCGTCTCCCAAACGTTGCCGGCGAACTTGAGCCCTCGGTAGTCACCGGCATGCAAGGTCCCTTGGCCGTTGAAATAACCTTCGCGGGCGTCGAATCGATCCGTGAAGGTAAAATTGTTGTTAAATATGAAATCATGATTGTGCAGGAGATTGATCATGGTCGGCGCGGTGGTGACGGCCAGATAACGCGCCGGTTGGCTGCCGCTGCCGTTGAAGAGCTGATAGCAGGTATTTAATGGCGGCGAAAACAGCGAGCCTTTCTGCCACTCGAAAGTTTGCTTCCGATCTTCACGGTGCCAAACCGCGGCGGCTCCTTGGCCGTCGATAACATAGATCGTCTCTTCGAAGAGATGGCGCTGGGGCTTGAGACTCTTGCCGGGAGGGATCTCGCAAACATAGCAGTTATTCACCTGGCCAGCGCCTTCCATTTGGAGAAAGGCGCCGTAGCCGCCTTTGCGCTCCCACCATTCCAGTTTTATCTTTCGGATGTCCTCGACAAAGAAAGTCTTGATGACCGGAATCCCTTCGTCTTCCACCCATTTGTCGTAGCTGGTCTTGGCGCCATCGGCGAAGGTACGAGGTTCTTGCTGTGCTGATTTGGCCACAGTCGCTCCGAAGAAGGAAGTAATTTTTTACCACATGGTCCGGGTGGATTAAAGCGGACCTTAACCGCGCCTGGATCTTACGGACGGCGGTGCCTGCTGATCCAGAGTCAACGTAATTATTTGAAAACGTGGGATCCGTCTCCGACACGGCTGGAACGGCGACAACTTGCCACCCACAAGAGCGGTATCTGTAAAAACAGGTGGTTATATATTTGCGCCTGCTGTCTCCACCATCTCGTCGACGGTGCCGACCTCAGAACGAATCCTTGCGTACTGAGCCCGCAGATCGACGATGGGAATCTTGTAGGGGCTCGGACTAGACACTGGTTTTGACGGCGGGGGATTGACCTTTGAGCGTGCTTTCTGCGACTTCCGCCAGCAGTTGATCCTGCTCGTGATCCAAGGCAAACACCCGGAACTGGACGACTTTAGACGGAATAAATTCAAAAAGTTCGGCAAGCGATTCTTTCGTAATCTCGCCGGTTGATGGATCAAAGATATGAATCTGTTTTTTACCCATGGCGAAGGGATTTTCCGGGCGCGGATCCTGGGTGGCCATGTCAACGCGGAACATCAGATCCCGCGCTGCGGCAGGCAAGGACGAGCGGATTCTCTTCTCCCAATCCGTATCCTGGATCAGAGCCACGCCGTAATGAAGCTCGTTCAGCGATAGGGTCCGGTCATAGGCCATCTTCCATTTCACTTCACGGTGCAGAACGGTTTCCCATTCCTTGGCCAACGCCTCGAGCTCACCCTTGTTGCGCCGCCAGCGGGAGACCTCCTCGAGCAGCGACCAGTCCGTCAGGTAGAGATATTCATCCATATGTTCTAGCGGATTGCCGGGAAAGAGCACTCGCATGGTTTCGGGAAAAATCTCTCTTAGGTGAAGGTCGATGGCCCGTGTCGTGCGGTGATAGTAAACGTTCGTGTAAAGATAAAGTCGGGCGTTGAGAAACATGGTTAGCGCGCTGTTGCCGGCCTTGTGCAGGGTCAACCCCTTGGGGGAGAAGAAAGTGTAGTGAATCAGGCGTTCCCGATCGATGGGGCCGATGGCTACCCCGCACATGTAAGAATCCCGCGAAACGTAATCGAGATTGTCGAAAGTGAAGATGCCGCCGGTCAGCGGTTGCAGGAGCCTCACCCAGTTAGGTTTGCGCTGATCTTCCCCGCCATTCTTCTTGATGGGAAAGGCAACGTCCTCGGGACGGAGTTCTTCCCCAGGGGCGAACGGCCCGCTGGGGCTACGCCGCAGCTGTCGAATGATTTCGCCGAGATGCTTTTGAATAATCGTCTGTCCGAGATCTTCGTGGGTGAGATTGTAACCGTGGAGAAAGTTGTCGTCGAAAAAATGGCCGAAGGGGCCATGTCCGACATCGTGGAGCAGTCCGGTGACACGCATGTACTCCTCAATGAACGGTGCCGATGGACACTCGTCGCCCAGGACTTTGCGCAGCGATGGATAGAGATGTTTGGCAAACTCGCCGGCCAAGTGCATGGCGCCTAAGGAATGCTGAAAGCGGCTATGCTCCGCGGAGGGAAAGACCCAACGTGCGCTTTGCAGCTGGTAAATATAGCGCAGCCTTTGCACCCACGCGGAGTCGATCAGCGCTTTCTCCGTTACCTCCCCCTTTTTTTCGGGAACGGTAAACTGCATATAGCGGTGGATGGGATCGGCAATCAGCGCCGTTCCCTCATATTCGCTATCGATGAGCTGCGCCATAGCCTTCTATTACACTTCGAAAATCAACTGAGCGGTCCACTGGTTCCCGGTTTTTGCCATTCGGCTCTGATGATAAGCCACCGCGGAGATTTCCTGCTTGATCTCGTGACGGTCCGGGTCAATCTTCTCACCGCAGACTTCCGCTTTGACTATTGTATCCTTAACTTCGCGGATTTGGAATTCTTTCAGTAAATAGCCGCTTCCCTGATAAAGATAGAGTAGTTCGCGCATCCAGTTGACCAAGAGATCATCACGATCCATGCCCTCAACCTCGAGCGGCAGTCGGTCTTTGATCTCGATCTTCTCGATCTCGGTCATGACATCAAACAGGGCGTAGGCCGAGTTCGCAAACAGATCCGCCTGGGAGTTACCGACAATCCTCACAGCCAATTCAGATTGTCGGGTTGTCAATCGGTATTTCTTTTGGTTGTCCATCTTCCATCAGCCTTGGAATCGCGGTGGGCTTCCCTGTCTCCTTCCGCGCTCAGATCGAGCAGCGAGCGGCGGCCTTTAACATCATCGTCCAGTCGTTGCCGGATATCCGGGCGGGCATAGCATCCAACACAAGTAAAAATATCGATTGGCTGGGTCAGCTTGAGATAGCGGTGGGGCAATGCATCCTGTCTAGGGTTTATGAAGAAGTCCCATTCTGTGTTGCCCGTATGAAGTCGATAGTACTCTACGTGATAACTCTTCTGTCTGTGAGTGGTCTCCCGAACCTGTCTGCCGCAGTGAAAGCACTGCATGTGTGGCGTCTACTTATACCCGGTTTATGAGGCTCGCCGCAAATCCTGCACCAAAGCCGTTATCGATATTGACCACCGTAACCCCAGCCGCGCATGAGTTGAGCATTCCTAACAACGCCGCGAGTCCGTTGAAACTTGCCCCATAGCCGACGCTCGTAGGTACGGCGATTACCGGCTTGTCAATCAATCCAGCGACGACGCTCGGCAGCGCGCCTTCCATACCCGCAACCACTATTAACACAGAGGCCGCGTCTAACCGCAGACGGTTCTCCAACAACCGATGAATGCCTGCAACGCCGACGTCGAACAGTCTTTCCACCCGATTAGCCATCATGGTCGCCGTGAGTGCCGCTTCTTCCGCCACTGGAATATCTGAAGTCCCCGCGCAAACCACCAGCACCGTACCCTTGCCGGAGATTTTGATCGGCCTGCCAACCCAGGTCACGGCGCGCGCCGCAAGGTGGTATTTCAAGCCGGGGACGAGGTTTCTCAGGCTTGCCATCTTGTCGGCTGAAAGACGGGTCACCAAAACATTGGCTTTGCGCCGGCGCAGGGCACGTACGATGGCAGCGATTTCCTTGGGCTCCTTGCCTTGGCCCATAATCACCTCGGGAAATCCTTGACGCAGGGCGCGGTGATGGTCGACCTTGGCAAAGCCGAGATCCTCGAAGGGAAGATGGCGCAATCGCGTTACGGCCTGGGAAACACTAAGGTGTCCCCGCCGTACTTTTTCCAGGAGTTCTATTAGCCGCTCCGAGTCCACTGATTATTCTGATTTGCCAATCACAGGCGAAGTGTAATTTATCATAATCGGGCTAATACTTTTTGAAATGGTCATGACCCTCTGCCCGGATAGAGAGCGGTTTGCCAGCGCTATCGAGCACCGTGATACCCGCGCGAGCAGAAACGCACGTCCCGATGCGAGTCATGACCAGATCGGCGGTCCCATGCTGCAATTTCGCAATGCGCGAGCGGTTACGGGGTGGCGCGCAAAACAGCAGCTCATAGTCTTCACCGCCAGTCAGCGCGGGACGTGTGCCCTCTTTTCCGCAGAGAGCACGATAGGCTGGTGACAGCGGTAACTTCTCTTCCCAGAGCACCGCACCGATTTTGCTGACCTTGCAGATGTGACCGAGGTCTTGAAGCAGCCCGTCGCTGACGTCGATCATCGCGGTTGCCAATCTTTCGCGCGCCAGGAGAGTCCCAGCAGCAACCTTGGGGGTAGGTCGATGGTGACGGGCTAACAGATAGGCGGCGGGTCCGCGCTCGGGTTGAGGTGATTTGCTCTTTAATAACTTCAGGGCTAGAGCAGCGTCGCCAATGGTTCCAGTGACATAAACGTCATCGCCGATTTTCGCACCCGCTCGCGTGACGGGGCGATATGGCGCGTGGCCGATGAGACAAGCTGAAATCAGCAGCGAATCAGCGAGATTCGTGTCTCCTCCCACCAAGGCGACTCCGTTTTTTTTCGCCAGGGAGCGAATGCCGCGATAGAACTCGTCGATATCTTCGCTGCGAAACTTTGCTGGAATACCGAGGGAGAGGATCAGGTAGGCCGGTGTCCCACCCATGGCGGCTATGTCACTTAAATTGACCGCCACCGCCTTGTAACCGAGCGCAAATAGGGACGTCCATTTGAGATCGAAATGGACGCCTTCGATTAAGAGGTCCGACGTAATCAACAAGGAGCCAAATTTGCTCGCAACCCACGCAGCATCATCGCCAATACCAAGCAAGACGCCGCGACTTTTGGGCGTGGCGCGACGAACCCTCTCGATCAGACCGAATTCTCCTAGCCGACTTAGTTTCATTGAGCGGTGGCTACTAGTCTTGGCTGGTCAGGAGGTCAGTACTTTACAGCATGAGGAAAGCTGTCTGTGGATCGGCTAGGGCCGGAGCGGAATAGATCGCTCTCTGTGATTCTTTCGAAGGGGTCTCTCGCGTTTCAAAGACTTTCCCTTACGTGACTTCGTTTTCGGGGCGGACACATGTTTGGTTTTGCGAGCGCCGTTTTGTCTGTCCAGCAGAGCAATCTGCAGTACGTCCGACATGTTCTCGGCGATGACCCAGTGGAGTTTCCGGCGCAAAGGCTTCGGGATTTCATCCAAGTCCTTTTTATTTCTATCGGGTACAATGACGGTCTTGATCCCGGCGCGGAAGGCCGCCAAGCACTTTTCCTTCAGGCCGCCGATAGGTAGCACACGACCGCGCAAGGTAATCTCGCCGGTCATCGCGACGTCCCGACTCACGGGCCGCTTGGTCAGCGCTGAAATGAGCGCGGTGGCCATCGTAATGCCGGCGGAGGGTCCATCTTTTGGAATCGCGCCGGCGGGAACGTGAATGTGAATGTCGAGCTTTTGGTAAAAGTCTTCTTCGATGCCCAGCTTCGCGGCGTGGGCGCGGGCGTAACTCACCGCCGCCTGCGCCGATTCCTTCATCACATCGCCGAGTTGTCCGGTCAGGGTTAAGTTCCCGCGCCCCTTCGACAGCGAGGCTTCCACGTAAAGGACCTCACCGCCCGTGCTGGTCCAGGCGAGTCCGGTTGCGACGCCGATCTCGTGGTGTTCTTGTTCCGCCTCCGGAAGGAACTTCGGCGCGCCGAGAAATGAATGGATGTTCGCCCGCGTGATGCGGGTCAGCTCTTTTTTCCCTTCCGCAACCTTGCGCGCGACTTTGCGGCAGATGGACGCGATCTCGCGTTCCAGGTTGCGCAGGCCGGCTTCTTTGGTGTACTCGGCGATAATGCGCAACACCGCGTCATCGGAGAGCTCCAAGTGTTTCGTGGAAATTCCGTTGTCTTCGAGCTGTCGCGGAATCAGATATTTGCGGGCGATCTCCAGTTTCTCTTCGTTGGTGTAGCCGGACAATTGAATGACTTCCATTCGATCCGCAAGCGCCGCCGGCACGGGATCCAGAAGATTCGCCGTGCAAATAAACAAAACATTGGAGAGATCGAATGGCAAATTCAGATAGTGATCGCTGAAAGTATGGTTCTGCTCCGGATCTAAAACTTCGAGTAGCGCCGCCGACGGATCACCACGAAAGTCGGCGCCAACTTTATCGATTTCATCCAGCATGAAGACGGGATTGTTCGAGCCGGCTTGCTTAACTCCTTGGATGATACGGCCGGGCAGCGCGCCGACATAGGTTCGTCGATGGCCACGAATTTCCGCTTCGTCGCGAACGCCGCCTAGGGAGACCCGCACGCAGTTTCTTCCCAACGCGCGCGCAATGGATCGTCCGAGAGAGGTTTTGCCGACTCCCGGCGGGCCGACGAAGCAAAGAATCGGTCCTTTGATTTTGCGACGGAGCTTGTTGACGGCCAGATACTCAAGAATTCGCTCTTTGATTTTCTCCAGATTGTAATGATCTTCGTCCAAAACCTGCTTGGCTTTTTTGATATTCAGATTGTCTTTGGTTTTCTTGCTCCAGGGCAGATCCACCAGCCAATCCAGGTAAGTCCGAACCAGGGACGCCTCGGATGACTCCGGGTGCATCTGCTCTAGCCGCCGAAGCTGCTTATCCGCCTCACGCTTCGCTTCCGTGGGCATCTTCGCTTTTTCGATCTGCTTTTTAAGTTCACTCAATTCTTCTGCCCGCTCGTCTCCTTCGCCCAATTCTTGCTGAATCTGCTTTAGCTGTTCACGCAGGAAGTAATCCCGCTGGGTTTTGCTCATCTCCTCTTTCGCTTGGTTCTGAATGCGTGCCTGCATCGTCGAAAGTTCCAACTCGCGAGTGAGGAGCTCATTGACTTTCTTCAACCGCTCAATGGGATCGAAGATTTCCAGGATTGCCTGGCTTTCCTCAATCTTGAGCCGGAGGTTCGAAGCCACCAAGTCCGCCAAAACCCCCGGATCGCTAATATTGTCTGTGACCATCACGATTTCGGGCGGCAAATTCTTTAGGTTTAAGATCTGTTCGATCTTCTCCTTGGCAGTGCGCATGAGCGCTTCCACCTCGATGGGCACTTCCGGCAATGTCGGTTCGATCACCTTGCGAATTTTGACTTCAAAAAACGGTCGCTCACGGAGACAGGTGTCGATCTCGCCCTTGGAGAGACCTTGGACGAGGATCTTCACCCGGCCGTCGGCCAGTTTCAGCATTCGCATGATTGAAGCGATGGTGCCGACTCGATGAATAGCCGATGCATTCGGATTCTCCTCGGCGGAGTTTTTTTGCGCGACGAGAAAAATCAGCCGGTCTCGGGAAAGCGATTCTTCGACGGCGCGAATCGACACGTCGCGACCGACAAAAAGCGGCAGCATCATGTAGGGATAGATAACGATGTCGCGAATCGGTAAGAGTGGAAGGACGTCAGGGATCTCCACCTGAGAACCCCTGTTCTCCGAACTTTCAACTTTCCATTCGGGTTCGCTCATAATATTTGCGTTCCTTTGATCAACTTAATCACAGTAGTTAGAGCGGCCAACAAAAATCTCCCGCCTCACGTGGTTTTACGGGACAAGTTGAGGAATAAGAGAGGAGACTCAGGTGGAGTATTTGATATTGCTGTGAGCAGCGACAGTTAACCAAATAGCTCCTTCATTTTATCGAAAAAGCCCTTGGTGAGTGGGTTCACATCTTCTCCGCCCAGAGCGGCGAACTCCTTTAGAAGTTCCTTTTGGCGGCCTGTAAGATGAGCGGGGGTTTCCACGGTCACTCGCACGTGCTGATCGCCCTGATGGTACCCTTGAACATCCTTAACACCTTTGCCTTTCATCCGAAAGACCTTGCCTGTCTGTGTACCGGCAGGGATTTTCATTTTGACCTTACCGTCCAGAGTGGGCACATCGATTTCTGCGCCTAGGGCAGCTTGCACAAAACTGATGGGAACTTCACAGACGATGTCCAAGTTGTCGCGCACAAAAATGGGGTGGGGCTCCACTTGAATAACAACGTACAGATCACCGGGCGATCCGCCCGCTGGACCGGTTTCCCCTTCGCCTCTCAATTTCAGACGAGAACCGGTATCCACGCCGGCAGGAATTCTGACGCTCAGCGTGTGCAATTTGCGCACTCGGCCTGCGCCCCCGCAACTGGCGCAGGCCTCTTTGATCACGGTCCCTTGGCCGTGGCATTGGTTGCATGTCCGGGAGACGCTGAAGAATCCTTGCTGAAAATTGATTTGGCCTCTGCCGCGGCAGGTCGGGCAAGTCTGGGGTGCGGTGCCTGGCTTGGCGCCGCTGCCGTGACAGGTTTCACAAGGTCCATGTCGAGGGATTTTGATCTTTTTCTCGGTACCGGAAACGGCTTCTTCGAAGGAAAGCGTCAAATTGTAACGGAGATCTTCACCCCTGCCGCGGCTGCGGCGCCGGCCCGTGCCGCCCCCGAAGAATTCGCCAAAGATATCACCAAAGATATCTTCGAAGCCCGCCGTGAAGTCGAAACCTCCCGCGAAAGGTCCTGTATCGCCGAAGGCTGCATGGCCGAACTGATCATACTGCGCCCGCTTCTGCGGATCTGAAAGAACTTGATAGGCCTCGGAAACCAGCTTGAAATTTTCCTCAGACGGTTTGTCGCCGGGATTGCGATCCGGATGATATTGCAGAGCGAGCTTCCTGTAGGCTTTTTTGATCTCTTCTTCACTGGCGTTACGATTAACGCCGAGCAGTTCGTAATAGTCCTTTTTGCCGTTCAAGCCACAACCCCTACTGCTGCATCTTTTTTAGCTCATTCTATAAACAAGAAAGCCCCTCTCCTCAAATGTCAGTGGGAGTAGGGGCTTCCCGTGATTGATTATTACTTTTGGGCTTACCCCTGCTAATCTTTGACCTCCTCGAAATCCGCATCCACCACGTCATCTCTTTTCTTCTTTTCGCCGCCGCCGGCTTGACCATCTGCTTGCGTAGACCCCTGCTGCTGTGCCGACTGTTGTTGTTGCGATGCCTTTGCGTACATCGCCTCCGCCAGCTTGTGCGACGACTGACTCAGTTGTTCGGCTGCAGTGCGCATAGCTTGGGCATCTTGACCTTCCAATGCCTGTTTGGCTTTTTTCAGCGCGTCCTCGATGGTTTCTTTAACGCTTCCATCCAGGTCGCCGTCATACTCTTTGAGAGATTTTTCAGTCGAATACACCAGGGAGTCCAAGTGATTGCGCGCTTCTACCGTTTCTTTACGCTTTTTGTCTTCGGCGGCGTGGGCTTCAGCGTCTTTGACCATTTGCTTGATCTCATCTTCGCTTAGGCCACTGGACGCCGTGATCTTAATAGATTGTTCCTTGCCTGTACCCAGGTCTTTGGCCCCGACATGGACAATACCATTGGCATCGATATCGAAAGTCACCTCGACTTGCGGCACACCACGCGGAGCCGTCGGAATACCAATCAAGTCAAACTGCCCGAGCAACTTGTTGTCAGCCGCCATCTCGCGCTCGCCTTGGAAAACGCGGATCGACACCGCCGTCTGGTTGTCTTGGGCGGTGGAGAATATCTGGCTCTTCTTCGTCGGGATCGTTGTGTTGCGTTCGATCAGTTTGGTAAAAACGCCACCTAAGGTCTCGATACCAAGGGAAAGCGGCGTTACGTCCAAGAGCAACACGTCCTTTACTTCGCCCTTAAGAACGGCGCCTTGGATCGCCGCTCCCACCGCGACGACCTCATCTGGATTAACCCCTTTGTGAGGATCTTTACCGAAGATCTTCTTCACCCGCTCCTGCACTGCGGGCATGCGGGTCATGCCGCCGACTAGGATGACTTCATGGATATCACTAGGAGAGAGGCCAGCGTCCTTCAATGCTTGACGGCAAGGACCCTCGGTGCGGTCGATTAAATCGGCGCAGAGTGCCTCCAGCTTAGATCGAGTCAACTTTATGTTGAGATGTTTCGGTCCTTGCTGGTCTGCGGTAATGAACGGCAGATTGATGTCCGTCTCCATGGACGAGGAGAGCTCGCATTTGGCCTTCTCAGCGGCCTCTTTGAGGCGCTGCAGGGCCATGCGGTCCCTGCGTAGGTCTATTCCCTGATCCTTTTTGAACTCGTCCGCCAAGTAATCAATCACTCTTTGATCGAAATCTTCGCCGCCCAAGAAGGTATCTCCATTGGTGGCTTTGACTTCAAAGACACCGTCGCCCAATTCCAAAATCGAAATGTCGAAGGTTCCACCGCCCAGGTCGAAGACCGCGATTTTTTCATCTTTCTTTTTGTCCAATCCATACGCCAAAGATGCCGCGGTAGGTTCGTTGATAATGCGCAGAACATTCAAGCCGGCGATGCGACCTGCGTCTTTGGTAGCTTGCCTTTGGCTGTCGTTGAAGTAGGCCGGTACGGTAATCACTGCCTCGGTAACTTTTTCGCCGAGATAGTCTTCCGCGGTTTGCTTCATTTTTTGCAAGATAAAAGCCGATATTTCGGCTGGACTATACTGCTTGCCGCGAATTTCCACCCACGCGTCGCCGTTGTCATTGCGCACAACCTTGTAGGGTAGGACTTTAGCCGCTTTTTGAACCATGGGGTCGTCGCTACGCCTCCCGATTAAGCGCTTAACAGCAAAAATAGTATTTTCCGGGTTGGTGATGGCCTGCCTTCTTGCGATTTGCCCTACCAATCTTTCACCGCTGTCCGTAAAGGCAACAACGGAAGGGGTTGTGCGACTCCCTTCGGCATTCGCGAGAACATTGGGGTCTCCGGTCTCCATGATTGCCACACAGGAGTTGGTTGTCCCTAAGTCAATTCCAATAACTTTTGCCATCTTAATTACTCCTCAAGGATTTGCTCAAATTACAAACAAATTAACAAATGCTATTTAATCATCGGCAGATCCGTTTTCAACCTCGCTCCTGCCGTTTTTTTTCTCTTTTATTTTTGGCTGCTTAGATACACTTACCAGGGCGGGGCGAAGCAGTCTGTCGTGAAGCAGGTAACCCTTATGGTGTTCTTCCACAACCGTATTCGGCTCGTGGTCCTCGCTTTCCACTTGAGCCATGGCCTCGTGTTTTCCCGGATCGAAAGGCTGTCCGACGGCAGAGATTTGGACCACCCCATGCCTGCTCAGGATATCGAACAGTCCTTTGAGAACCATTTCGACTCCTTCCACTAAAGGCTCGCCGTTTCCACCGCCCTTAGCATGAGCAATCGCCCGTTCCAGATTATCCAGAATTGGGAGGATCTCTCGGATCAAAACTTCGTTGGCAAAACGAATTGCGTCATCTCTTTCCCGGGTTGTTCGTTTTTTGAAGTTTTCTAGCTCTGCGACTTGGCGAAGGAAGCGATCATGGTTATCTTGGGCTTCTTTTTCTTTTGCTTCCAACTGCTCACGCAGCTTTGCCAGCTCTGACTCCTCGGCCTGAGGTTCTTCAGCCAGAGAAGGCTCAACCACTTCATTATCTGCGGCTTTTTCGTCTCCGGTCGCCTCGTTAATTCTTTTCTTTTCTTCCGACATTCCCTGGGTTTCCTACCGTAATAGTGGTGAGAAGCTAATCATGGCACCTGTCATTGTCAAGTTCCAGTCTACAAAAACTCTTGATATTCTAATTACTTGTCCATACTAATAAAAAATGATAAATTTGTTCTAATCGATTCGAGCAAATAGTCCATGCTTCATAGTCATGTCACCCCGGCCATTGTTCTCCGTGCCCGGTCTTTAGGGGAGTCTGACAAGATCGTGTCTTTTCTCACCGAGACTCACGGGAAAGTTACTGGTATTGCGAAGGGAGCAAAGCGTTCGCGTAAACGTTTCGTAAACTCTCTGGAACCTTTTTCTTTGGTTAATCTGTGCTTCCGAGATCGCCTGCAAAATAGCTTGGCCTTCATTATAGCTTCTGATCTCCTGCGAAGCTTCAAACAGCTAGCGACTACCCTAGAAAAAATTTCTTTTGCTTCGTACATAGTCGAGGTCACCGACGGATTGATTGGTGAACGGGATGAGAATCCTCTGGTTTTCCGACATCTGAGAGACGGCCTCGGATATTTGGATGAGCACGGCGCGTCTCTCAGGTTTCTTACGGCGTTTGAGCTCAAACTTCTTCAGTTGGCGGGATACCAGCCTTTACTGGACAGATGTAAACGTTGCGGCAAAGATCGCCGTGATAGGCTTACAGATCGATGGCATTTTAGTCCCAGGGATGGCGGGATCCTTTGCGAGACCTGTTCGCGGTGGACCAAGGAAATCTTGCCTCTTGCTGCAAAAGCGCTCGAAGTGTTGGTGGACCTTCAGGTAGAAAGGAGTACGACCTTTCCTTGTATGTTACTATCCTCTTCGGTAGTAAAGGAAATTCGGTTTGTTATGCAACGATTTATTCAGTTCCACATGGATCGGGAGATCAAATCGTCCTCCTTTCTAAATGATTTCTCTATAATGTAGAGCAATCTAGAGCCGCGCTGCCTACTCCACAAGCATAGGCAGCCACGCAAGAAACACAACCAGAGCCGCAACGAGGATCTATGGGCAAACAGAAAAAGATCATCTATTCCTTCGGCAACGGTAAAGCCGAAGGCAAAGCAACTATGCGCGACCTCCTTGGCGGCAAGGGAGCGGGTCTGCACGAAATGACTCGCATCGGAGTTCCGGTGCCACCGGGATTTACGATCACAACCGACGTCTGCACCTACTATTACGCACATCACCGGCAGTATCCAAAAGGATTAGAATCGGAAGCCGATGCCGCCCTTGCAAGAGTGGAAAAAATTCTCGGCCGTCGTTTTGGTGATGCCGAGAACCCTTTGTTGGTGTCGGTCCGTTCCGGCGCAAGGGAATCAATGCCCGGGATGATGGATACGGTTCTCAATCTTGGGCTCAATGATCAAACAGTCCAGGGATTGATCCAGCGAACTCGGAATCCTAGATTCGCCTATGACTCCTACCGCCGCTTTGTGCAGATGTACGCGGATGTGGTTCTAGGACTCAAACCCAAAGACAACAACGAAAATGATCCGTTTGCAGCGATTATAGATTCCCAGAAAAAACGTCGCGGTGTTCATTTCGACACCGAATTGGACGCTGAAGATCTAAAAGAAGTGGTGGCGGCGTTCAAAGCAGAAGTCAAGGATCGGTCAGGAAAAAACTTCCCCGATGATCCGCGCGATCAACTCTGGGGAGCGATCGGCGCGGTGTTTGGTTCGTGGAATAATGATCGCGCAATTGCTTATCGCGAGCTCTATCATATCCCACACCATTGGGGGACAGCCGTCAATGTGCAAGCCATGGTTTTTGGAAACCTTGGCGAAAGATGCGCCACGGGTGTTGCTTTCACGCGCAACCCTTCCACCGGCGAAAAAGAGTTCTACGGTGAGTTTCTCGTCAACGCTCAGGGAGAAGATGTGGTCGCCGGTATCCGAACTCCCAGGCCTATTGCGGAACTCAAAACGGTTATGCCCAACGCCTACACCGAGTTACAAAAGGTCTGCAGAATTCTCGAGAAACATTATCAGGATATGCAGGACATTGAGTTCACCATTGAGAATGACAAACTTTGGATGCTGCAAACCCGCACCGGCAAGCGGACCGGCTTCGCCGCGGTGCGCATCGCTGTCGATATGGTCGAAGAGCGGATCATTAGCAAGGAAGAAGCGCTCTTGCGGATTGAACCGGATCATCTGAATCAACTGTTACGGCCGGTGTTCGACAATAAAGACAAGGAACAGGCCTCTCGAGAGGGACGGATCTTAGCGAAGGGATTGCCTGCCGGGCCCGGAGCCGCCACGGGACAGATCGTATTTCACGCTGAAGACGCGGTGGCGTGGAGGAAAAATGGCGAACGGGTAGTGCTCTGCCGGATTGAAACGAGCCCCGACGACATTCGCGGCATGGAAGCTGCCCAGGGGATTCTCACAGCCCGGGGCGGGATGACATCCCATGCCGCTCTGGTGGCGCGACAAATGGGGAAAGTGTGTGTGGCCGGATGCGAGGCTTTACAGATCGATTATTCCGAACGGTTGATGCACGTCGGTGAAACGACATTAAAAGAAGGAGAGTGGATCTCCGTCGATGGGAGTACGGGAGAAGTTGTAAAAGGCGAGATTCGCACACTCCCGTCGGAAGTCCTTCAAGTACTGTTAGGCGGCACGCTGGCGCCGAAAGAATCCCGTGTCTATCAGCAATATGCAAAACTCATGCGGTGGGCGGATGCAGCCCGTGAACTTGGTGTTCGCACCAACACCGATCAACCCGATCAGGCTCGAGTCGCCATGGCCTTTGGCGCAGAAGGTATCGGCCTATGTCGCACCGAGCACATGTTCTTTCAGGGAGATAGGATCCAAGCGGTTCGCGAGATGATCTTGGCCGATGACGAAGCCGGGCGACGACGCGCGCTGGCCAAACTCCTGCCCATGCAAAGAGAAGACTTCAAGAGTATCCTCGAAATCATGGGGAGTCTTCCGGTGACCATTCGTACGTTAGATCCGCCGCTTCACGAGTTCCTTCCCAAAAGCGAAGAGGAAGTTAGAGAGCTAGCGCAAGTCATGGGGGTGCCGATCAAGCTCCTGCAGGAGAAGGTGACCGTGCTACAAGAATTCAACCCCATGCTGGGACACCGGGGTTGCCGGTTAGGAATTTCTTACCCAGAAATAACTGAGATGCAGGCCCGCGCGATTTTTGAGGCGGCTTGCGAACTGCGCAAATTGGGCAAGAATCCATTTCCGGAAGTGATGATCCCGTTGGTCGGTTCCCAAGAGGAATTACGTGCGCAGCGAGAGATCGTTGAACAAGCCGCGCAAGAAACAATGAAGTCCTACGGCGTCAAAGTTCGCTACCTCATCGGTACGATGATCGAACTGCCAAGAGCCTGTCTCGTGGCCGACGAAATTGCCCACGAAGCGGAGTTTTTCTCTTTTGGCACCAACGACCTGACTCAGACCTGTTTGGGTTTGTCACGAGACGACGCTGGAAAATTTCTGCCGACCTATGTGCTGGAAGGCCTCCTACCTCAGGATCCGTTCGTTACTATCGATCAGGAGGGTGTAGGCGCTCTCATGCGGATTGCCGTGGCCAAAGGGCGCAAGACGCGGAAAGATTTGGAGATGGGGATTTGTGGCGAGCACGGGGGGGATCCAAAATCCGTGGCGTTTTGCCATGAGATCGGCCTTGATTATGTGAGCTGCTCTCCGTATCGGGTTCCGGTTGCAAAACTGGCCGCCGCGCAAAGCGCCTTGCGTAAAAAAGCTTAGGCTTTTCGGCTACTTGATATCCTAAACGTCCCTTCGTAGAGCCTCCTTCTTTTAACGATTTTATTGACATACCAATGCTCTTTTAAGATAATGACCTACTTTCCGATTGCTAAACTCGCATGGAACCACGCATCGCAGAACTTTTGGTCCGGGGTGGTCTTGTCACCCGGGAACAGCTCAAGCAGGCGCAAGAGAAGGAGCGAGACAATGGCTCCAGCGTCATTCGGGAGCTTCTGCGCCTCGGTTTTGCCACCGAAGACAATTTAACCGAGTTTCTCGCCAAACAGTTTGGCATTGAAAAAATTGAGCTTAATCCGAGCGCGATCGAAGATGCGGTCTTCAGTTTGGTACCGCCGCAATTGATTCAAAAGCACCAGCTTGTCCCCCTGAAACTTCTCGGTTCTTCGTTGACAGTTGCGATGGCTGATCCAACGGATCTGGTTGCCATCAACGAGGTCAAGTTTATCACAGGCTATGGGGTGCGGGTTGTGTTGGCTTCTCCATCGGCGATCAAGAAAGCTCTGGAGCAGCGCTTCGGCGGAGTTGGTCACTACGACGAGGTTCTCAAGAAATTCAGCGATGGCGAAATGGAGATCATTCCCGAAGCCGATGACGTGAGCCTTCAAGAACTCCAGCAGGCCACCATGGAAGCCCCGGTGGTTACCTTGGTTAACGCCATCTTGGCCGACGCCGCCAAACGCAGGGCGAGCGATATTCATATCGAGCCTTACGAAAAGGTTTTCCGAGTGCGGTTTCGTGTCGATGGCGTCCTTCAAGAAATCATGTGCCCTCCCCTGCGGCTCAAAAATCCTCTAGTGTCCCGGCTCAAGGTAATGGCCGGTCTTGATATCGCCGAGCGCCGGCTGACTCAAGACGGCCGCATCAAGTTGAAGATGGGTGTGGGTGGAGAGCTGGATATCCGCGTTTCCGTGTTGCCCACGCTCTTTGGCGAGAAAGTCGTGATGCGGCTGTTAGATAAATCCAATCTTCAACTCGACATGGCGAAGCTCGGGTTTGATCCCCAGACTCTCAAGGATTTCCAGGAAGCGATTCATAAACCTTACGGCATGATACTGATTACTGGCCCCACGGGAAGCGGTAAATCAACCACGCTCTATTCGGCTCTCTCGGAGCTGAATAAGCCGGATGTGAATATTTCCACCGCCGAAGATCCCGTCGAGTACAATTTAATGGGCATCAATCAGGTGCAGGTGCGGGAACAAATCGGGCTGAGTTTCGCCGCCTGTCTGCGCTCCTTTCTACGACAAGACCCAGATATCATCATGGTTGGAGAGGTCCGTGACCTGGAGACTGCGCAAATCGCGGTGAAGGCGGCTTTGACCGGCCATTTGGTTTTGAGCACGTTGCATACCAATGACGCCCCGTCCACGGTGGATCGGCTGATCAATATGGGTGTGGAGCCTTTCCTGCTCACCTCATCTATTAATCTGATCGCCGCTCAGAGATTGGTCCGGAGCATTTGTGAAAAGTGCAAGGAGCCAGTGGAAGCAGGTTCAGATGCGCTGATCAATCTGGGTGCCGATGCTGCAGAAGTTGGTGCGGGTTTTCCCACGTTCCACGGGCGTGGTTGCGCCAACTGCAATGGGAGCGGTTATCGAGGTCGATTGGCGATCTACGAAGTCATGGTGCTGCACGAAACAACTAAAGAGTTAATCTTGCGAGGTGGGTCGACTGCCGAGCTAAAACGAGAGGCCGTAAAACTGGGGATGAGCACACTGCGGATGAGCGCTTTGCAAAAGGTCCGCGACGGACTGACCACTATTGAAGAAACCGCTCGTGTCACAGACAGCGACAAGGGTTTTGGATCGGTGTTTTCTTTGGGATTTTGATGCCCGTCAATCATGAGGTTTTCGGTTGCTTCCGCAGTAGCTAGACTCGCTATTTAGAAGAAAAAGCCATGCCGACGTTCGTTTGGGAAGGAAAAACCGCTCAGGGAAGAGCGATGAAGGGGGAGCTCGAGGCCCCCAATTTAGAAGCGGTTGTCACTGTTCTGCGCCACCGGAGAATCCGGCCGATACCGAACCGGATTCGCGAAAAGGGCAAGGGACTTGAAAAAGAAATTACCATTCCCGGTTTCGGCGAGAAAGTTAAAACGAAAGATTTGTCAATATTCACCCGTCAGTTTGCCACCATGATCGATGCCGGTCTGCCGATCGTTCAGTGCCTGGACATTCTGGGCGAGCAATCAGAGAGCAAACTGCTCCGCAACACGGTTCGTACCATTCGGCAAGATGTCGAGGGAGGTGCTACTCTGGCGGATGCTCTGAGGAAACATCCAAAGATTTTCGATGCCCTCTATATCAATATGGTTGAGGCCGGCGAGGCGGGGGGCGTTCTCAATACCGTTCTTAATCGTATCGCCCTGTTCATCGAGAAAGCAAATAAGCTCAAGAAAAAAGTCAAGGGGGCCATGATCTACCCCTGCGCCATTATTGCCGTGGCGGTCATTGTGGTTTCTATCCTTCTGATTTTCGTTATTCCGGTATTTGCCGAGCTCTATGGCAGCATGGGTAAAGCTTTACCGGCTCCTACCCAAATCACGATCAATATCAGCAACTGGTTCGTCGCCAGTTGGTATTATTTGTTGCTCGCCTTAGGTGGCGTCGTGGCTGGGGTACGATTCTATTATCAAAGTGACCAGGGAAGAATAAACATTGATGGCTTGTTGCTGCGCCTGCCGGTGGTTGGCGATATGCTTCGCAAGGTAGCGGTCGCGCGTTTTTCTCAGAACATGGCGATTCTTCTGAGCTCCGGTGTTCCGATCCTGGAGGGACTGGCGATCACCGCTAGAACCGCCGGTAACAAAGTGGTGGAAAAGGCGATTATGGATAGCCGAGTGAGCATCAGCCAGGGAAAAACCGTTGCTGAACCGCTAGGGGAGAGCAAAATCTTTCCGCCGATGGTGTGCCATATGGTGGCGGTAGGCGAAACCACGGGCGGACTTGATGGTATGTTACGAAAAATCGCCGAGTTTTATGAAGAAGAAGTGGACGATGCCGTAGCCAGTCTGACCGCACTGATGGAGCCCATGATCATGGTTGTTCTAGGAGTTATTCTCGGCGGCCTGGTCATTTCAATGTATCTGCCCATATTCCAGTTGGGTTCTCTGGTCTCTTGAGAAGATTTCCCAATCGCGCTTCATTCGCGCCTCCGGAACGATCGAGTTCTTACTTTGAGTGACGAACGCAAAGATTTGACAGAAAAGATAAGATGGTTGCTTTTTCTTCGGGTCGTCATCTTGTCTTTTTTCCTGGGAGCGGCAGGGCTTTTTCACTTCTTCAAGGTGGAAGGCGATCCTCAATTCTATACGTTGTTGATTCCCTTGATTGTTGCCTATGGCATTTCCATGGGCTCCGTCTGGCTGCTTCCGCGAATTCCAAACCTTAGCTTCTTTGCCCATCTGCAAGTCGATTTCGACGTCCTTTTAATTACCGGTATCATCTGGATGACCGGCGATATCGCTAGTCCGTTCCCGTTCCTCTATAACCTGGCGGTGATGAACGGGGCGATCTTGCTGTTTTACCGCGGGGCGTTCTTCACCGCTGGTTTTTCGAGTCTGTGCTATGCGGCCCTTCTCACTGTTGCCGGAAGCTTGAACCGTGGAAGCGGGGCTCCTGTATCGGGGGCGATGCTGATGCCGGTCGTGCTTAATATCGGTAGTTTCTTCACAATCGCATGGCTCGGCGGATTTCTCGCTAGCAAACTAAGTGAAACAGAAAGACTGCTCAAAGAAAAACGGATCGATTACCAAGAGCTAGAGGCGCTGAAAGAAACACTGCTGCAGGGAGTTGGGAGCGGCGTGGCGATTACCGACACGCAAGGGCGCATCAACTACTTCAATGGACCAGCGCAACACCTGACGTCGCTTCAAGAGGCAACGGTCAAGGGGAAAAAGCTGGATCAGATTTTCCCTGGGCTGACTTACAACTTCGACGGACGTCAAGAAGCGCGGCGAGTGATCGCGGAGGAAATCACTTTCACGGATCCTCAGGGACAGGCTAGGCAGATCCGTCTGACGGTGGCGCCTCTGAGCAACGCGGGCGAACAACTAATCGGCTTTATCTCGATCTTCGAAGACATCACCAGGCAGAAGGGATTCGAGGAAAAGGTTCGACTAGAAGAAGAGTTGCGGAAAGTCAGGGAGTTCGAGTTTCAGAATGTTCCTGCCGGAGTCGCTGACACGGATTTCCAATTCGAGGGAGTCATAGGCAAAAGCGGCGGCATGGAGAAAATTTATCACCTCATTCAAAAAGTCGCTGCGGGCAACGCCAATGTTCTAATTACCGGCGAAAGCGGAACAGGCAAAGAATTGGTGGCTCGCGCGGTCCATTACAACGGCCCGAGGCGAGAGGGACCCTTTGTGGCGGTCAATTGCGGCGCGATTCCCGAAACTCTCATCGAGAGCGAGCTATTCGGTCATGTCCGCGGGGCTTTTACCGGCGCCGTGTCGGACCGCGCCGGGCTTTTTAAGCAGGCGGATCAGGGGACCATATTCTTGGATGAAGTGGGCGAGCTCCCGCTCCATCTGCAGGTCAAGCTTTTGCGAGTTCTCCAGGAAAAGACTTTCGCGCCGGTCGGAGGAAACAAACAAGTCAAAGTCGACGTCAGGGTTATTTCCGCGACTAACCGAGACCTGCGCAAGGAAATGGAAGAGGGAAGATTCCGAAAGGACCTATTCTATCGCCTTAATGTCGTTCACATGGTCATGCCACCTCTGCGCAACCGGAAGGAGGATATTCCCGCACTGGCCCAATATTTCATTGGAAAATTTGCCGGCTCGCATGGCAAGCAAGTTGAAGAGATATCGAGCGGCGCCCTGAGGTATCTTTTGAATTATTCGTACTCTGGGAATGTGCGCGAGTTGGAGAATATCATCGAGCATGCCGTAGCGGTCACTCGCAAGAGTGTTTTAACCGAAGATGACTTGCCATCTCACGTCAAGGACGGGGTGTCCATCACAGAAGAGGCGGAGCTATTTGAGAAAACGGCTCCCGGAGGGGCGGATGTCTTCTTTAATAAAGGCTTGTCTCTCGACATCGAACTGGAAACCCACGAAAAGTGCATTCTGTTGGGAGCGTTGAAGCGAGCTAATGGAGTACAAAAGCGAGCCGCGGAGCTTTTGGGCATCAACTATAGATCCCTGCGGCATAGGTTGGAAAAATACGATCTGCTAAATTCCAAGAACCAAAATGTTCCTGATGAAGTGGGCGACGCTTAGTGACAAATTTTGTAACAACAGCTAGTTACTAAATACGTAATCCGAACTGCCGGTGTTTTCCAAAGAGGTCGTTCTCGCTGATAGTAGTGGTTATTTTTACTCGCACTCTACGAAACTGTCCCCATATCACCGCCGGTCCGGCTTTTGCGTGGCCTGCCGTTATACGTCGTACGCGAAAGGCTCTCAGAAGGGAGTGAAGAGAGGGATTGAAAGTAAAGCGTGTCCTGTCCTCAAACTGTTAATAATCGCAAGAGAGACCTTCCAGAATACGGAAAAAGGTAGCGAACACAGAGTAACAGATAAAATCAATTGAAAAATACAAGGAGATAGAATAATGCAGAAATTAAGATTGCAGAGCGAGTCAGGGTTTACGCTTATCGAACTTTTGGTCGTCGTGGCTATTATCGGCATTTTGGCGGCGATCGCGATTCCACAATTTTCGGCTTATCGTAAACGGGGCTATGAAGCTCAGGTTAAATCAGACCTGAGGAACGCCGCTACTGCCGAAGAGG
>WNGN01000875.1_pt1 | contig 33284 bp, 19 predicted proteins | sample 5400561 | NCBI WGS metagenome assembly WNGN01 (sample SAMN13153379, study PRJNA577476) | soil metagenome | isolation source: 115 cm soil or saprolite under Garry oak tree replicate 2 | place: USA:California | collected 2016-06-15 | reverse complement strand
GTCACCATCGTGCAGGAGACCGTCGCCAATCAGCAGCAGGCGGCGCGCACGCGCCAGATCGAGCTGGTCTTGCCTCCAAAGGAGCTGGTGCCGGTCATCGCCGACGCTGGCCGCGTTGGGCAGGCGCTCACCAACTACCTGATCAATGCCCTCAAGTACGCGCCGCTCGATCAGGTGATATCCGTGCGTCTAGAGGTGGAGGCAAGTATAGCGCGGGTGTCGGTACGCGACCAGGGACCAGGGTTGACGCCGGAGCAGCAACAGCGGGTGTGGGAGCGCTTTTATCAAGTGGCCGCGCCTGGACTCCAGGGGCCAGACGGAGGATTGGGACTGGGATTAGCCATCGCCAGGACCATCATCGAGCAGCACCAGGGGCAAGTGGGGGTCCAGAGTGCTCCTGGGCGAGGCTCCACCTTCTGGTTTACCCTGCCAATTGAAGTATCTCCCGAAGGGTGAGTTATGGAGAGAAATTGACCTCCTGGACGAGTGACCGGCAACATCTACTGTTGGCCACCGGCAAACATCATCAGTGGGGGCGGGTTATTGGTTTCACCTTCCGGTTTGACGAGCGAAATCTGTGGACCTCTTACATTCTCAGCTTCATCTCAGCATGTTCACAGGTTCAATTCAGGTAGGCGCGGTAGAGTTACCAGTGTGATTACACCTTCAAGAGAAACGTACAAGGGCGTCTTTGCGTTTCTCTTGCCCACTTTCAACTGTCCTGTCCTGGTTGCCCTCCAAGCACGGTAGTACAGGACAGTCACTCTCTCTCCTTGCCCTTCCGGTTTGACGAATGCTCGTAAGGATGCATATCATAGTTCCATCGCCACTGTGAAGAGAGGAGCAACCGATGGTGACGCAAGAAGAGCTGGAAGACGTATACGGGCCGCTTCTCAACGGACTTGTCAGCCTCAGGCCACGTGCATACCAGTTGCCAACTAATCCCAGCCTGCTGACTTCACCCGAAAGGAAAGCACGATGAACGCAACACCCATACTCACCCTGTGCTGGCTACATATGATATCCACCGAGAGAATCGATAGTTTACCTCTTCAATTACCCGGAGAGTGTTGCCAGTGTTCTCTGGGCAAGTGCTGAAGTCTTTCCGGTAGAACACAACCATGCAATCACATTGGACAAGGTGCAGCGCCAGCGGCAAGAGCTCTTCCGATAAAATGATCAGCAAAGAGAATACTTAAAAGTAGCTCTATCTCAATGATGGCGTTCGTTATTGCTACCCCAAATGAATGGTGAAGGTGCTCCATGACGACTATTGATCAACGAGGTCGCGACCTCATTATCATGCCCGGTGAAGAGATGTTGCACCTACCAACGCCGCAACTGCTGCAAGCTCTTTTTGGTACGCACTTACCCGCAGACATCCGCGCCGCAATGGGACGTGACAAACGCCATCATTTCTTGCGCACCCAGCCCATAAACTTCAACTCGGTCAAGGAGGCACTGCGTCAGCAACACACCCCCTTTAGCGTCGCCTTTGACGAACGGCCCAAGTTGCCCTTTGTGACCTCTCTTGGCATACAGCCACGGCCGTACCAGGAGGAGGCATTGGGCAAGTGGCTGGCGCAAAACAGCGCGGGCGTCGTCATTTTGCCGACCGGCGCGGGCAAAACCTTTGTGGCGGCCATGGCTATACATGCTACTGGACTGTGGACGATGGTGGTTGTCCCAACCATAGACCTGTTGCAGCAGTGGCGTGCCGCTCTTGCATCGGCCCTTTCCATCAGCAGCGATACCATTGGCATCTTCGGTGGAGGCGAGAAAGACTTGCAGCCGGTTACCATCATCACCTATGATTCTGCTACCCTCTATCCTGGCGAATTGTGGCACTTCGGATTGCTCATCTTTGACGAGTGTCATCATCTGCCCGCCCCCACCTATCGCCAGATCGCCGAGAGCGCCTTCACCCCTTTGCGCCTGGGCTTGAGCGCCACGCCCGAACGCGGAGACATGGCGCACACAGACCTGGATCAACTGATCGGGCCGGAGGTGTACCGGCGTTCGCCCGCGGAATTGACCAGAGGGCGTTACCTGGCGCAATACCAGGAGGTGCGTATCGATGTCGCCCTGTCGGGCGAGGATGAGGAGCGGTATGCCGAGCAGCGGCGTATCTATCGCTCATTTTTGCAGCGCCGCCGCATCGTCTTTCACTCGCCCGAAGAGTTCCAGCAGAAACTCATCTTCCTCAGTGCGCGCGACCCGGAGGCGCGTGCGGCTATGCTTGCATGGCACGAAGCGCGCAACATAGCAATGAACTCGCCCGCCAAATATGCTGAAATCGAGCGCTTGTTGCATCGCCATGCCTCTGACCAGGTGATCCTCTTTTCAGAGTATAACCAGGTAGTGAACGAGATCAGCCGCCGTTTCTGCCTGCCAAGCATCATTTATAAGACGCCCGCCGAGGAACGGCGTACCATCCTGGAACGTTTCCGCTCGGGTCAGTATAGCAAACTGGTCACGGGACGTGTGCTGAATGAAGGCGTGGACGTGCCAGATTGCCGGGTGGCTATTATCGTCAGCGGCAACAGCACCAGGCGCGAGTACATTCAACGCCTGGGCCGCGTGCTGCGCCCCAAAGCTGGCAAGGCTCTGCTCTACGAACTCATCACCAGTGGCACCACCGAAGAAACCATGGCTAAACGCAGACGTTAGAGGTACCGCTTGCTGATTGGCAGGCAATAACATCGAGAGTTCCCAGGCGCTCGATATCATCGTGAATCTGCTGGACGCCCGGCTGTCCCTGGTTACCTGCTGAACTATTCTGCCCATTGTACGCAGAACCTGCCTGTGTCGCCAGGTCGTTGAGGATGGCCTGCGAGGAAGATTGGAGCAGTTGCGCATCGCTCATCTTCACCAGTTGCTGCGCGTCCTGGCGTATCTTTACCAACAGCGAGTTGACCTGATTGATCTCCGTGATGATCTGCGCGGCGAGTTTAATTTGCCCTGGTGTTGCCCCTGGAGCTTGCACTATGCCGTTCAGATGTGTATCGATATGCTTGAGATAGCCAGGTACTTGTTGCTGCGCGCACAGGTCGAGCAGCCCAGCACTGGCGTCTGTGGTAATGGTTGCGCTCTCTGGAGCCGCAGGCGTCCCTGGTGGTATGCCTTGCAGGTCTGGCTGAACACAGTCTCGCCCGTCAAGATAGTAAAGGATGTCAACAACGCTCTGGCGTATAGTATGGATAGCTTTGTTTTGCCATGCACGCTGCGCGGTGACGGCCCACCGCGAAACATCCCGCGTGTTGCGCAAAAGCCAGATATCGAGCCCGCCGTGCAGGTTCTTGAGAGCGAGTTTTGGGTCTTCGGCCAGGAGGTGGCGCAGGTGGTCGAGCACGCTGAAATGATCGCTTGCAGCGGGGATCTGCGGGATCGCCGCGTAATAGAGCCATACACTATGATCGGTTGATGGAACGATCGGCGTTGTACTGATGTCTTCCTCTGTAATGAGAAACCTGCTGGTTTTATCGATCAGGTTAGTGTGCTGCTGGTCCCCTGCGTACACGTAATGGATCGTCCCATGGTCAACCGTTACTTTCCCCAATGAGATCGGTATAGCCTCGCTATTGTTGCTATCGCCTAATAACCAGGCATAAAAGCTTTTGCCCGCGGGAGGAGACTGGATATTATGGAGGTCGATCGTCAGTTTATCGGCTATCCCCTGGGAAGTGTTCTGGACAAACTGCTCACTGCTGCTAAATGAAACCAGTCCAACCACAGGCGGCGCAGGAGCGGCACTTTTTTGAGATCGCAGGTAAAAAGCGCCAAATCCCGCGGCAATTAACACAACGATGCTCGCGATAATGATAGGTGCGAGCCAGCGTTTGGGTCGTCCTCCCCTTGTGTACTGTGGCAGCATCGGCGTAGAGACAGGCGGAGGTGATTGCGCCAGGACATCCTGGGACGCTGGCATGCCTCTTGCCATCGCCCAGCCATCGCTCGATAAAGACCCGGGCTGTGAAGAAGCGACCGGCAGGTCTGAGCGAGCTGATATCTCTACAGAACCTGTCGGGGCGGCATACAGGCGCAGTTCTGCCGGGGCCGGCACATTGAATGCCTCGGCCATGGCAATCGTCATGGCTGAGGCGCTAGAGAAACGCGCATCGGGGTCTTTGGCAATACTCCGCAGGATGACAGCCGATAGAGCGGGCGATACGTGGGGATTAACTGCGGCAGGGGGTGTAGGCATAGCGCTGTAGTGCTGCATCATAATGGACAGCGCGTTATCGCCGCGAAAAGGTGGCACGCCCGTGATCATCTCATAGGCAATGATGCCGAGTGAATACAGATCACTGCGTCTATCGCTCGGCAGCCCTTGAGCCTGCTCCGGCGAAAGATAAAGCGGTGTGCCCAGCCAGCCGTGAGTGGCAGCCAGCGTGGCATTTCCCTGCAATTTGGCTATACCAAAATCCGTGAGGATGGGTTCCCCCATTGGATTGCGCGTCGTGTTGCGTTTGTCCAGAAGGATATTGGCAGGTTTGATATCGCGATGCACCATGCCTTGCCGGTGAGCGTGGTCGATGGCCAGGCTGATAGAGGAAAAGAGATGGATGATCTCCACGGCGGATGGGTATTGTCCCTTGCGTGACGTGCTGTAGATGTAGTCAGCCAGCGTCGTGCCTTCGACATAATCCATGACCATGTAGGCCATCGATGAATTCCCATCAGAAGTATCAGTAAATTGGAAGTCGTGAATCTGCACGATATTTGGATGATGCAGAGAGGCGACGAGCTGCGCCTCGTGCGTAAAGCGAGCCACGAAGTCAGGCTCCTCCCGTAAGTCGGCATTAAGCACCTTAATAGCGACATAGCGCCTTAGCTGGGGATCGAAAGCCTTCCAGACTTCGCCCATTCCCCCGCGTCCCAATCGCTCTTGCAGTTCGTATTTACCAAGGTACCGTGGCTCTATTCTCATCGCGGCATCGTAACTCCTGATTCCTGGCTTAGCTAGCATCAAAGGCTGTTAGGCACACTGCTGGTGACGGTAAAATTCGCCAACTGCTGCACTGCGTAGTGAACCTGCAGGATAGCTGGCTGCACCGTATTGGTGTTTGGATCGAGCCGGCCGATGTACGCGTAGGTGGCCTGAGTCACTAGGTCATCCAGCAAGGCAAGGGCCGGAGGCTGCGCCAGTTGCGCATCATTCATGTTGAAAAGCTGTTGCGCATCCTTACGTACCTGCTTTAACCAGACTGTCGCGTTGTTTAGTGCGTGAATGATCTGCGTAGCGACCTGGCGCATCTCTGGCGTTGCATCTGGCGCGTTCACCACACCGTTCAAATGAAGAGCCATATGCACGACATAGCCGGGTGGATTTTGTGCCAGGTTCACACCCTGATTCGGGTCCACTGAAAGCAGGCCAACCCTGGATGCAATCGGGTCGGCCACCACGGGTGTATTGGGCGGAAGGTCCACGTGAACATTGGGTGACCCGTCGATATAATCAAGGATGCTTATGTATTTGCTTCTATCGGTAGGATTGCTTTGCCATGCATCCCTGGCGCTCACCGCCCATTCCAACAATTTCTCTGTATCTCTAAAAAGCCAGATGTCCAGCCCTCCAGGCAGACCCAGGACATCCACCCTCGTTTCCTTGTAGAACAGGTGGCGGATATGGTCGAGGGCACTCAAATGGTTTGCCCCGTAAGGAGTCTGCGGGATCTCCGCGTAGTAACTCCACGTACTGTGATCGGTTGAAGGACCCCTGGGTGTTGTATTGGTGTTCTCTTCTGTGATCAGGAATCGGCTCGTCACGGAGAACAGGTTGTCGTGTTGCGTATCGCCTTTATAGAGGAAATGAATGCTTCCATTGCTGACCGATAACCTCGCCAGCAAAATTGGTGGCGGTGACTGAAGCGGCGGCTCTAAGGGATTCGCTTCCACGCTGGGGTGTTTGTCACCCAACAACCAGGCGTAATAACTCTTGCCTGGCTGTGGGTCAGGGATATTGTGCAGGTCGATGTCCAGTTCATCGGCGATTCCTTGAGCGCTCCCGGGATTTAATTGCCCGCTGCTGGCGAAGAATGCATGCCCAACTACCGGCGAGGCTGCTGTGCCTGGGTTATTACGCAAGAATAAGAAATACCCACCTGTAGCGAGCAGCGCAATAATAAGCAGGGCAGCTATTGAGCCGTACAGCCACCTCCCCCTGCGTGACCGTTGCGGCGGAGACGGAGGTCCAGGCGCGAATGGAGCTGCTGGTGATGACTGTACGAAAGCCCCACTCCCGGCGGACTGTCCTGCTTGCGCCTGTCCCCCCGGTGCAGCCACAGTTGATGGTTGTCCTGGGGTGGCAGCAGGAGTGCGTGGGTTTGAAATGTAAGTGGGACCTTCAAAACCGCTGATGGCAGGTGTTTGAGCCGCTCCTCGTAGTTGAGTGGGCGCATATGAGCTGTAGGGCATTTGCCCACCAGTAGTGTTTACCGCGTAGGCGGGCATGTTAAGTGCCTCTGCAAGAGCTGCAACCATGGCCGAGGCGCTGGGAAATCGTGTGCCTGGGTCTTTGGCAATGCTGCGCAGGACGACCGCCGCCAGTGCAGCTGGTATTTGTGGATTGATGAGGCTCGGAGAGGGAGGCACGGCGTTAGCCTGCTGCATTATAACGGCCATGGGCGTATCGCCACGAAAAGGGGTTACTCCTGTAACAATTTCGTAGAGGATGATTCCTAGAGAGTAAAGATCGCTGCGCTCGTCGCCGGGCAAGCCCCGTGCCTGCTCGGGTGAAATGTAGAGCGGCGTGCCTACAGCAGTCCCGCTGAGGGCGCTGGTTGACATACCAAGTAATTTGGCAACGCCGAAATCCGTGAGGATGGGTTCTCCCATCGGATTGCTCATCGTATTGCGTCTATCGAGCAGGATATTGGCAGGTTTGATATCGCGGTGCAGCATGCCTTTCTGGTGAGCATAATCGATCGCCTGGCTGATAGAGGCAAAAAGATGCACGATATCTATCGCTGATGGAAAATGCCTACTGGCAGAGGTATTGCGGATGTAGTCGGCCAGTGTCTGGCCTTCGACGTAATCCATGACCATATAGGCGATAGGATCTCCTGTCTCGGCCACCGGAGTCACTTGAAAGTCATGGATTTTCACGATATTGGGATGATGCAGTGAGGCAATAAGCTGCGCCTCCCGCTGGAAGCGCGTGATAAAGTTGGGGTCAACCTGCAGGTTTGCGTGCAGCAGCTTGATAGCAACAAAACGCTGCAGTTGCGTGTCGAGGGCCTTCCAGACCTCTGCCATGCTGCCCTGTCCCAGGCGCTGTTGCAGCTCGTATTTCCCAAGACGTCGTGGGCTCGTGCTCATTATTGGCTCCTCGGGCGACCGCGGGGGTCACCTCTATGTATCGATATATACAGGCTGTAGGGTGCGGATTTATCCAGCACGTCCCCGCCCTGCCATCTCTCGCTCCTATGGACCAGGATTACAATGCGCAGGTGCTGGCCCCGCCATTCATGGTGCAGGGTGTGATATCAAAGGTTGCCAGGCGTTGGATATTGTAATGAACCTGCACGACCCCTGGTTTTACCTGGCCTGTAGATGGATCGATCTGACCAGTAAAAGCAAAGCCCGCCTGCGTGGTCATATCGTCCAGTATGGAACGCGTAGATTGTTGTAATAATTGGGCGTCAGACAGGTTGATGAGCTGGAGCGCATCCTTATGTACTTGCTGCAGCCAGAACTGTACGTTGTTCATCGCCTGGTTGATTGCAACAGCAAGGGCAATTTGATCTTTTGTGACGTTGGGGGATTGTGTTATCTCCTCCAGGTGCCTGCCGATGTGAAACACGTAGCCCGGCGGGTTCTGATTCGGTACGGTCTCGAGCAAAGGAACGCGGACAATAACGGGATCAACCAGTATACGTGTGCCAGGAGGCACCTCGCGCTGCACATAAGAAAGCCCATCCAGGTAGTCCAGAATACGTACGACCTGGCGATGTATAAATGCCGTGCCCTGCAAGTTTTGGTTTTGCCAGACATCCCTGGCGCTTCCAGACCACTCCAGAATCTTTTCCGTATTTCTAAACAGCCAGATATCCAATCCTCCCGTTAAACCTGCCGCCTGGAGCTTGGGATCTTGTGCAAGCAGGTGGCGCAGGTGATTGAGCAGGCTAAAGTGATTAGTTGTATCCGCCGGGTTGGGTACAGCGGAGAACTCGGCATAGTAGCGCCACGCGTGGGGATCAAGTGAAGGGTTGGTCGGCGTTTGACTTGCATTCTCCTCGGTAATCAGAAAGCGGCTGTCGGTCGCCAGCAGATCCAGGTGTTGTGGAGTCCCCGGGAAGGCAAAATCTACTGTGCCCCGGTCGACCTGTAATGTGCCAAGCAAGGTTGGCACATAACTGGCGCTCTTATCGGTCAGCAGCCAGGCATAGTAATTATTGCCAGGCTGCGGATCGGGGATGCCCTGCAGGTGTATCTGCAACTCGTCGGTAATACCCTGGGAGCTGTTCAGGCTCAATAATCCACTGCTGACAAAGTATGCATGCCCGACCACCGGTTTTTGTGTTGTGCTGCCACCCTGCTGAGAGCGCGTAAAAAAGACAAAAATGCTCGAGACCAGCAGCACAAAAATCAAAAAAGCAGCCAGGGCGATGTACAGGCCTCTTCGACGTTGTCTCGCGGGCGCAGGAACAGGTGGAGGGGAGGAAAGCATAGTAGGCTGGTCTGCTACTGGCTGTGTGCCCCAGGGCAGAGCTTGCCCAGGTGTCTGTAAAGCGCCTGGAGCCAGCGTTGGTGGCACAGGAGATACACCGGCGATAGGTGAAGTTGCTGGAGGGCCATGTGACGAAGCCAGGGACGGCGTCATCCCTGGTGTGCGACTGGATGGCAACGGGCTGAGGAATGTCTGCATATTCATTGCGTCCACCGTAGTAGCAGCCATTGTCACTTGCTCTGGAACCGGCATGTTGATGGCCCTGGCCAGAGCTACAACCATGGCAGAGGCATTGGGAAAACGCGCGGCCGCATCCTTGGAGAGACTGCGCAGGATGATTGCCGTCAGCCCAGGCAAGATGGTCGGGTTGATGAGAGCCGGGGAGGTAGGTGTCGCATACATATGCTGCTTCAGCGTGTCGGCCGGGTTGTCACCCTGGAAGGGGAGTACGCCGGTAAACAACTCGTAGAGGATCACTCCCAGGGAATAGAGGTCGCTGCGTTCATTACCAGGATAGCCCTGCGCTTCTTCAGGAGAGGTATAGAACGAACTGCTTGACTGCGGTCCGTAGGGAGCTCTCAGTATCTGAGCCATCCCAAAGTCACTGAGAATGGGCTGTCCCATTGGGTTGACTGAGGTATTGCTTTTATCGAGCAAAATATTGCCCGGTTTAAGATCGCCGTGAATTACACCTTGCTGGTGGGCGTAATCGATTGCCAGGCTGATGGGTATCAAGAGGCGGACAATCTCTGCCACCGTCGGAAATTTCCCCTGCTGTGATGTGCTCTCGATGTAATCAGCCAGGCTCTGCCCTTCAATGTAATCCATGACCATGTAAGCTACAGTTTCGGGCGTTTCGGATTGGGAAGACTGTGATATGCGAAAATCGTGCATATGCACAATGTTGGGGTGCCTCAGCGCTGTCAGGCGCTGTGCCTGGCGGATAAAACGTGTCGGGAAATCAGGGTCGGTTTGCAGATTAACGTGAAGAATCTTGATGGCGACGTGGCGCTTCTGTTGAGTATCGAAGGCCTTCCAGGTCTCGACTATTTCGCCCGGCCCTAAGCGCTCAAGCAATTCGTATTTATCCAGAACTTGCGGACTTGTACTCATGGCGGCCTCTACAATCTGTACCGTCGACTCTGGGCGACTGTACGACTACAACTAATGTCGTCTAGGGACGGTGCCTCATCTCATGCTTCTATGCTCCGTCCCAGTATACCCACTTTGAACAGGCGGCAGCATGTATATTATCAATAACTCTGCTACTCATTATCAAGGATAACCTGGCCTGTGTCAATGTAGTACATCACATTCATTATACGGTCGTGAGTAACATTTTTTGTGTGGGCCCTGGTACCTATGCATTTCGGGGTATAATACTTCTGAAGTATGCTAGAACAGAAATGCTAGAAAAGGGAGGTGCAGAATGCCCAGCCTCCTGCCGTGGCGCGGGGTGTCCCCCGAACATCTCCCTTTTTATACACTGAGATTGGAAGGAACAGACTTGTGCGTTTTAGCCTGCAGGACGTGAAGAAACAGGTGAAGAGGCGCGGCGGCGAACTGTATATCTCCTTGCACTTTTTGGGTACCGGTGAACTGCAAGCCGAAATAGAGCGCCTCGTAGCTTACTATGAGCGCCTGCTTGGACAGCCCCAACGACAATTCTCTCAAGAAGAGGCTCGCGCCTGCATAGGCGACTACCGCCTTGCCCACTGCCTCATTGCCACGCTCAGCGCCTGGTATACCTGGCGGCAAAACGATTGGGCAGAAACAATACAGCAACTGCCGCAGCCAACCGAAATCCAGGCGCATCTTGCATCGGTTGGGATAGCTTCCCCTGCGCAGCTGCGTCTCGCCCTCTTCGACTACGTCAACGAACACTATCAGGGCTTCCTGGAAGAAAAAAAGCGCCAGCATGCCTTGCAGAACTTTGCAGCGTCCAACCGTCTCAGCGACTCCGCTCTTGCACACTTACTGGCGCTGGACAGTGACGACGAGGCCGTTCTCGCGCGCGATACTGCGCATCCTCCTGGCGCCGGCGAGGTTGCCAGGCTCTATAACCAGTGGGTATTTGAAGTAGCTCTTTCCAATGCATCCAATGTACGTTTCGTCATCGACTGCAACGCTTTTAGCCGGGTGCAGCAGGAGCAAGCGGCAGGCAGGAACGTGATAGGGACAGGAATGGGAGCAGTGATAAAGCGCCTGTGTTATCTAGCGCGCCGGCTCGGTGTGTACTACGATCTCGCTTATGCTTCCAGTTTACCTGCAGCGAGCATCATCTCATCATCAGGGCAAGCTTCAGGCATTAACATTTCGCAAAGCAGGCCTTCACTTCTCCTGCAGCTTACACTATATGGCCCACAGGAGATAACAGGTGTTCCGCAGCAGTATGGTCTGCGTCTTGCCCGCCTCTGTCGTATGCTCCTGGGCTATGGCGCTGCTCACCGGCAGGGCTCCGGGGAGCCGGTACGTGGTAAACCAGGCCTGTTATCATCAAGGGCTATACTTGAAGCGGGGGCAACTGTGCATTTTTTGCAGCGCTCCTACCATTTTAATATGAACGCCTATCTCCCTGGAGGGCATCCCGTCAGCGAGGCCGCTATCCCGCAATTACTGTCGTCCCCATCAACAAACGGGAGCGATGTTGCCGACCCATCATCGCTCTACGATAGCAGTATTGAACAGTCATTCGCAGAAGCTTTTGGCGCATTGGAGAACAATCGTGGGGCAGATGGCTGGCAACTGGAGCGGGAGCCAGAACCGCTATTGCTGGAACAGGGCATCCTCATCCCCGATTTCGCACTGACCCGCGCGGGTCGTCGCCTCTATGTCGAGATACTCGGTTTCTGGACGCCGGCTTATCGTGAGCGTAAAATTCAGAAGTTGCGACAGTTAAAGGAGCGCGACGACCTGATACTGGCCATTCCTTCCGAGGCTCGCACTGCATTCACGTCCCTGGCTACTGATTTTCCTATTGTCTGGTACGATGGTCAATTATCTGCCAGCGAACTCCTGTACGTGCTGAGAAATCGCTATGATGATTTTGCCGGACGCCTGGCCCAGCTCGATGTTGCCATGGTACGTGAGCGTGTACGCAGCGCGGGATTGCTATCTGAGCAAGTATGCTATGAGCTGCTGCATTGCTACCGTCGTTCCGAGTTACAACGCGCAGCAGCACATGTTACTTGTGAGGATATCGCATTTACTACTGGGGTAGGGCTCTACCAGGTCGATTGGTTGAAACAAATGAGAGACTCATTCGTAGATTGGATAGGCACCCTGGCCATCGCTCCCGTCCCCCTCGCAGAAGTGTTACAAACTTGTAAAGCGCGCTGGCCGGTGCTGGCCGATTACGAAGATACCGCCCTGGAGGGCTTGTTAGGGCTCTGGCCGGAGATACGTGTACATCGTACCTCTATCTTCGATGCCGTGGTGGAGTTCTCCAGGCCGGAGCTACAAACACCGGAGGTCCTACCCTTACAAGCAGGGCTGTTGCAAGATCGGAAAGAAGCAGGGGTCCAGAGGGCCGCAGGTCCCCTGGCGGAGCGCGAGGTGTCCTCGCCTTTTCCCGACTCCCATCCGCCGCAAGCAGAGCCGCTGCAAGATCAAGAAGAAGCGGGGGTCCAGGGGGCAGCAAGCCCCCTGGTGGAGCGCGAGGTGTCCTCGCCTTCTCCCCTCTCCCATCCGCCGCAGGCAGAGCCGCTGCAAGATCAAGAAGAAGCAGGGGTCCAGGGGGCCGCAGGTCCCCTGGCGGAGCGCGAGGTGTCCTCGCCCTTTCCCATCTCTCTGCCGCCGCAGGCGGCGAAAAAGAATTTTGCAACAGCCCCACCCTTACAAGGTGAGAACAACACAAAGAAACAGGTACGGGAACGGAGAGCGAAGTATAAGAAGCGCAGTACGACCGGGGCGGTGCAAGAAGATTTATGGAGCTGAGGTATGATAAAATTCTATATGTGAAATCGAAAATGTTGGTTTAGCGGATTAATATAATGGACATACAAGAACTTATAGGAGTCACCCTGGGGACCTGCACCCTGGAGCGCATCATCGGGCGTGGTGGTATGGGGGCGGTCTACCTGGCTCAACAGTCGCGCCCCGTTCGTACCGTTGCAGTGAAGGTGCTCATCCCTTCTCTCAACCTTGACCCCGACCAACAACGTGTTTTCCTGGCACGTTTTCGGCGCGAGGCTGATACCGTGGCGAAGCTGGAACATAAAAATATCCTACCTGTTTATGAATACGATGAGGCTGTCGTTGCTCACCAGCGGCTGGCCTACCTGGTTATGCCATTTATTCGCGGCGGCACACTGCGCGAACGCATAGACGAAGCGAATCGTGACGGCGTACATTTTGATCTGAACCTGGTTGCCAGTTATGTCAGCCAGGTGGCCGACGCCCTCAGTTACGCGCATAGTATGGGCGTGGTCCATCGCGACATCAAGCCCGGCAACCTGCTCTTCCACCTGGATGGTCGTCTGCTGCTAAGCGACTTTGGCATTGTGCGCTTGCATGCCATGCCTTCACTGACGAGCGTGGGCAGTTTTCTTGGCACCGCCGAATATGCTTCTCCCGAGCAGGTGAGCGGAGGTGTGGTTGATGCTCGCTCGGATATCTACTCGCTGGGCGTTCTTCTCTATGAACTGCTGACCGGCGAGCTTCCATTTACCGGCCCGAATCCCTTTGCAGTGATGACGAGTGTGCTGAGCGACCATGTTCCTTCCGTCCGGGATGTACGCCCTGATCTTTCGCCAGCAATCGAGGCAGTTGTGACCCGGTCGCTGGCGAAGAGGCCCGAGGACCGCTACCAGAGCGCAACCGATATGGCAGCTGCTTTGCAGGCAGCGGTCTCCGCTGCTTTCATGCCTGCCTCCGCGCTGCGTATCAGCGGCGATGCCAACAATAGCGATGCGACCGTGGCAGAAAGCCGCGTGCAAGCCCAATCGCCTGCCAAACCTATCGTACGCAGTGGAGATACAGTTCCTGCGTCTCCGCTCCCCTCTGCTGATCCTGCCGTACCTGTCTCTCCGCTTGCTCCATGGCAGCAGCAGGCGCGTCCCTGGCAGTGGCCGTCTCAAAACCAGGCACAGGCGCAGAGCCCCGTGGGAGCGCTACCTGCTGGTATACCTTCTGGGCAAGACACCTCCTATAGCCCTGGAGCAGCGGGCGTGAAAACGTATCGCCCGGGGCGACGGCTGTTTTACTACAGCGTGGCCTTAGCTGCACTACTACTGCAAATTCCTGTGCTCGCTCTACTGTCCGCGCCTGCCAATGGTGGTGAGTCGCCCGCCGTCCTGGGAGTGCTCATGGGCATGGGCATCAATCTACTGGCCCTGGCCGCGCTGGGATTAACAGCAGTGACACGCAGTAGTAGCAGCACAAGGTTTTTCAACCGCTCCCTGGCCGCCGGGCTGCTCGCTCCACTCATCAGCGGCCTTCTCATCAACTTTGGCGCGGATACCCGTGGCTTGCATGTGCCTATCCTGGCGTACGTTGTGCTTCTGCTCAGCAATATCTATACCATTCGCCAGCTCGCCAGAGTCGATGCCCCTCGTGACCAGGTCGAAATTGCGCCCATACACTGGCGACCGGCCATTGTGGGTGCGCTAACCGGCCTGTTGCCTTTGACAATTGTCCTGGTTTTCGCGCTGGTGGTACCTGTGTCTCGTTCCCCGGGAACTCCGGTGTTGTCCAGCCTGTTCGTCTCGCTGTTCATCGCCCTGATCGGGGCGCCAACCCCCGGGGCTATGATGGCCGTCTGGCTCTCAAAGAAGATGTCGTTTGCGGAATTATCGCGCAGCAGCGCCGTTGCAGGCATGCTCATGTTCTTCGGCGCGTTTCTGCTGATAGCACTCTGGAGCCTGCTTACATCGAACAATTTCCTGTTCTTCTACAAATTCGACCAATCCTGGATAGCCTACCTGCTGATGGCAGCCCTACTCGGCCTGATCGGCTTGCTGCGCGGCATGCTCGACGCCTGGGTCTATCAACGAATAATGAGAAGAAACTAACGCCTTTCACTGAGGCGTTGCCGCAGCGCCACGAATGCCACCATTGCCAGCACAGCTATACCTCCCGCGGTAAAGAGTAGCAGCGTTAGTATCCATCCTCCGCCGGCAGCATCTCCACCACCGGCGTAGCTGCCCTCTCTGTTCACTGCTTGAGCGGGCTCGGTCAGATTGATAGCAATTGTGGTTGGTGAAGGCGTAAACGTCTGTGTCGTGGTAGGATTCAGTGTGGGTGTGGAAGATACTGAATGTCCTCGTGCCTGGCCGGAATCAGGGCTAATTCGCAGTGATGACTCGTCGACCACCTCGAAGTCGGAGCCGGAAATTTTGCTGAGCTCGTGCAGGTCATCGTTGTTCCAGCGGCTGTCCGGTGCGCCAGAAATGTACCAGCTACTGCCATTATCCGCCACGATCATACCGTAATGTTTTAGTGCCGTCAGGATGACGCGATTCTGCGGCGAAAAGAAAGAGATATCAACGCTGGCTTTGAGGCGCAAGCGCAGACCCATCGGCGGCAAATTGAGATCAGTATTTGATGAAGCATAATGACGTGCAGGCCACAGGAATGCTCGCTGGGTGCGGGTTACCGTGAAGCGCAAGGCATGATTGATTGCGCCCGCCGCAACCTCATCGTAGCGTATCAGGCCTGCAAGGATAGGCAGGCCGGCTGCGTCGGCGGACGTCCAGCTTTTAGGGCGCAGGGCATTAGAGTTCAGGTTCCACACTGCTCCACTACCAGCTTTCCAACTGCCGTTGCTCTGTGGATAAGCAGCAAACATTTCGTACAACTTACAGGTACCGCTATTGACAACGATGACATGGCGATCGCCACTGCTCAGAGTCCCGCCTTCTATCGGCGCCTTCGTTGGAATGGGATATGGCCCGGGATCGCTTTCGCCGGCATAGTCGAAGTGTACCGGTACGAGCTTCTGTTTGTCCGCCACCACCACGTAGGGGATGCCGATTGACGCGCCGTTATACAGCCCCGCGCCGAAGTCGGCATGCACATGACCTTGTAGCCCGATGCTCTTAATAAAGTGTGCCGAATTAGGGTGAACCGGCAATTTGGAGATGTCGTGGTTCCAGATGTTGTTGGATGGGAAAAGCGGGCAGCCGCCTACGCTGGGAGCGCTATTTGTGTCGGCCCGGGCCGCTTGCTCCCCAGATATGCCGGTGATAATAACGTTTACGATAATGACGAGGCCGAGTGTAAGGCCAGTAAGCCGGAAGGCAACTGAAGAAGGGGTAGGCTGCAGTTGCATAATGTTTACCTCTTGATTAGCTGCTGGCGATTTTGTTACCCAGGTTCACTATGGCTTGCCAATGGCATCGCTTCCCCACATTTTCTTCTATTTTATACCCTTTTGCCTTTTAGCTCGATGTTGAATGAAATGGTACTACATAGAAGATACAAAAAGTACTGGTATACGCAGTTCGCATGTGTTTTCGTGTGTGTTGCCTGAATCAGGAAGGTATCTCACAAGAAAATAACAAATTAGTTCTAATTTCGCCACAAAACCTCTTGCAGTTTCCCGTTCTTAATAGTATACTTGTTCTAGTATATTTGTTCTAATACCTTGCCTAGTGGAGCAGCTTCTCATCTGAGATCGAAACTTTGTTCTAGCTCTGCCAAATTACGCCCGGAGAGGACGGTGACCATGTGGATCACACCAACATGCGCAAACAAGCAAAGTATAACAGGCTAAATGGCCTAGGGAGCCCGTTTGGGATTGAAACTGATGACTTCGATGACTACGACGACGAATGGCCTGGTCGCACGCGCAGCAGCGCTCTGCATTACCAGAATCTGGCCGACGTGAATACCGAAGTGGGGCGCTCGCGAGCCGACGTGCAGTCATTCCCAGGTCAACGCAGCCAGCGTACGCTCTATGCTGAACTTGAAAATTCTATACCTCCACGGCGTTCTGCTACACAGGCGAATCTGCCAGCGGTACAGGTACGTAAAGGACGTATGGTGCGCGCTGACAACGATATGCGTAACACTGAAGAGCTTGCCAGGCATAGATTGCGCCCCCACTGGCTTGTGTTTGTTGGCGTAGCCATGCTCGTCATGGTCATGGGCTGGGTGGTTTTCACTGCCGTCGCCAACTGGTGGCAGATCACCCAGGACGACTGGCACTATGGCCGTCCGCGTACGTTTCAGACCAATGCCGTAGTGGGACATGATGACTCGCTTACCACCCCCAGCCATTTCATTGCCTTAAACTTGAACCGTCACGTTGAGATCATAGAATTTCCGGGCGGTGATGGCACAAAAGCCAGGATATTCATTGGCCCGACTTTGATCGGAGATGGACAGGACCTGGCGCCGGTGACTTTGACGTTCAAGGATGTCAATGGTGATGGCAAACTCGACATGATTATCAATATACAGGATAGCCATTTCGTGTTCATTAATGGCAATGGCACCTTCCGCCCCGCACGCCCCAACGAAAATATACACCTTTGATATTGCTCGTGCTTCACCGCGACGCGAGGTAACAAGAAAGTGGGCAGATACCGGATCTGTCCACTTCTTTGTCTATATGCCTGCTACACACCGATCGCTGCCTCCGGGAACACTGGGTGACTCACACTCCAGGAGGTTCCTGTCCTGCTCTCACCTGTGTAGGCAGCGGTTGAGAGGCTATTACTTGCAATATGGTTGGTGCAGAGATTGCCGGCATAGGTTGCGATGGTTGATCTTCCAGTTTGATATTTTTTTCGGGTCGTGGGCGGATAGCCAGTATGGCGAACGTAAACATCCAGGTTAGCAGAAACCCAAGAAGTACCCAGATCAAGACTAACTGTGTTATCGACATTAAAAAAGACCTCTCTACAAGATAATGGTTTGAAGTCCTTGTATCGTAATAGACGAATAGAGTGAGCGAAGTTAACGGATATACATATATTCGGGCGCTGGATATACCCTAAAGTCCATAGTGGAGGATGCCCCCCTGGCATCCCACTCTATGGTAAAAACGCAGTAGCATCGCAAAAAGTTCCACTATGCCGCAAAGCGCTGGATTATATTTCGCCTTGAAAGTTACGATGCGAAACGTTGTATTACATAGAGCCGTTTTCTCACTGAGATTTTTCTATCCCAACAGAGCTGTTGCAGATCGAGAAGAAGCGGGGGTCCAGGGGGCCGCAGGCCCCCTGGCGGAGCGCGAGGTGTTCTCGCAAAATTCCCCTCTTTTTCCAAGGCCGCCGCAGGTGGCACCAGAAAGGTACCTGAAAGGTTACAAAAAGCGTATAATTACTATAAATAGGTAATGGCTACAAACGCAAAGGGTAAACCGAATGGAACGAGTGGACTGGCAGCGACTACGTGATATCCTGATCAGCATCATCTGCGTTGGCATCTTATTATGGGCGGCATGGTCAATCCTGAGCCAATTCCTGCACGCTGTCGTGTTGCTGCTCCTCTCGATGGCCCTTGCCTTCCTGCTGACCCCGGCAGTGAATATGCTGACCAGGCAAAAATATATGCCGCGCGTGGTTGCTACGCTCATTGTCTACCTGGTAGTGCTGGCAGTAGTGAGCGGCATTGGTTATGCCCTGGTCTTCAGTCTGATCAAGCAGGTGGAAAGCTTTTCGTCCGTGGTAATAACCTATTTTACTTCTTTGCCAGACAAGTATACTCAGTTCCAGGGATTTCTGGTGAGCCAGGGTATTCCGCAAAGTAATATCAATGCCGCAATCGCCCAGATCCAGGCTCAGGCCACGGGTTTTGCACAATCGATGGCGACCAATGCCCTGAACATTGTCCTGGCGGTAACGGATGCCATTGTCAATGTTTTGTTGGTGCTAGTATTGGGTTTCTACCTGACGCTGGATGGTCAACACATTCGCGATAGCCTCTTCAACCTCATTCCCAAAAGATCGCAGTCTTTCTTCCTATTGTCTGAGGATGCTCTCAATCGTGTAGTGGGCAATTACATTCGTGGGCAACTTACACTTGCAATCATTATAGGCATCCTGGCCGGGGTGGGGTGTGCAGTCCTGGGCTTAAAGGACTATGCCTTGATTATTGGGGTACTGGCGTTCCTCTTCGAGACTATCCCAATGGTGGGACCCGCGCTGGCTTCTATCCCTGCCATTCTCATTTCGCTCCTGTTGCCCGAGCCGTTCCCGCGCACTTTCTACGTTGTCATCTACTTCGTTATTGTGCAGATGTTGGAAAGCAATATCTTTGGACCACGCATCGTAGGGCACGCGGTCGGCCTGCACCCGGTCGCGTCAATCTTTGCCTTGATCGTGGGAGCGCAGTTGTTCGGCGCATTCGGAGCCTTGCTTGCCACCCCAATCGTCGCGGCATCACGCGGACCCTGCCTCGCTTGTTTACCCGCGGCCTGGAAAGTGACGGTACCCATCCTGTAGAGAATGGAGACCTGGAGCCCGAGGCAACGGCTGCCCATGTGAAACCAACGCACATTAGCGGCAAAATGGACCAGATTGATCTCATGCGGCCCGTCTCTCCCGGGCACGAGCAGCAGCCAGGTGCCCATGCTCCTCGTACTCATAGTCATAAGGGTGATAGTAGGGAACTCACCGACGAGACAAATAAAGACAAAACGTAAAGACGAATCATGCATATATGCTTCCTGCTTGTCGCCTAAATTCCTCGACGTTATAATAACATGAGGTCAATGATTTTCCCATCGAGAAATTCGGTGCTACGCTTAAGATCTCCAGGAATTGACAACGCCCTTAAGAGTATCTATACTTTACTACAGAAAAGTATAGTTTGTTGATCTATTTAGTCTACTTTAAGGAGCAATCCAGACCTGCCCATGCCTCCTGCCCGCCATGTGGCTGTTCTCACGTGCATGGATGCGCGTCTTCATCCATCACGCTTCCTTGGTCTCAATGAAGGGGATGCCCACGTCATCCGCAATGCTGGTGGGCGGGCAAGTGACGACGCGATCCGCTCGCTGGTGATTTCTCAACAATTGCTCGGCACTAATATCGTACTGGTCATCCATCATACCGACTGCGGTATGGTCACCTTCAGCAATGAAGACTTGCGCGCCAAATTGAAACAGGAACTCCATGTTGATGCAGGAGACATTGACTTCCTGCCATTCAGAGACCTGGAACAGTCCGTACGTGACGACGTAGCGAAGATCAAATCTTCGCCTTTGATCCCGGATAACGTGGAGGTCAGCGGTTTTATCTACGATGTGAGGACCGGAAAGTTGCTCCCTGTGACCTGATGTCCTCTTGGAAGCCTGGCCTCATCATCGTCCCAGGCTTCCCTTTTTCAGTCTTCAGCGCTCAATTGTTCTGCCAGGTATTCCCAATCCCTTGGGAAGCGGAACGCCTGCTGCTCTGGCGGCTGTGGCGCCTGTGTCTCCAGCCAGCGCACCGGGACCGTACCCCTGTTAAAGAATCCATGCGTGCTGCCTACTCCGGTCCACACACAGTCCCCGGCTTTTACGTGGCCAGGATTGCCGTCTAGCAGCACGTCAGCTTCTCCACTGAGAATGAAATATGACTCCTCGAATGGATGGTCATGCACAACGCCTTCACCGCCTGGCTGGAACTCTACCATGAACAGGGTCAGGTGCTGTGCCCCCAGTGTGCGATCCACCAGCATCTTCAGAGAGATGCCATGTATGTTGCCGCCCCGGTCGCCAGCCATTTGCATTTTGCCGGGCGGGGGCAGTTGCGAGTCGTCGAAGTGACCGAGAAAGCGAGTCCGTAGGTCCCGCAAGTCAGGCGGCCTGCCTGTGGTGGGTGCGCTTCCTGTCTTTAAGAAGAACGTATCGCGTTCCCGGCCTGGCGGCTTTGGTTGCGCCGCCAGCATCTCCAGCCAGCGGACGGGCTGTTCCCCAAATGTGCGCCAGGTATGTGGCATCCCCGGCAGGATAATGCCGTAATCCCCCGGACCAAGCTGGTAGGCTCGCCCATCGATGCTTCCCAGCACAAGCCCTTCCAAAATAAAGAAACTTTCCTCGTAAGCTTGAATGTGCGGGGCTAGCGTGCCCCCTTGCTCCAGTTGACAGATACCCAACCCCATGTGGACCGAACCGGCAGTGTGGTCGATCAACGCCACACGAGAGTAGCCCTGGCTATAATTCTCATAACCAGCCGGCAAGCGGAAAGCTGCTTCCTCAAATTTACCTATGTAGTGCAAGTTGAACTCCTTTCGCATTGGTTAGGGATGAGCAAGTTATCACGTGCACAGTAGTTGCCTAATCGATGATAAGTCAATGCTATTCTAGCAGATACCCCTCTCCAGGCATACTATCACCAACAACCAATGTCCAATGTCGACCAGGAAAGCTCACATAAGGCCAGGTAAAGGTGAAACAGATGACAAACGGAGCAACATTCTACCAGTGTACATCTAAAAGAATAGCGACCTCGCCTGTTTCAGCAGCGCCAGCAGGCGAGATCAAGCAGTGGTGTGTCACTTTAGGGACCATCGTTGTTGGGCTGCTCACCCTCGGCATCTTTCTAGTAGCGGGAGGCGTCTTCGCCATGATAGGACCATGGGTAATCTTCGCCGGGGCGCTGGTGCTCGCGCAGCGCTCTGAACGACGTAGGAGAATTGTATCGTAAGTAACTGACCTGACTCCCACCGGGTTTGATCGTATGCACTGACGTACCAATTCCTCCCCTCAATAATCCTCCCGCTTGTCCTATCAATTGGAAATTGCCCGCTTCATCCCATATATTCCTTTAGGCCTGGTTCAAATGCACGTGATGGAAAAACCTTGACGTTCCCCCCTTTTATTTGCTATACTACTATTAATATTAATTATCCGATCAATTAAATAGAACCTTTAAAACTCCGGCGTATTTCCGAATAAGTAATCTAAGGGGGGGCATTACCATGTCTGAGGTCGCAAACATTGTCGAAAACGTTGATTGTTGTATTGTAGGTGGAGGTCCTGCAGGAGCCATGCTGGCTTTGCTCCTGGCGCGTAAGGGGATAAACGTCACTCTCCTGGAAAAACACATGGATTTCGACCGCGAGTTCCGTGGGGACACCGTGCATCCATCTACCATGGCCTTACTGGAGCAGCTTGGGCTGGTTGAGAAGGTACTCCAGCTTCGTCATACCACCCTTAGTAGCATTACGCTCCCTACGCCTGGCGGCTCTACCATGACATTGGACATCGAGAAACCACTAAAGCGCCTCAAGGTCAAGTATCCTTTTATTGCGTTCCTCAACCGCTTCGAGTACTGGCAGGTCGCCTATGTTATTCCTAAGGGTACTTATCAGCAGTTGCATGCCGGGGGTCTGGAGGCGCTGCGCAAATCTGTGGCAGACCTCATGCCCTCGATGGCGGATCGTGTAGACGCTTTGCAAGAGTGGAAGCAAGTCTCGCTGCTCTCGGTCGAGTCAAATAGGCTTCCGCGCTGGCATCACCCTGGTTTGCTGCTCATCGGCGATGCGGCTCATGTCATGTCGCCTGTAGGAGGGGTAGGCATCAACTACGCCATCCAGGATGCGGTAGTGGCTGCCAACCTCCTGACCGCGCCGCTACAAGTGGGAAAAGTGAGCGACCATGATCTGGGGAAAGTACAGCGACAGCGTGAATTGCCCACGCGTGTCATCCAGGCTTTGCAGGCGCAGGCGCAGAATCAGGTGGTGAAACGAGCACTACAGCCAGGAAGCGGTTTCCTGATTTCACGGCCCTTGCAGTTGCTCTTCCGCCTTCCTTTCCTGCGCGATATCCCGGTAAGGCTGATTACACTTGGCCTGTGGTCCGTTCACGTGGCAAACTGAGGGCACAGCCCTCGCATCCTCTTACCAGACATGAGGAATGAAACGAGAGGAGACCTGGGCCATATAGGCGTCATAGCCTGGCAGGTCCTCACGCAACAGGCGTTCCTCCAGCACCGCGCGCCTGACGAACAGACCGATGAGAACCAGCGCAAGCAGGAGTCCGAACGCTGATCCCAGCAAGAGGGGCATCCCTACAAAGAAAAGGTGGAAGCCGGTATACATCGGATGGCGCACATACCGGTATGGCCCGGTGGACACCACCGCATGTCCTCGCTCCTCCTGGATGCGCACAGTCGGCGTCAAATACGCGTTTTCCCGAAAGGCCAGGTACATGCAAGCGAACGAGCCGACCAGGACCAACGCTCCCACCACCTGGAGCCAGAGCGGTACCTGCGACCAGTGAAAGCGCACCGCGTCGAGCGGCATCACGACCAGCCAGACAAGGGAGACCGCACACAGCAGGAGAAACATGGTATCCCGTTTTGGATTGGGCTTGAACACGCTCATGCGCTCCTCCAACAAACCAGGATTGTGCCTGGACAGCAGGCGAACGGCAACGACAACGAAGCTGTAGAACAAGATCAAAAAGATCCACCCGGCGGGCCAGGCGAGAGTACCAGCCGCCAGAAACAGAACCAGGGGGAACAGCAGCAGCTGGATCACCCCACCCACCATGGCTTGTGTGGTAAGAGCCTTAAACATGGCAAAACCTCAATTTTGATGACATAAAATAAAATTTTTACAATATAAAATAATGATATCATACGACGAAAGGAAGTGTCAAGCAGAGGATAATTTGTCCAGATATTTGGAGATAAGGCCTGTCACCCTGAGCGCATGAGCCGCAGCCCTGAGCGCAGCGAAGGGGAAGGGTCTAGCTCGGCGAAGGGAGAGATTCTTCGCTGCGCTCAGAATGACAGCCAGGACAGCTCTCACGTCCGCTCACGGGACGTCTTATCTCCAAATATCTGCAATTTGTCATGTAGGGCCGAAAGTGGTAGACTAAGAACAATCGAAGGAATAGCGTCTTCCTCCGTCCTCAGCGCAAGGTTGCGCTCGGAAAGAGAACAGGTAAGTTGATAGCAGATAAAATTCGAGCGGCGTTCGACGAAGTATGCCAGCGCAGTACGCGCCCGCGGCGGCTCATTGCCGAGCGGCTGATAGAACTTGCCTCAACTGGAGCCGACTTTACCACTGATGATCTCTGGCACGAACTACGGCAGGTAGAGCCGCGCCTGGGCAGGGCTACGGTTTTCCGTTCGGTGGAAAAGCTCGTCAGTATGGGCTTGCTGAATCGCGTCGAGTTTGCCGATGGAACGCATCACTACCGCATCTGTGGTGACAGTCATCACCATCACCTGACCTGCACACAATGTCACCGCGTCGTAGACGTAGATATCTGTCTCCCCCTTGACCAGTTCGCTGCCATCGGTGACCAGACAAACTTCGAGATCGAAGGCCACTCGCTCACCCTCTTCGGTCGCTGCGCGAGCTGCCGCGCGTAAGCATCGATCAGCAGGGGTGCAGGGGGACGCAGTCCCCCTGCCGGAGCGCGAGGTGTCCTCGCTTCCTTCTATTTTTCCTCGCCTGCCGCCGCAGGCGGCACAAGAAAGGTACCCGAATAGTTACAAGCAAGCTTACTATTGTAACGAGGAACTATATGGCTTATTTAAAGGAACATCCAACGCTCAGGGACCTCCAGAAGTACATTGACGATGTCTGCCAGGAACGTGGATGGGTGAAGGATACCTACTCGGAGAAGTTTTTACTGTTTATCGAAGAGGTTGGCGAGTTAGCCAAGGCCATACGCCAGGTAAAAGGCCTGTATGGCGAGAAGGCAAAGCAGAACAAGGTTGCTCTCGAAGAGGAATTTGCCGATGTCCTCAGTTATCTCCTGGATCTGGCCAATTGTTTTCAGGTCGACCTGGAAAAAGCCTTCCGCGAGAAGGAGCAGGTCAACCAGGCCAGAACATGGGAGTAGGAAGGTTTTGGCTACCCAGCATGAACGCCGTGCAGATGACCAAGCGTTCTGCTTAATGTTGGAGCGAGGCGCGATTGCTCGCCGCAGGATGAAAGATGCCATCAACTATCTTCCATCACCTTCTGCTGTTGAATGATGAGGTATAATGATGCTGAGACGATCAAAGCCATCGTAGAGGCCAGTGACCCAGGTGTGTCAAGGGTGTATTGTGCACCAGCAAAAGGAGGTGCTGCATGCGTGAACTCCCGACCGGAACCGTCACCTTGCTCTTCACCGATATCGAGAGCTCGACGCGCCTGCTCCAGCGAGTGGGTGAGCGCTACGCCGGCCTCCTGGAAACCTGTCGCTCCCTGCTGCGCGCCGCGTTCCTCGAGTTCGGTGGCTTTGAGGTTGACACGCAAGGGGATGCGTTCTTCGTGGCCTTTGCGCGCGCCAGCGATGCCGTCGCGGCAGCGGTCGCTGGTCAGCGTGCCCTCTGCACCCATGCCTGGCCAGAAGGCATGACGGTGCAGGTGCGCATGGGCTTGCACACTGGTGAGCCGCAGCGTTCTGCTGCGGGCTACGTGGGACTGGACGTGCATCAGGCGGCCCGCATCATGAGCGCTGGGCATGGCGGGCAGATCTTGCTCTCCCAAACCACGCGCGACCTGGTGGAGCATGCCCTGCCAGAAGGAGTGAGCCTGCGCGATGTCGGCGCGCATCGCCTCAAGGACTTACACCACCCCAGCCAGCTCTTTCAGCTCGTCACTGCGGGCTTACCCGCCGACTTCCTGCCTCTGAGGACGCTGGACAGCTCCCCCAACAACCTGCCTCTTCAGCCCACCCCGTTCATCGGACGCCAGAAGGAGGTGGATGCTGTCGGGCAGCTGCTCCTGCGTGAGGAGGTGCATCTCGTGACCCTGACCGGTCCGGGAGGGGTGGGCAAGACCCGCCTGGCCCTGCAAGTAGCGGCCGAAGTGAGTGAACACTTCACAGACGGGACCTGGTTCGTGTCCCTGGCTCCCATCAGCGATCCCGACCTGGTCATCCCCACCATCACCCAGACGCTCGGTCTGCGAGAAGCACGAGACCAATCGCCGCTGGAACACTTGAAAGGCTCTCTCCACGAGAAGAAGACGCTGCTGCTGCTGGATAACTTTGAGCAGGTGGTGAGCGCAGCCATGCCGATAGCAGACCTCCTTACCATCTGTCCACAGCTCAAAGTGCTGGTCACCAGTCGAGAGGCACTGCATGTGCGAGCCGAGCGCGAGTTCCCCGTGCCAGCACTGGCGCTGCCGGATGCCAGGCACCTGCCTGACCTGCTGGCGCTTTCGCAGTACGAGGCAGTGGCCCTCTTCATCGAACGGGCGCAGGCGGTCAAACCTGAGTTCCAGGTGACCAACGCCAACGCCCCGGCAGTAGCAGAGATCTGTGCTCGCTTAGATGGACTCCCCCTCGCTATCGAGCTGGCGGCGGCGCGCAGCAAGCTCTTTCCTCCGCAGGCGCTCCTGACCCGTTTGGCGCAGCGTTTGCCGCTCTTGACCCGCAGTGCGCGCGACGTGCCCGCACGCCAGCAGACGCTGGGTCAAACGATCCAGTGGAGTTACGACCTGCTCACCGCGCAAGAACAGCGCCTCTTCCGCCGGCTCTCGGTCTTCGCCGGGGGCTGCTCCTGGCAGGCGATCGAGGCAGTTTCTGCCGCCTGCCAGGACGACACGACGCCGGTGCTGGACGCGGTGGCCTCCCTCATCGACAAGAACTTGCTGCGGCAAACAGCGCAGGAGGGAGAGGAACTCCGCCTCGCGATGCTGGAAACCATCCGGGAGTATGGGCTGGAGGCACTAGCAGCGAGCGGGGAAATGGAGCTGACCCGCCGTGTTCATGCCCAATACTACCTGGCGTTAGCAGAGGAGGCAGAGCCTGAACTTGAAGGTCCCCAGCAAGCCATGTGGTTTGATCGGCTGGAGCGGGACCTTGATAACCTGCGTGCGGCCCTGAACGGCTTGCTCGAGCCAGGAGAAGCCAGGGAGAGTATCGAGATGGCCTTACGCTTGGCTACAGCTCTGTATTTGTTCTGGATAATACGACAATCATATACGTGAAGGGTGGACCTTCCTGGAGCGCGCACTGGAGAGATCAGAGGGGATAGCAGGATCAGTGCGTGCGAAGGCATTCGCGGTTGCTGGGCACCTGGCTGGGTGGCTGAACGACTGTGATCGTGGCGAGGCGTTGTGCCAGCAGAGCCTGGCGCTGTTCCGCGAGGTGGGAGACACAGCAGGATTTGGCAATGCTGTCTTCTATCTCGGGATGATAGCATTCAACAGTGGCGACCTGGCAGCAGCACGTTCACGATATGAAGAAAGCCTGGTACCTCTCAAAGAGGTGGGAAACAAGAATGGCATAGCCTTCTCACTCCTGCTATTATCAATGTTGGACAACTTTCAAGGCGAATACACCAAGGGACGCTCAAATGCTGAGGCGAGCCTGCTTCTCTTCAGAGAGCTAGGCAACAAGTGGGGCATCGCTGTATCGCTTCAGGGAATGGCAGAGGGGTTCTTGTACGAAGGGGATGCAGACAAGGCCCATCCCCTGCTTGAGGAGAGTCTCGCGCTCAACAAGGAAACAGGCGACAAGTGGAATGAAGGGCTTGTGCTCGGTGCCTTAGGACAGGTCGCCTTCCTTCGGGGGGATATGGTTTTGGCACGCTCGCTCCTGGAGGAGGGGGTGACGTACTTCCCAGATGAGGACAACGTGGATACGCAGGGTGACAAAGCCTGGACGCTCGCTCGATTGGCACAGGTGGTTGCCTGCGAGGGTGACAATGCGAGAGCACGTACGCTCTACGAGCAGTACCTGGCAAACGTGAAGCAAGTGGACTTCAAGATCTACACGCCCTTCCACCTTGAAGGCCTGGCAGGGGTTGTTTCAGTACAGGGAGAACTCCCGTGGGCGGCACGTCTTTGGGGGGCAGCTGAAGCCCTGCGCGAAACCAAGGGTACCCCCTGCCACCTGTCCAACGTGCCGAGTATGAGCGCTCCATTGCTGTCACCCGTACCCAACTGGGAGAGCAAGCCTTTGCCGCTGCGTGGGCCGAAGGGCGCACCATGACGCTAGAGCAAGTCCTGGCTGCACAAGGACCCGTGACGATGTCGCCCACAGCTCCAGCAAGCCCCGACCTATCCAGCTGGCCTGACCGCACGTGAAGTCGAAGTGCTGCGCCTGGTGGCCCAGGGGCTCTCCGACGCCCAGGTAGCCGAACAACTCGTCATCAGTCCTCGTACCGTCAACTGGCACCTGACCTCGATCTATAGCAAAATCCGGGTCTCCTCGCGCAATGCTGCCACACGCTATGCCGTAGACCACCACCTGGTCTGACAGTGATTCTGACCTCGGCCTCGCGCAGACCTCTCAATGCCATCGAAGCACGGCACAGCACTTGTGACTGGAAACAGGCCACATGTCCAGGGTGGTTTACCGTTCCACTTCAACATGCGCAATTGCAGGCAGGCTCGCTTCGCGGATGACCTTGTTGAGCGCGTCCACGTCCGTATCGATGACCTCGCGCAATCGTCGCAGCAGTTCGTCAAGGCGAGCCGACAGTTCCTCGAAGACCTGCCGCGCCTGTCGTGTCGGTGCAGCATCGCCGCTGGCAACCACCCCGGCAAGTGACATAAATTTAGCGCTGAGCTGCACAGGATAATCCAGCACGTCGAGCTGATCCTTTACCTTGACCTGGATCAACTCCTCCTCGATGGCCGCGAGCTTTTTCTTGAGGGTTTCACTACTGGCTGCCATGGCCTCGTGAGCATCGTGCCCCTGGGCGCGGCGTACCCAGTCGTCAACCTGCTTGCGCAGGTCGCGAATCGCGTTGACCGCTTTATGGGCCTCCGAGACCCTGTCCCGCATCGCCAGCAGCAGCTCGAATTGGCCCCGCAGGTCCTCTTGAGTTGACCTTATGTGTGGATCCTTGAAGATATGGAAGGCCTCGCTATAGGTCTCGTCACCAAACTTGAGCTGCACCTGGTAGGTCCCTGGAGGCGCGAACGGGCCTTCCGGGGCGTACTCCGAGTCCCCGGCTCCCTCGATTTTGACCGGGTCGGGATAACGCGTGTTCCAGACGAAACGGTTTGCACCGGCCTCCTTTGGCACACGCGGCTCCTTCTTCTCGTCCTTCTTCTTTTTGTCCCCGGCTCCCGCCTCTTCCTGCCTGGTCTGCTCCGCTTTCTTCTCTTCGCTTGAGAACACTTTGATCTCTTTCCCATCGGCATCGAGGAAGCTCAGCTTGATCTCACCCTCCGGCTTTTCCTTGAGATAATAGTGCACAATCACACCGTTGGGCGGGTTCTGCCCGGCATCCAGGTACTTGTCCACCTTCTCGCCGCTGGGCTTCTCCTGCTGGCGGAAGGCGACGATGAACGCGCTGGTATAGCGGTAGTTCTTGCCCGGCGTCACCGCGCGGCCAAACCCGCCGCTTGACACGAAACGAGTAAAGGGACGAGGTGCGAACAGGTGCCCTGCGGCCTCGCGTACCTCGTCGCTTAACTGTCGCAGCGGCGAAATGTCGTCGAGTATCCAGAATGAGCGCCCATGAGTCGCCGCGACAAGATCGCCGTCTTTGACCACCAGGTCATGGATGGGCACGGCGGGCAGCTTCAACTTCAGGGCATGCCAGTGCTCGCCGTCGTCGAAGGAGACTTGTACCCCGGTCTCTGTACCCGCGTAGAGCAGCCCGCGCCGCACCGGATCTTCGCGGATCACCCGTGTAAAGTCATTGTCAGCGAGTCCCCCTGTGATCTTCGTCCAGGTCTCGCCATAGTCCTGCGTTTTATAGAGATAGGGCTGGAAATCGTCCTGTTTGTAGCAGTTGGCGGCTACATAGGCCATTGCGGCATCATGCGGTGAAGGCTCTATGATGCTTATGAGCGCCCACTCGGGCAGATCTGGAGGCGTCACGTTCTGCCAGCTCTCTCCGCCATCCCGCGAGACATGCACGAAACCATCATCCGAGCCTGCCCAGAAAAGTCCACGCTGCAGCGGCGACTCGGCAAAGGCGAAGATGGTTCCATAGTACTCCGTCCCGCAATTGTCTTTGGTGATCGGGCCACCGGAAAGTTCCATCCTGCTCTTGTCATTGCGTGTGAGGTCAGGACTGATCTCTTCCCAGCTGCTGCCCTCGTCCGTCGAGCGGAAGACGTGGTTGCCCGTCGCGTACAACACGTTCGGGTCGTGAGGTGAGAGCAGGATCGGGAACGTCCACTGGAAGCGGTATTTGGCCTCTTTGGCCGGCCACCCCAGATATGCCTCGGGCCAGATCGTGATGTCGCGCAGTTGACCGTTGCGGTGATCGTAGCGCGTCAGGTATCCCAGGTAGCTTCCAGCATAAACGATGTTCGGATCGTCTGGGTGTACAGTAATGTAGCCGCTCTCGCCGCCGCCAATCTCGTAGTAGTCGACTATGGTGATGGCAGAAAGGCGCGAACGGCTGGGCACGCTAATGGTGCTGTTGTCCTGCTGTGCGCCGTAGACGCGGTACGGCTCCCGGTTGTCGGTCGTGACGTGATAAAACTCGGCCGTGGGCTGGTTGTAGATCGAGGACCAGGTTTCGCCGCCGTTGAACGACACGCAGGCGCCTCCATCATGGCCCATGATGATGCGCTGGGTATTGTAGGGATCGATCCACAGGTCGTGGTGATCACCGTGGGGCGTAGCGACTTTGGCAAAGGTGCGTCCACCGTCATTCGACTTGAAGCAGCCTTCATTGAGCACCCACACGGTCTCCGGGTCTTGCGGGTCGGCATAGATATGCTGGTAGTACCAGGGGCGCTTGCGCAGGTCAGGCTCCTCGCTGAGCCGCTGCCACGTGTCGCCTCCATCGTCGGAGCGGAAGATCGCCCCGTCTTCGGCCTCGATAGTAGCCCAGACGCGATCTGCTTGTGCTTCCGAGACGGCTACGCCGATCTTGCCAACCATGCCCTTGGGCAGCCCTGGCTTGCGCGTAATCTCGGTCCAGCTATCACCCCCGTCGCTTGACTTGAAAAGGCCGCACCCCTCGCCGCCACTTTGCAGGATATGCGGCATGCGCCGCGCCCGCCAGAATGCCGCGTAGAGGATGCGTGGGTTGTTCGGGTCCATCGCAAGATCGTGGCATCCGGCGTCTTCACTACGGAACAGGATGTGTTCCCATGTCTTGCCGCCATCGCGCGAGCGGTAGATTCCACGCTCCTTATTCGGTCCATGGGCGTGCCCCAGTGCCGCGACATACACCAGGTCCGGGTTCTGTGCATGGATGCATACAGCGCCTATTTGGCGCGTGTCTTCCAATCCCAGGTGATTCCATGTCTTGCCGCCATCGGTTGACTTATAGACCCCGTCCCCGTGAGAAACATTGCCCCGGATGCACGTCTCACCCATGCCGGCGAAGATTACATTGGGGTCAGAAGGCGCGACTGCAAGCGCGCCGACCGAAGCGCGCTTGAAAAAACCATCGGAAACGTTCTCCCAGTACACGCCCCCATCGGTTGTCTTCCAGACGCCACCTCCTGTGGAACCAAAATAAAACACCTGTGGATTGGATGGATCACCTGCTACCGCTACAACACGGCCTCCCCGGTATGGGCCGATCGAGCGCCATTCAAGTGAGGCCAGTAGAGCAGGTACGGCATCGCTATCCGCCGTGAGCGCCTTGTGCTCATTCTCATAGCGATCAGGTTCCGAGTGTTTAACGTCCATACGGTATCTCCTTCATTATTCACTGCCTGCTAGTATACAGCATTTTTCTCTCTGTCGGCGTTTTATAGTAGAGTGGTCATATGGGCACAATCTGCTAATACTACTTTGTTGGTTTTTCACGGGGTGCAGGGGCAGAGTCCCTGCCGGATGACAAGGCGCAGCTTTCCCAGGCGCAGCCTGAGTTTTTCACGGGGTGCAGGGGCAGAGTCCCTGCCGGATGACAAGGCGCAGCTTTCTCTAGGCGCAGCCTGAGTTTTTCACGGGGTGCAGGGGCAGAGCCCCTGCCGGAGCGCGAGGTGCCCTCGCATAATCCTTTTCCCTTTCATTTGTGCCGCCGCAGGCGGCACAAATGAAAACTAACGAAGTATTACTAATGCACGGCATGTGAAGTGAAGACAAATAGATTGTTGAAGCGTAAAGTTTGGTAGAGTCGTGTAGAATAGAGATTGACTCGGGATCACCTGAGAAATAGTATAGTAAATAGTTCGAAAGGAAGAAGTATCATGGCCGATATAGCCTACTGTGTAAAGTGTAAGGAAAAGCGGGAGATGAAGAATCCCCATCACATCACCATGAAAAATGGAAAACCTGCCCTGCAAGGACAATGCACGGTATGTGGAACAACGTTGAACCGCATTCTTCCCGCCAGTAAAAAAGCTTAGTGCTCTGTCAACCTTGATTTGCTCGGGAGAAATGTAGGGGCGACCCTTGCGGTCGCCCTGCTTGCGTTCGCCCTGATGGCCATGCCTCACCCATCAATTGAACCTTGAACACGCATGGGTGTTCGCCGCGTCTTTGACGGTCGCCTTGATGGCCATGCCCCACCCATCAATTAAACCTTGGCAGCCCACCAGCTACTCCCGCGCGTCCTTGCGTTTCAAGAAAATGCCGATAATGCAAGTAAGCGCGAGGATGATCACACCAAGGGCAATCCAGGCAAGCACGATGCGTTGCGTACCATCATCCTTGCTGTAGATTGAGAAAAGTGTCCCGTGGTAGGTGTAGTCATTACCGAAGAGTTTCCCGCCATCTATTTTGTCGGCATGCAGGCCCAGTGAAGTCCCCAGGGCAGCCAGGGCCCAGCGCGAGGGAGTTATTGCCGACACTATCTGCGTGAACCAGTCCTTCAACGGGATAATGGAGCCGGCGAAGATCACCTGCGGGACAATGATGATCGACAGGAGACTGTTGGCAATGTCGTCGTTAGGTGCTCCGGCAGAAACCACCAGCCCCATCATGACACCTGCCACACTGGCCAGGGCCAGCGTAACGTAGATTTCGACCAGAACTGGCAAAAAGACGCCCTGGTGGTACGGCTCGAAGGCATCGACGATGAACAATATCGAGGCGGCTTGTACGAAGGCGAGCGCCCCCAGCACGGTAATCTTGGAGAACATGTAAGGAAGGATGCCCAGGTTCACAGCGCGTTCGCGCTGGTAAATAGCGGCCTCCTTTACAATCTCGCGCGTGCCGTTGATGCAGCCGAAGAGTATCGCAAAAAAGCCGACGAGGAAGATCACGCGCTGCGCATCACCGCTCCCGGCCGGGACAATAAAGTCCTGCAGCGCCTTGTTCGTGCCGCCCTTTGCCTGTGCATAGCTGGTACCATTGGGGTCAGTAGTCAGAAAATTAACCACCTGCTTGCAATCTACCAGGTCCGCTACATTTGAGATGCCTGGCAGGGCGAGCGGGCCAGAGGACGTAAGAATCTGTGTCCTGCACTGGACAATACTATTCGGGTCAAAGATACCCCCGCCGATCTCGAACCTCACCATGAGCATGAGCAGCAGGGCGACGAGGGGCGCTTGCAAAAGCAGGATGAGTAGATTACCAGGATCATTTTTGAGCAGTTCGACATGGCGCATGCACAGCAGTACAAACTGCTTCCAGGGGTTGCTACGCTTTGGACGTTTCTTTTCTTTACTTCTCGCGTGGCCGTTCACGCCCGAGAGCGCTCGACTTGTAACATCGTGCACCCCTTTGAGCGGCTCGGCGATATATGTTTGGTAGTCCTTGGAGGATTTGAAGCGCACCTCGACCTCCTCGGGCACGTTGCTATTTCCCTCGCTGGGCTCTACACTGCTGTATATCTCGGCGAAATTGTCTTTTCCGAAGAAGGCCTTTGCCTCTTCTGGAGGCCCGAAGTACGCAAGGCGCCCTTCTTGCGCCAGG
>WNGN01000535.1_pt1 | contig 33311 bp, 36 predicted proteins | sample 5400561 | NCBI WGS metagenome assembly WNGN01 (sample SAMN13153379, study PRJNA577476) | soil metagenome | isolation source: 115 cm soil or saprolite under Garry oak tree replicate 2 | place: USA:California | collected 2016-06-15 | reverse complement strand
GGCGGTCGTCATCGAAGGTGACGTCGGCCCCGACGACCACGTCTACTTGCGGATCACCATCCACGGCACGAACGGCCGCAGCGTGGACGCGATCTACGACCTGGTCCGGGAGGGCTCGCAGTGGCGCATCAACGGCGTCGTGGCCAGGCCGACGACGGGCACGGTCTAGCGCCGCTGAGATGCCTCGCCCCTCTCACGCAGCCGCGCCCGCTCCTCGCGAATGACGCGCAGGATGCTGCCATCGAGCGTGCCATCGTGCGCGATGTCCATCAGGATGTAGGCAAACAACATGCCGATGATGAGGAGCAGCAGCGCGTTCATCGTCCGCCGCACCGGCGTGAGCGAAAGGTGGCCGCACACACGACAGCGTCGGTCGTCTTCCTGGCTGGCCCGTCGCTCGTGGAAAAACGTACGCATGATCGGTCTCCGCTGAGCCGTTCTCAGCGTACTTGGACGCCGAACCCGCGTCACGCGTTCACTCGAACGTGTCAGGCGGCGGGACGAGCGCACGCCGACGTCACGATCCGCCTCCCGGTGGCAGGTGGGCAAGATAGTCGGCGAGCAGCTCGATGTCCTGCTCCGACAGCGGCTGCGCCGACATCGTCATGCTGCCGTCGAGATCGGCGGCCGTCTGCGCCTTGAAGCCGCGGAGCTGCTTGAGGAGGTACTCCTGCTGCTGGCCGGCCAGTCGTGGAATGTGCTTCTGGCCCATCAGCGCCGGCGTGTGACAGGAGCTGCAGAAATGCTGCTTGACCAGGCGCCCGCCGGCCTCGGCCGTGGCCACCGCGCTCACCGCGGGCGGCGATGCCGGCGTCTGGGCGGCGTAGTAGGCGGCGAGATCCTGCATGTCCGCGTCGCTCAGGTTCATGGCGAACGGCGTCATCTGAGGATCGCGGCGCTTGTCACGCTTGAACATCACGAGCTGGTAGTACGTGAAGGTGGGTGGCTGGCTGGCCAGCGAGGGAACGGTCGGCATCGTAGAGTTGCCACTCGGGCCGTGGCAGGGTGCGCACGGCTCGGCCTTGCGGCGTCCGGCCTCGGCGTCGGCGGCGTCCGCCACGGGCGTGGCGGCCAGGGCCGTCGCGCCCGCGACGAGCGCGAGCAGAAAGTGACGCGTCTTACTTCTGGTAGCTGACGCGGTAGATGGCCCCCGCGTAGTCATCGGCGATCAGCAGCGAGCCGTCCTTCATCTCCTGCACGTAGGCGGGGCGGCCCCAGAACTGCCCGCCGGCGCCCATCCAACCCTCGGCGAAGACTTCTTCCTTGGGCGGGCGGCCGGCCTGGAGCGTCACCATCGTCACGCGGAAGCCGATCTTGTCGGTCTTGTTCCACGAGCCCTTCTCCGCGATGAAGAGCCGGTTCGTGTACTCGGGCGGGAACATGCTGCCGCGGTAGAAGTGAATGCCGATCGGTGACACGTGGGGCCCGAGCTTGAGCAGCGGGGCGGCGAACTCGCTGCAGGCGTGGCCCTTGCCGAAGGCGGGATCGAGGATGTCGCCCTGGTGGCACATCGGATACCCGAAGTGCACGCCGCGCTGCACGACGTGATGCAGGGTATCGTTGGGCACGTCCTCGCCCAGCCAGTCGCGCCCGTGGTTGCTGAAGTACAGCTCTTTGGTCACCGGATGGAAGTCGTGGCCGACGCTGTTGCGAACGCCCCGGGCGACGTACTCGAGTCCGGTGCCGTCGGCATTGATCCGGACGATCGCGGCGTGGGTCTCGGGCGGCATGCAGATGTTGCAGGGCGCGCCGATGTTGAAGTAGAGCTTGCCGTCCGGCCCGAACGAGAGGTACTTCCACCCGTGCGGGAGATCCTTCGGCAACGTGTCGATGACGACCTTCGGCTGCGGCACGCTGTCGAGGTTGTTCTCGATCCCCTCGTACTTCGTGATGCGGGAGATCTCGGCCACGTAGAGCGCGCCGTCCTTGAAGGCCACGCCGTTGGGCATCTGCAATCCCTTGGCGATCGTCTTGACCTCGCGGCGGCCGTTCTGATCGACCACTGCGTAGACGTTGCCGGCGCCTCGACTACTGACGAAGAGCGTGCCCTTGTCGCCCCAGGTCATCGCCCGGGCGTTGTCGATGCCGCTGGCCCAGAGTTCGACCTTGAAGCCCGCAGGCACCTTGATGGTGTTGACCGGGATCTCGCTGGCCGCCTTGGGCGCCGGCGGTTGGGCGTGTGGCGCCAGGGGCGAACTCGCCTGGTCCGGCGTCCGGCCCTGCTGCCACGTCGGCGGCGCCTGCTGGGCCAGAACCGGCATGGCCAGGAGAAGAATGAGGATGGTGAGGAGCGCTGCCTTCATGGCTTGCCTCCTTGAGGTTCCTGTGGCGCGGAACCTAATACGGTGTCGCTTGCCTGTCAATGGATGACAAAAACATTCGCCGCCGATCACCGCACCTGACGTATATATATGGTCGCGGTGACGCCTCGCCCGCGTGATGCCTCGATGGCACAGTCCTCGGCCTTGTAAATGCTTCCGACGGAAGTTGCGAAGGAAGTCGTTCGCCCGGCCCTCGTTGGAACGTGCTTCTGTTTCATCCTCATCGCCGTCGAAGCGAAGTCCTCGACAGCGGAGGAAGTCGTCGGGAGGAGACAGTTCTCGGACCAGCTCGTGATCCCGGAGCCGTTCGTCGAAGACGAGCTGGCGTTTCCTTCGATTCTCCATATCGTGCGGCCTCGCCGTGCCGACGAACCGCGCACACGGACGACACAGATCGGCGCCGAGCTCAAGAAGCGGTTGACCGCCGATTTCGAACTCTCGCTCGGAGGCAGCCTCCTCGAGCTCAGTCCCGATGGAAAGCCGACCACGACGGGTTTCGGGAATCTCGAGGTGGGTCTGAAATACCAGTTCCTTCGCGACCCGAGCCGAGAAGCCGTAGCCTCGATCGCGCTGAACTGGGAAGTTGGCGGAACCGGGCGAGCCGCGGCGGGAGCCGAGTCGTTCGATACCTTCAGTCCCTCGATCCTCGCCGGCAAAGGCTTCGGTGACCTTCCCGATCGCCTCGCGATCTTCAGGCCATCGGCCGTCGCTGGGCGTCTGGGCGCCGACATTCCGACTCGTGCGAGCTCACGGCCAGTCACGGCCGGCGGCGCGGAGGTACGTCATCCGGATACGCTCGCGTGGGGTGTCGTCGCGGAATACAGCCTGCCCTACTTGATGACGTCCACGACGAATCTCAACCTGCCCGCACCACTGAACGGCCTGGTGCCGCTGGTTGAGCTCGACCTCCGTACCGGATTGGATCGCGGCCAGAGCGGTCGGACGACCGGCACGACGAACGTGGGAGCGGTCTGGATCGGGAAGCGAATACAGATCGGCGTCGAGACCGTGGTTCCCATCAATGAACGGTCGGGCAAGAACGTCGGGATCCGCGGATTCGTTCGCTTCGATCTCGATCTCGTCCTCGGCGAGCGCGCCGGGCGCCCACTCTTCGGCCCGGACCACTGAGTGTCCGAGTCGTCGGCACGCCCATTACCTCTCGGGTGAACACTCCTGCAGAGCACCTGCGTGACGCGGGACGAGCCGTCCGTCACGGACGAGCAGATCAGGGTCACCCGACGCCCACTGCAACAACCGGTTCCTCAGATCCGCAGCGACATCCGGCCGCCTCGTGACCAGGTTCTGCGTACCCACGGGATCCGCCATCCAATCGTAGAGCTCCAGCGTCGCCCCCGTCGTCGTCGGGCGGTAGTTGAGATGGTAGCGTTCGGTCCGGACGAATCGATGCTTCGCGAGAGTGATGCGAGGCAGGCACTCCGGTCGGAGGAAATAGCGGGGGATCAGCGCACCCCCTGACGCCAGGCGCAACTGGACGACCCGCGTCATGGGTGGGTAGCCGAGATACGGCGGCGCCACCGGCGTCCAATGGAATCCGGTCTCCGCGAACACGTCGACCGGCTGCCGGCTCCCCCGCCCCGTCATGAGCGGCACGAGACTCTCGCCATTGAGACCTGCGGGCACGGGAAGACCGACGAGCTCGAGAATGGTGGGAAGGATATCGACGTGCCGCGCGGGCACTTCGATGTGCCGATGACCGACGCCCAGCCCGGGCGCAATCACGGCCAGCGGGACGTGGAACTCGGCGGGCTCGAGCCAGGCGGCATTGCGGCCGTATCGGAACGCCCGCCCGTCGGGAAGCTTCTCGCCGTGATCTCCGGTCACCACGAAAATCGTCTGCCGATCGAGCGAGAGCGTGCGCAACGTGTCGGCGACGAAACCGACGTTGTCGTCCAGCGCGGCGACGCAGCCTTCGTAGAGTCCACGGATCTGTCGGGCTTCACGCTCCAGGCCGGTCGGGCTCGTCACGAGCGGGTTCGAAAGGGCGGCGTACTTGTTGGGGCCCTCGTAGGCCGGATCGGTGAACCGTCGGTAGTAGGGATAGGCGCAGCGATAGTTCATGTGGGCGTTCGAGAAGAACAGGGTCAAGAAGAATCGGCGCGTGGTCGCCAACTCGGCGAGGTGGGAGGCGATCCGTGTTCGGTAATACGCATCGCTGCCGGCGGGGGTAAAGCCGCCGCCTGCACGATAAAACGTGGCGAAGAGACGGTGACCCACCTCATTGTCGGTCAGGGCGTAGAAGATGAAGTACTGGGCGTAAATCTGCTTGACGTAGTTGACGACGCCGAACTCCGCGACGTCGTACTCGTCGAATCCCGGAAGCACCTGCTCGTTGAAATACGTCACGTCCCCGTCCCAGTCCGTCACCACGCGCGTGGCATACCCGCGCTGGCGCAACAGGGCGGGCAGCGTCCTGGTGCGGGTCGAGGCCAGCGCGTCGTTGTGGAACATCGACCGGATGCCGTGCTGGTGCGGGTAGGCGGACGTCATGACCGTGACGACCGATTCCACGGTTCCGTTGATGTGCGACCAGGCGCGCGTGAACGTCACGCCGTTGGCGGCCACGAGACGGTCGACGTTCGGCGACGTTGCCCGCGCGTGGCCGTTGATCGAGAAGAAATCACTCCGGGCCGACTCGAGGAACACCAGCACGACGTTCGGTCCGTCGTTGCTGCCGGGCGCGGCGCTCGGCACCCGCCACGCGCCGAGGCCGAGGACCCCGAGCACGAGAAGCGATGCGATCGCCCACCGCCGCGACATCGTGCGGAACAGCGTCGGCAACGCCAGCATCGTGATCGTGCCCCACAGGGCAACCGTCAGCGCGGTGGGCGACACGTGCGCCGTCAGGGCATCGTGCAAGCGACGAAGCACGCCGTCCTGGGCGTTCAGGAGGTGATCGTACTGGAAGGGATATCGGACCGCGATGACGCCGAACGCCAACACCGCCACGATCAGCAACGAACCCGCGACGAGGAGTGAGCGAGCGCGTCCGTCGAGCACTCGTCCGCGAAGGCGGAAGACGGCGTCCCAGAATCCGCCGGCGAGGAGACCGAAGACGAAGCCGACCCCAGCGTGGAACCCGAGTAACGTCGCGTTCACCGTGACGATCACGGGCCAGAGCGCATCGACGAGAATGCGGACCGCCTCGGGACCAGCGACGCCGGCGATCGTCAGATCCATTCCGGCCGGCTGAGCGTAGCGTGTGAACTGCTGGGCCGCGATCAGTGTGTAGAACCCGACGAACACGATGACGCCAACGAGCCCTGCACCCGGGCCGACGCGGGCGCGATGATCCGCCGGGGGGGTGGGTCGCGGCGTGGTCACGAAGCTTCCGTCACGTGTCGCGCGTCGACACGATCATCGAGGCGATGTCCTGAGCGCGGAGACCGGGACATACGACTCTCCCTCCACGCCCCACGGTCGTGGCCGGCAGCGGATCATGTGCACCGGAGGTCGTGCCTGTCAAGGCGCAGGCACCTTGACATCGGTGGTGCTCCGAACGATTCTTCCGCCACGCACCGTCCTGGCACCGATGACCAGTCTCGGCGCGAGCGAGGAAACGGGCATGAACGAGACACCGCCGTGGAGCGCGCCTGGTCCGTGGCCGAGGCGGCGTTGCGTGCTCACACTCGCGCTGGGCGTCGTGGCCCTGCCGGTGGCCGGTGTCGTCGGCGCCCAACCCGACGATCCGCGCCGGGCACGGCCGCAGGCGAATGATCGTTTCGTCTTCGCCGGCGGCAACGGGAAAGGGCGGGTCATCACCTCCGCGGACGTGGCGCCGGTCGGGCCACCGCTCACCGCCTTCCCGATGGATCCGGCGACCCGGGTCGTGCGCGACGAGTCGCGACTCAACCAGGTGTTACTCGTTCGTTTCCATCCGAATGACCTCGCCGGTGACACCAGGGCGCGGGCTGCGGAGGGAATCGTTGCCTACTCCGCCATCTGCACGCACACCGGCTGCGACAGCTGGGACTGGCAGCCCGCGTCGAGCACGATCAAATGCCCGTGCCACTTCTCGGAGTTCGATCTCAAAGACGGTGCGCGAGTCCTGAACGGCCCGGCGACGCGACGACTTCCGGCTCTGCCGCTCAAGATCGTCGATGGCGTGCCCGTTGCCGCCGGCGGCTTCGTCGGCCGGCCCGGCTTCGACACGGGAGGGGGATGAGCTGTCGCGGCGGTGTCGCAACTCCGACCGGCAAGCCAACAACCAGGGAGGCGAGGGCGATGTGGGCGAGAACACTGATCGTCGTAGCGGCCGCCGTTGTCGCGGCGCTCGGGCCCGCGATGCTCGCGGCCCAGAGCACCGTGAATTACACCGCGGTCACCGAGCAGCGGCTCCTCAATCCGGAGCCACACAACTGGCTGATGTACCGAGGCACCTACAGTGGATGGGGCTATAGTCCGCTCGAGCAGATCACACCGGCCAACGTCAAGAAGCTGGTGCCCGTGTGGAGCTTCTCGACGGGCGTGACCGAAGGCCACCAGGCGCCGCCGGTCGTCAACAATGGCGTCATGTTCATCACCACGCCTCAGCAGCAGGTGTTCGCGCTCAACGCCAAGACCGGGGATCTGATCTGGCGGTACCGGAAGGAGTTGCCGGAGGATCTGCTCCAGCTCCATCCGACCAATCGCGGGGTGGCGCTCTGGGGCGATCGCGTCTACGTGGCCACCGTCGATGCTCACCTGATCGCGCTCGACGCCAAGACCGGCAAGGTGGTGTGGGACACCACCGTCGACGACTACAAGAACGGCTACTACTTCACGCTCGCTCCGCTCATCGCCAAGGGCAAGGTGATGGTCGGCACGTCGGGCGGCGAGCTCGGCATCCGGGGATACATCGCCGCCTTCGACGCTGACGATGGCAAGCCGGTGTGGAAGACCTATACGATTCCCGGCCCGGGCGAGCCTGGTCACGAGACGTGGCAGACCGACGCGTGGAAGACGGGCGGCGTCTCGGTATGGCTCACGGCACACTACGACCCGCAGCTCAACCTGAGCTTCTGGGGCACCGGCAATGCCGCGCCATGGCCCGGCGATATGCACCCCGGCGACAACCTCTACGCATCGTCGGTGATCGCGCTCGACGTCGACACCGGCAAGATCCGCGGCCATCACCAGTATCACTGGAACGATTCGTGGTACTGGGACGAGGTGTCGACGCCGCTGCTCATCGACTTCCCGAAGGACGGGCGGACGATCAAGGGCCTCGTGCACCCTGGCCGCAACGGGTATCTCTGGCGGCTGGAGCGGAGCGCCAACGGCATCAAGTTCATCGACGCACGGCCGTTCGTGACCCAGGAAGTCTTCACGAAGATCGATCCCGTCACCGGACGGCCGAGCTACGATCCGGAGCGCAAGCCGCGCGCGGACGCCGCCGTCACCTTCTGTCCCGGGCTGTGGGGTGGCAAGGACTGGACGCCCGCAGGCTACAACCCCAAGACGAACTACTTGTACATTCCCGCCAACGAGAACCTGTGCAGCACGCTCGTCGGCAAGCAGCAGCCGTACGAACCGGGCAAGTTCTTCGGCGGCGTGGACCGGCCGAAGATCAGCATGAGCTGGCGCCAGGGTGCGACCCACATCGGTGAGCTGCAGGCCTGGGACATGGCGACCGGTCAGAGGGTCTGGACGCACAAGTTTCCATTCCAGAACTGGGGACCGATCCTCACGACCGGTGGGGGCCTGGTCTTCCTCGGTGGTACCAACGACCGGAACTTCCGCGCGTTCGATGCCAAGACGGGCACGCCGCTCTGGGAGTTCAAGACGAATTCCGGGATCACCGGTGTTCCGAGCTCGTTCGCGATCGATGGTGTGCAGCACATCGCGGTGCAATCTGGTTGGGGCGTAGACGCCCAGCGAATGCAAGCGCGGCTCGACACGTTTCTGGGGACCAAGACGGACGTGCCTCAGGGCGGGGTGCTCTGGGTCTTCGCTCTCAGAGACTGAGCGACTGGCCTCAGGCGACCGACGAGGCAGGCGCGCAACGCGCGCTCCCGCCTCGTCGGTCCCGGTGATCCATCACTCGAGTGCGAGCATGCCTCGCAAGGCAGCCTCGAGCTCAGCGCGCGTCGTCAGGCCCTCGAATCTGGCGCGGATCATTCCCCGCCCGTCGACGACGAAGATCCACGGCTCGGATGAGAGCCTCCACTCTTCGAACGTGGGAGAGAACCGGAGTGGCGAGCCGGCCTGCCAGATCTCCTGATGAACGAAGGCCACGCGATGGCCGTAGGTCGGGATCAGCGTGCGCACGACGTCGACCACCGGTCCGCAGACCCGGCTCGTACAGTATCGTGGCGTCGCGAAGACGATCACCTGAGGCTTGCCCTGAGCGATGGCTTCGCCGATGCGGGTTTGATGCAACCGCGGATCCGGCGGTTCGCTCGAATCGATCTGCCGCAAATCGGTAACGTCGCTGGCGATGAGGTTGCGACTGCGGGGCGCGGCTGCGCCCACGGCCGGTGCGCGAGGCATCTCATCGGCGGTGATGGTCAATCGCGCCGCTTCGACGCGGCCATCTCCCTGTCTCGCCAGGATCTCGAGTCCCCACGGCCCGGGGCGCTGGAAGGTGATCGCAGCGACGTAGATACCGTGCACGTCGGTGCCACCGCCGTGCGCGTGACGCGTGCCGTCCGGATGGATATGGATGTGCTTTCCCTGCTCGACGACCTCGAGTTTGTGGTAGTGCGCCGGCGTCTCCGCCGTCAGTCGTGCCTCCTGGGAACGGAGATCATAGAGGCGCACGGCCACGCTGGCAGCGTTGAGCACCTTGTCGTCCTTCAGGAGGCCGAAGGCAAACCGATTGTGTCCGACCACCAGCTCGGACGTCGTGATCAAGACCTGGAGCTGTCCCGGCGTCGGCGCGGTGAGCTCGGCCGCGGCCGAGCTCACCGTCCACTCACTGAAACCCGCGATACTGACCAGGCTTACGAGCACCGGGCCGAGGGTGATCAGTGACTACTCCACGATGACCTGCCCGTACATCCAGGGATGAGGCAGGCAGATGTAGTAGTAGTTACCGGGCTGGCTGAACGTCACCGTGGTCGTCCCGCCTTTGGCCAGCGCGCCCGTATCCCAGTCGCGCTTTTCCATCGCTGTCGCCGTGTGCGGCAGATCTCCCACGTTGACGAACGTCAGCGTGCTCCCCGCTTTGATCCGCACCCGGGCCGGCACGTAGCCATACTCCACGTTGTTGCCACCCATCTTGATCGTGTCGACCCCGGCGACGATCGGCCCGGTGGGGCCGGCCACGGTCTGTGGCAGAGGCGGCGGCCACAGCGGATTGAGCTGTCCCTTCAACGAAAACGCCCACACCGCGTCACCATACGCACTGCCCTGCAGCTGGTTACCGCCGGTGGCGATGGCGATGTACTGCTCGCCGTCCACCTCGTAGACCACCGGAGGCGCGTCAGCTCCGAAGCCGGTCTGGAACCGCCACAGCTCTTGACCCGTCTTGGCATCGATCGCCAGGAAGTTGCCGTCCGGCTCTCCGCGGAAGACGAGTCCGCCAGCCGTGACCGTCGAGCCACCCCCGCCGCCGATGCGGTGCGGCGTCTTGTGCTGCCAGGCGATCTTGTTCGTCTTGCTGTCGATGGCCGTGAACGTTCCGCTCATCGGCGAGCCGATCGGCGCCGATTGACTCCCACCGACGTAGCGAAGCCCGATCTGGTACTTGTCACCGAACCGGGTAAACGCGCTCGTGCGCACCGTGCCCGGCACGTAGAAGTAGCCGGTGTCGGGGCTGTACGGCACGGGCGACCAGTTCGTGCCGCCGATCCCGGACGGCTGCATGAGCACCGGAGTCTCCCAGAACGTGTCGAAGATACAGCCCGCCTTCTCGTACCCGGGCAGGAGCTCCGCACACTGCGGCACCGTCGCATCGCCGAGCGGGATCGGCTGGGTCTTGGCCGTCTTCTGCCGCGGCTCTTGCGGCACCGGCCGCTCCTCGATCCCGATCAGCGGCTTGCCGTTGGTGCGGTCGAGGGTGTACACCCAGCCGGTGCGGCCCGCTTCAGCGATCCCCTTGCGCGGCTTGCCGTCGATGATCGTGTCGAAGAGGACCACCGGGCTCGCGGCATCGTAGTCCCAGATGTCGTGGTGCACTTGCTGGAAGTGCCAGACGTACTCACCGGTCTTGGCCTTCAACGCGATCATGGAGGCACAAAACAGGTTGTCACCCTCGCGCATCGATCCGTCGTAATCCGGCCCGCAGTTTCCGGCGACGAAATAGACGAGGCCGAGGTCGGAATCGAGCGCGGGCGTATTCCAGATCGTCGCCCCGCCCCGCATCGAGTGATCGGTGCCGGCCGGCCAGGTGTCGCTCCCAAACTCACCGGGCCCCGGCAATGTGTACCACCGCCACACGATCTCGCCGCTCTTGGCGTCCAGCGCAGTGAGGCGACCGCGCACGCCGAATTCGCCTCCCGAAACCCCGCTGTAGACAATACCGTCGTAGTAGAGCGGCGCGCTGGTGATGGTGTAGCCGTTCTCCCACTTCTCGATCGGTGTCTTCCACGCCACCTTGCCGGTCTTCATGTCGAGGGCCACGACGTTGGCATCAAGCTGGCCGAAGAAGAGCTTGCCTTCGCCCATGGCCAGGCCGCGATTCACCCAGCCGCAGCACACGGTCGAGATCTTCTGGTCGATGCCGGACCAGTATTCCCAGATGATCTCCCCGGTCTTGGCGTTGAGCGCGAAGACATCGTCGTTCCCCGTGATGACGTACATGATGCCGTCCTTGACGAGTGGCGAGGCTTCGAACGAGTACTTTCCACCGGCCCCGGAGCCCTTGAGGCGGGTCATCCACGCGCCCTTGAGCTGCTTGACGTTCGTCGTATCGATCTGCTTGAGCGTGGAGTAGCGCTGGTTGGTGAGGTTGCCGCCGTTGGTGACCCAGTCCTTGCCGACCGGGCTCCGCAGCAAGCGGTCGATCTCCGGGTCCGCCGCCAAGACCGGCATGACCGTGAAGACCAGGAAGCTCAGCGTCGTCAAAACCGCCATCAGTCGCCGACCGTGACGCCCCATGACTGTCCTCCTCCCGCTTCACGCTCTCAGCCGAGGACCCGCGGCAGCCCATGCGCGGGCGAGCGGGACATTCGCGCGCCACCGACGCTTTGTCAAGACGCACCGCCCGCCCACGAGCCGGAGTCCGTCGTTACGCTGACGCCGGCGCGCCACCAATCATCCGACTGATTCAGCGCGGCGCTGGCTTCATCGGGTACACCACGATGAAGTTGTCGCGGTTCGGCATTGAAATTCTGGGCAGGGTCTGCGCATTGATTTCGTCGCTCTCGCCGATGATCCCGTTGAGGCGGAGCAGATACGCCGTGACGGCGTAGACCTCGTCGTTGGTGAGCGACTGTGGTTGCAGGTACGGCATCGCGCGGCGCACGTAATCGAAGATCGTGGTGGCGTACGGCCAGTAACTGCCGACGGTCCGCACGGGAGTCTGGCTCGCCAGCGTGCCTTGCCCGCCCACGAGCCGGTCGTTCGGTTGACCGGCGCCTCTCACGCCGTGGCAGGCCTGGCACTTCTGCTCGTAGACCACGGCGCCTTTGGCCGGCGTGCCGTTCCCGGACGGCAGGCCGCCGCCGTTGGGCTGAATGCTGATGTCCCAGCCGGCGATCTGTGCCGGCGTCGCCGTGTGGCCGAGGTTCGGCGTCTCGGTCACCGGCGCGCTGGTCACCGTCGCGCTCGCGCAACCGACGAGTGCGAGCGCCACGGCCGCCCACGCGAGATCACGCGTAGACATGCTTCACCTCCCCGTTCGCCTCGACGGACCACGCCTGGATCGCGTTGTAATGAAAGACGGCATTGTGCCCGTGCTCGGCGATGAACTTGTCGCGCTCGGGCTGTACGGCGCGGGTGCTGTCGGTCGCGCGCGATTTCACGACCACCGGGCTCCCACTCCACTTCCACGGCATGCGGAAGCAGGTGATCGCTCGCGGCAGCACGGGTGGAACGAGGGGCGCGACGGCCCATGTCTTGCCGCCATCGGTCGACACCTCCACCTTGGCGATGGTGCCGTTGCCCGACCACGCGATGCCCGCGACTTCGTAGAGCCCGGCGCCACTCAACGCGCGGCCCGGCGACGGGCGGGTGATGAACGACTTCACTTCCATCGGGTACGTGAACATGAGGGCCTTCCCATCGGCCTGTAAATCGGTGTAGCGCGATGTCTCGTCCTTCGTCATCGTCGCCGTTGCGACCACCTTGAGGCGCCGGAGCCACTTGACGCTCATGTTGCCCTCGTAGCCGGGAAGGAACAGACGCACCGGATAGCCATTCTCTGGGCGCAAACGCTCGCCGTTCTGGAAGAGCGCCAGCAACGCGTCGTCCATCGCCTTGGCCATCGGGATGCTGCGGCTCATGGCCGCGGCATCGGCGCCTTCCGCCAGGATCCATTGCGCGGCCGGCTCGACGCCGGCTTCCTCGAGCAGCATGCGCAACGGCACGCCGGTCCACTCGGAGCACGAGACGAGACCGTGTGTCTGGCCGGCGGTGAGGCTGGGCGGTGTCGGGTTGTACAGGACTCCGCTGTTGCCCGAACACTCCAGGAAGTTGATTCGCGAGATTCTGGGATAGCGCATCAGCGCCTCGACCGTGAAGACGAGCGGCCGCCGCACCATGCCGTGGATGAGGAGACGGTGCTTGGCGGGGTCGATGTCAGGCACGCCACCGTGATGTCGCTCGAAGTGCAACCCGCTCGGCGTGATCATGCCGTCGAGCGCCTCGAGCGGCGTGCGCGACACACCGCTGCCGGTCGTTCCCGGTCGCGAGGCGATCCCCGTGCGCTTGACGCCAACCTCGTACTTCGACGGCTGTCCGTACTCGCTCATCCCGGCGCCGGGGACCTTCATCCACGGCGGCGTCTCCGGAGGCTCGAAGGCCCCGGCTCCCCGGGCGGACGCGGCCGCGAGGCCACCGGCGCCGAGCACCGCGACGCTATGCTTGAGAAACTGCCGGCGAGGCACCCCGTCTTGCGATCGGTCCGGCTGCGCCATCCGTTCCTCCTCCGCGTGGGCCACTGGGTCGCCAGATGCGAGCTGGCGCTGGACGAGCGAGCGGATGTTCGAGTACTTTCCGATCCTGTGCAAGCCGTGGTAGCGCGCCCGCGATGATCACGGCCCGCCGCTGGGTGACCGTGCTCCTGGGAGTGGCGCTCGCGTCATCGGTCGCGGCGCCCGCCTCGGGGGCCGTCCGGCGCCTGGTCGTCGAGTCGCGCGAAGATGTGCTCGGCGCGCGACCATTCGGAAACGCCGGCCCCTACGAGAAGCTGACCGGAATCGTGGAGTTCGCCCTCGACCCTGCCCATGCCGCCAACGCCGCCATTGTCGATCTCAGCCGCGCGCCACGGGACGCGAGCGGCCGCGTCACCGCGTCCGCGAACTTCATGGTCCTCCGTCCGAAAACGATTCGTCGCGAACAGGCGGTCGCGCTCCTCGAGGTCTCGAACCGCGGCGGCAAGGCCGCGCTGCCGTACTTCGCAAGCGCGGCGTGGAGCACCGATCCCGTCACCGAAGCCGATTTTGGTGACGCCCTTCCCCTGCGGCTCGGCCTGACGTTGATCTGGGTCGGTTGGCAGTTCGACGTGGCGACCCGCGACGGCGCGCTGCGCCTCGACGCGCCGGTGGCCACTGACGGCGGTCGCCCGATCGAGGGCCTGGTGCGCAGCGACTGGACGGTGGACGAGCCCGTCGCGACCTTACCGCTGGGGCACCGTGGACACCGGCCGTATCCCCTTGCCAACGCCGACGACCCCGCCAATGTACTCACCGAGCGCGACGGCCGGCTGGCCGCTCGCCGGGTCGTGCCGCGCGAGCAGTGGCGCTTCGTGGAGCAGAACACACGGATCGCCCGCACCGGCGGCTTCGAGTCGGGCAAGATCTACGAACTGGTCTACCGCGCTCGTGACCCCGTCGTGGTCGGGATCGGCCTCGCCGCGGTGCGGGACATGATGTCGTACGCCAAGTACGACGAGGCGAGTCCGTTTCCCGTGCGCCGGGGGCTCGGCCTCGGCATCTCGCAAACCGGCCGCTTCTTGCGTCACTTCCTCTACCAGGGATTCAACACCGACGAGGCGGGACGGACGGTGTTCGACGGCCTCTTCGTGCACACGGCAGGCGCCGGGCGCGGCAGCTTCAACCATCGCTTCGCGCAGCCGTCCCGAGATGCTCACCGCCTCTCCGCATTCTTCTATCCGACAGACCTCTACCCGTTCAGCGGCCGCGGTCAGCGCGATTCCGAGACGGGAGTCACCGATGGTGTGCTCGTCCACGAATCGCACCTCCCGAACGTCATGTTCACCAACACCGGCTACGAGTACTGGGGCCGGGCCGCTTCACTGATCCACACCACGCCGAACGCCGACGGCGACGTCGAGCCCCTCCCCAACGAACGGATCTATCATCTCGCGGGCGGGCAGCACTTCGTGGTGGATTGGCCGGTCACCTCACCCCGATCCGGCTCGGTCGTTGCGTATCGCGGGAGCCCGCTGGACTTCCGGCCCACGCTGCGGTCGCTGCTGGTGCGGCTCGTGGAGTGGGTTCGGGACGGCCGCCAGCCGCCGGCCAGCGCCTATCCCCGTCTCGATGCCGGGACGCTGGTGGCGATCGATCGCCTCCGGGCACCCGCCATCCCTGGCGTGCGGTGGCCGCGAGTCTCGCACGAGGCGTATCGCGTCGATTATGGCCCACGCTGGCGGGAGGGCATCATCACCGTGGAGCCACCACGGCTCGGGAAAGCCTTTCCGGTGCGAGTCCCTCAGGTGGACGCCGATGGCAACGAGGTCGCGGGAGTGCGAGGCGTGGAACTGCTGGCTCCGCTGGCCACGTACGCACCGTGGAGCCTCCGTGGCGGCATAGTCAACGCAGATGAGCTCGTCGACTTCTACGGAACGCTGATCCCCTTCCCGCGGGATCGTGCCGAGCGCGAGCGCACCGGGGACCCGCGACCGAGTCTCGTCGAGCGCTATGGCGACCGGAAGCGATACCTCGAGCTCGTGACACGTCACGCCGAGACACAGGAGCGCACGGGGCTGCTCCTCGCCGAGGACGTGCCTCGCGTGATCGAGCAGGCGGAGCGTCACTGGATCTGGCTGATGACGCCTTCCGCTTCCTCCTCGCGTTGACGCCTGCCGCGGGCGAGGCGGCGAAGTGTGACGGCGGCGGCGACGTGGGTGCATCGACTGGTCTTCGTCATCGTGGGCGCCGGCCTTGTCTCGGTGGTGCTCGCTCTCCTCCGCTTCGGCTCGGCGGGCCTGTTCACGCTGGCACTGGCCGCGCCGGTCTTCGACGAGCGGTGGATCGCGCCGTGGTATGCCGTGCCCGCGATCGAGGAGGTCGGCGTGCCCGTCGGCGCGGCGACGCTCCGCGCCGATCTGTATCGTCCCCGGAATCCACGCGCAGCGGTGCTCCTCGTGCACGGGCTATCACCGGCGGGAAAGCGTCACCCGCAGCTGGTTCGACTCGCCCGTGTCTTCACCCGGCAGGGCTTCATGGTCATGGTTCCGCACTTTGACGGGCTCGCGATGTTTCGTCTGAGTGGCCAGGAGATCGACGAGATCAAGGCCGCGCTCGCCGAGCTCCGTCGCCGGAGCGCCGCGGTGGCCGTGGCCGGGTTCAGTTTTGGCGCGGGGCCGGCCCTCGTCGCCGCCGCGGAGACGGATGGCCTCGCCTGGGTGGGCAGCTTCGGCGGGTACGCGGATCTCCGCAACGTGATCGTCTACCTCACCAGCGGGGTCCACATGTTCCAGCACCATCGGTACGCGGGGCGGGTCGAGGAGTACAACCGCTGGAAGCTGGCGGCGCTGCTGACGCCGTTCGTTCAGGACGAGCCCGACCGTGAGCGCCTCGCGCGGATCGCGTCTCGCGGGCTGGCCAACCCGTCGAGCGACATCGGCCCGCTCGTCGCGGAGCTCGGGCCGAATGGTCGGGCAGTCATGAACCTGGTCGGGAGCCGGCAGGAAGACCTGACACGCCAGCTCCTCGATCGCCTGTCACCGGTCGCGCGCGCTGAGCTGGCTCGACTGTCGCCGATCGCCGTCGTGCCACGTCTCCGCGCGCGTCTGCTCATCGCCCACGGCGCCGACGACGACTCCATCCCATTTACGGAGAGCTTGCGTCTCGCCGAGGCGGCGGGTCCGCGCGCCCGCGTCGTCGTCCTCGAGACGTTCCACCACACCGGGCCGGGCGGCGTCTCCACCGCGCTCTACCGCCGCGTGGCGGACGGGGCAGCGCTCCTGCTGCTCGCGGACGAGATGCTCCGAACCCGGTAGGCGGCCTTGACGGTCGGACGACAGGTAGGGGAATCTTGGCACCGCCGACCACCCAGACGGTGCACCGGAAAGGACGCCTATGCTGTCACGGTTGCTCGGAACGCTCGTCCTGCTCGTCCTGCTCACCCGGCCCGCCGACGCCAGCGCGGACGTGCGGGTGTTCGTCACCAACGAGAAGTCGGACGACGTCACCGTGATCGACGCGACGACCCGCGCCGTGGTCAAGACCATCGCGGTGGGCAAGCGTCCTCGGGGTGTCGCGGTGAGCCCGGATGGTCGTCGCGTCTTCGTCGCCAACAGCAACTCGGACAGCGTGAGCGTCATCGACGCAACGAAACTCGTCGTGCTCACCACGGCCCCGGCCGGGCGGGATCCTGAGGGGCTCACGCTCGACAAGGCCGGCGGACGCCTCTACGTCGTCAACGAGAACGAGCTGGCGGTGACCGTCCTCGACGCGACATCGCTGTCGATCATCCAGAAGATCGCCGTCGGCACGGAGCCGGAGACGGCGGTGCTGTCGCCCGACGGCCGGTGGGTGGTCGTCTCGAACGAGACCTCGAACGACGTGCACGTCATCGAGACGGCCACCAATACGGTCGTCAAGAAGATCGTGGTGCCGAAGAACCCGCGTGGCATGCGCTTCACGCCGGATGGCCAGCGACTGTTCGTGGCCAGCGAGCAGGCGCATGAGATCTCGGTCATCGACATGACCCAGTTCGTGGTCGTCCGTTCGGTGAAAACCGGCGGAAGCCGTCCCGTCGACATTTCGATCACCGCCGATGGAAAGCGGGCGTACGTCTCCCATGGACAGTCGGGCGACGTTCGAGTGGTCGATACGACCTCGCTGGAGGTGCTGGCGACGATCCCGGTCGGTCCCCGTGCGTGGTGGACAGCGCTGACGCCGGACGGCGTGTTTCTCTACGTGACGATCGGGCGGGCCAACGAGGTGGCGATCATCGACACCCGCTCGAACACCGTCGCCGCGCGGGTTCCGTGCGGCACGCTCCCGTGGGGCATCGCGATCGCCAGCGTCCCGTGAGCGGGCCGGCCGTCACACCACGAGCTTGAGCCATCGCGTGGCCCCCGCCGAGGTGCGCGAGAGGATGAGCGCGTCGATCCCCCACGCGCGTCCTGCCCGAGCGATCAGGAAGATGATCATGGACGTCGTGAGCAGCAGGTGGAATCCCTGTTGGCCGAAGCTCATCCACTGCGTCGCGAGTCCATAGTTCACGGCGAGGAACAGGCCCACGAGTGCGCAAAGCCCGGTGAGGAGGCCGAGAACGAGCCCGACGCCCACCGCCGCCTCGCCGTACGCTTGCAGCATCGCCCAGACCTTCCCGTGCGTGACGACCGTGTTTTCCAGGAACTCCTTGTACCAGGCGACCGGATTGCCGGCCGCGAACTCGGCCACACGCTTGGGCTGGAAGGCCAAAAACCGTGAGGACACCGCGGGGTAAGGAACGATCCCGAAAGCCATGGCGATCGTGAGCTTCGTCCACACCGCCTTGAGGAACCAGATGCCAACGACCACTCTCAAGATCGCGATCCAGAATTGAGGCGCGACCATCGTAGCGGTCATCGAAAGGACGCGAGGGCCCTCGTGCTAGCCTCGCCGCCGGCACCAAGGGCCCTCGACTGAGACGATCGAACCGCTAGAAGCGGTCGTCCTGCTCCCGGTCGAAGTCGTCCTGGTACGAGTTGATCTCTGCATCCATCTTGATTTCCGTGAACAATGGAGTCTCCCAGGTCATCCCTCTCACCCCCTGGCAGGAGCGCCGCCACCGAAGGTCGGCTCCTTGTGGCCGCGATCCTAGAAGGCTCTCTCGCAGGTGTCAACAGCGTCGTGGGCCAGCGATGAGCGGTCCTACTGCCGGCCCGACGTCGTCGAAAGCTGCTTGACGAAACGGGCGATGTTGCGGATCTCGTCGTCGCTGATGAGGCCCTTCCACGGCGTCATCGCGGTGCCGGGCCGTCCCTTCTGGACGACCCGGAGGAAGTCGTCCTCCGTCCCCTTGAACCCCTGAAGACTCGCGGCGGCCGGGGATCCCTTGGCATCGATACCGTGGCATTGCGAGCACTGCGTCATATACGTTGACCGTGCTGAACGGAGCTCGGCGGTGAACGGTGGGGCCTCGGGGCCGGCCTGAGCGAGATCCAGACCGTACCGCGAGGTAATGGCGGAAAGGTCCGTCGAGCTGAGCTCCTGGATGGCGCGGTCCACGGCGTTCTTGAGCTCCGTGTCGGTCTTGCGGACCGCCGCGCCGATTTCGAAGTCCCGCTGCCGATCGCCAATCGCGGCCACGTGAAAGCCGGCATTCCTCCGGACGAACCAACCCGCGAACACCGACTCCATGACGGCCGCGTGCACCTGGCTGTCGAGGAGTGCCGTGAACAGCTCGGCAGGATTCAGATAGACCTTCCGGTTGTACCCGCGCTCGTAGACGAGCTGGTCGCTGAGCGTCATCGCCTGCACGCCGACGAGCTTGCCCCTGAGATCGTCGAGCGAGCGAGCCGCGCCCAGGGTGGGCGACACGATGACCTGGCGCATCGCGTAGTACGGCGCCGTGAACGTCAGCCGCGGCTTGTCGGCTGTGAACCGTTCGGTGAGGGGCACTCCCATCAAGAGATCGCACTGGCCGTCGTAGAGCTGGCGGAGCGTGAGCACTTCCCTGACGGTCGGAAACCAGTGCACGCTGAGCTCGGCGCCGAGCGCCCGCGCGATCGCACGGGCGATCTCGAGCTCGAAGCCCGGTTCATCCGTGCGCTGACTGGAGAACGGGAGATTCGACGGATCGGCGCACACGCGAATCCGCCGAATCTCACCGTGGGCACTCGTGGTCGCGATCACGAGGAGAACGACCGCGAGGCGGAGCGCTTTCACTCGCTGAGCCCGAACACCACCACGATGTCGCTGTAGTTCACCCGGGCGGCCTCCGCCCATTTCGGCTCCTTGCCGAACCACACCTGCGACCTCAGCGTGCCGCCGGCCGCGACGGCGATGTACTGCTTGCCGTCAACCGCGTAGGTGATGATGCCACCCGACTGCGGCGTGCCGAGGCTGAACGACCAGAGCTCCTGGCCGTCCTTTGCGTTGACCGCGACGACTTTGCCCTCTGCCGTCCCCTGGAAGACCAGGTCGCCAGCCGTAGACAGCGTATGACTGATCAGCGGTGTGCGATTGGACCACTCCCAGACCACCTTGTTCTGGTTGACGTCGAAGGCCCGCAGCACCCCGGCCTGCTCGGCCCGGCTGAAGTGCTCGACGGTCACACCCGTGAAGAGCTGGCCTTGCTTGTACGACAAGTCGGCCACGTAGGCGTAGCGCATGCAGAACTCGTTGGCCGGGATGTACATGTACCCGGTCTTGGGGTTGAAGACTTTCGGCTGCCACCCGGTGCCACCGAGCAGCGAGGGACAGACTTCCACGGGCGGGCCGCCCATGGTGGGACGGAGCCCGGGGTTTTCGACGCCCTTGCCCGTCACGGGATCCGGCTTGCCCCAGGTGAGCGACTTGATGAAGGGGACTGCGGACAGGAATTTCCCCGTCGCCCGATCGAGCGTGTAGACGTAGCCGAGCTTGTTGGCCTGGACGACGGCCTTGTGGGTCTGGCCGTCACGAACGACGTCGATGACATGGTGTTCGGACACCGTGTCGAAATCCCATGGCTCGTTGGCCAGGTACTGGTGGTACCACTTCAGCTTTCCGGAATCGAGATCGAGCGCGACCGCCGACATGGTGTACAGATTGTCGCCGCGGCGCATGTCGGCGATCCACGGCGCGGGGTTGCCGGTGCCGAAGTACAGGAGATTCGTGGCGGGATCGTAGGTGCCGGCATGCCAGACGGCGCCGCCGCCGATCTTCCACGTGTCGGCCGTCCACGTCTCGCTCCCTGGCTCCCCGGCCGCGGGGATCGAGTACCAGCGCCACAGGCTCTTGCCGGTTTCCGCGTCGAAGGCTTCGACGAATCCACGGGGGCCCATCTCGCCCGGCCCCGAGATCCCGACGATCACCTTGCCCTTCACGACCATGGGGGCCTGCGACACGAAGTAGCCTTCGGCGTAGTCGGCGATCTTCGTCTCCCATACCGGCTTCCCCGTCTTGGCCTCGAGGGCGACGAGATACGCGTCCAGGGTGCCGAAGATCACCTTGTCTTTCGAAAGCGCGACGCCGCGATTGTGAGGAATGAGGCGCACGAGCGCGCCGACGTCCTCGGGAATCCTCCGATCGCGCTTCCACAGGAGCTCGCCGGTGGCGGCGTTGATGGCCTGCACCCGGTTGACACCCAGGGCCGTGGAGGTCGTGAACATGATGCCGTCGTTCACGATCGGCGTCGTCTGCTGATCGCCGAGCGTGCCTCCGGCGAAGATCCACTTCGGCACCAGCTTCTTGACGTTGCCGGTATTGATCTGCTCGAGCGGGCTGAAGCGCCAGCCCGAGTACGTCCGGTTGTACATGAGCCAGTTGGCGCCGTCGCTGCCGGCATTCAACAGCCGGTCATCGGTGACGTCTCGCCACTCAGCGGCCAGCGCCGGCCCGGAGGTCAGCCAGAAACCCAGGACAACGAGTGCGGCAAGGACGAACCTGATGAGTACGCTCATATCCTTCTCCGCTGTCACGTTCACCGTTGTGAATTTCACGTCAACGACTCACGGGGAACACGGCCACTGGATCAATTCGGGTCTGCCTGGCCCGGACGCTCACCCCCCTCGGATCCGGTGCCGGGATGCTAGTGGCCCCCGGCAATTCATGTCAACCGCGGCTCGAACGGGTCCGGCGCCACGGCGACAGAACGCATGGGTTCGATCAACGACCATCGGTCAGCCTGAATTCCACGGGGATCAGCACCCACATCGCGACCGGGCCCGCTTCATTACGCGCCGGTTCGAAGCGCCACTGCCGGACGGCGTCGACGGCCGCTCGATCGAGCTCGGCATGACCGGTGGATTCTTGCACGACGATGTCGCCTACACGTCCATCGGTCTCGATATGAACGCGAAGGAGTGTCCTACCCTGGATACCGCGTCGGCGGGCCGCCGGAGGATATGGTGGGCGTACCTGATACCCGCCGCGCGGTTCCGCCGGGCGCACGACCATGCGGCCAGAGGGCTCCGACGGCGGCAGCGCAGCGGTGGCAGTGCCGCGCGGCCATCCGGCCGGACCCGGTCCCGACGCACTCGAAACGTCTTGGCCCGCGCCCTCGTGGCGTACGACGTGACGCGGCACCGCCATCGCGGCATCCGACGTTTCGGAGTCGGCCATCGGTGCCGGAGGGTCGGCGCTGCTCGCTTCCGGCGGTGGGGACGCGACGATCGAGGGTTGCGCTGGCGACGGCTGCGCTGGCGCGCTCGGCAACATCGGGCCTGCCGGCAACGAAGTGGATTCCGACGATTTTCCGTCCGGACCCGGCAGTGGCGACGCTCGGTCTCGCGGTCTCAGTTCCGGCGCACGTGACGTCCTGACCGGGCGTGGCGTCGAGGGTCGATGTTTCCGCGAGTCAAGGTCGGGCGCGACGGCCGTCGGCGGCTCCAGCGTCATCCACGCGACACGCGGCAGCACGGTGCGCGGCCCCAGCGCCTGGAACCCGGCGATCACCGTCAGGACCAGGACCGTATGAATGGCCCCTGATACCGCCAACGGCCCGAGCCTGCTGATCACGCCGTCGAATACGACAGCAGCGATCCACCCCACAGCCGACTCCCTCCGCGACGCCTTCTTCAGGGCCGCCGCGTGCACACCGGAGCGCGGATTCTACCAGGATCAGAAGACGTACGGCGGGCCCGCCAGGACCTGAGCCGGTTGACGCCGACTTTCTTTCGGCAGATCCCCGGCGCGCGGCGATCCGTCCGCGGATTCCACGTCGTGACGTTCGAACCCGGAGGACATTCCTGGGAGCCCGACGGCAAGCAATACGTGACCATCACCAGTGGTGCCACCGGCCCGTACGTGATGCGCGCGGGTGATCCAAATCTCGCCAACGTTCCCGCGGGGGGCAGCCTCTGGACGTTCAAGCTCTTCGAGGAGTATGGAGCGCCTCAGCGCTGAGCTTGCGATTGAGACTGGCGAACAGGATGTGGCTCGCGTGGATGGCGGGGGCGGTTTTCGTGCTCGCCCCCGTCGCGTCAGTCTCGTGGGCGCAGACCGATGCCGAAAAGGTCGCGGTCGGTGCGATGGTGTACGCGGACTACTGTGCGAACTGTCACGGCGAGCAATTGCGAAACACGACGGGAGGAGCGACGTTCGATCTCCGCAGGCTACGCTCTACCGATCGTGACCGCTTCTTCTCCGTCGTGCTGAATGGAAAGAGCCAGATGCCGCCCTGGCGCGGCGTTTTACAGTCTCACCAGATCGAATCGATCTGGGCGTACATCCGGGCCACGCTCGATCGTTAGGGTGTGACGAGCCGACGGCGAACCTAGCTGGCCGGGACGATGCGCTGGCGGTCCTCGTTGAGGCAGCGTCCGACCACCGGAATCGGCCGCATCTCTTCGCCGATCTCCAGGACGCCCCGTCGCGCCGCCTCGCAAGCCTCCGGTGTGGGGAACGACAATTTCTCGACGGCGCGCCCCGAGCCAACGGCCGTGTAGTTCAGGACCGTGAAGGCCCAGACCGGGACGCCCGCATTCGCAGACGTGTCTTCACCGGCCGCACGCGCGCCCCGGAGGCGAGCTCCGCCCACCAGCGCGATCGACACACGATTCGCCTCAAGGCGTTCCTCCCCGGCTCCCGTCGTTGCGCGAGGTCTTCGCGAGAAGACGCGGCAGCGTCCTTCGTAGGTGCAAGGGGTGTACCAGAAGCGAAAGGGCCGGTGAATGACGCGGAGGTGAGCCGGCGCGGCTCGCTTACTCGAAGATCACCTTGTCGACGTTTTTCGCTGACGACAGGCCTTTTATCTCGGCCTTCCCGCGGATGCCTCGCATGATCGCGCGGTCGAGATTTGCGCCGCTGACGTCGGCTCCGAAGAGATTCGCGCCGGTCAGGTCGGCCATGGAGAGGTTGGCGAAGGACAGCTCAGCCCGTGCCAGATTTGCGCCCGAGAGGTTCGCGCCCGTCAAATTGGCGCTCGTCAGAAACACACGCATGAGTCCCATCGGCTGGTTTCGCATGTCAGCCGCCATGTCGGCGCCGGAGAGATTGGCGCCGGTCAGGTTCGCGTTCGACATGTTGGCGATGATGCGAGCTCCTGAAAGATTGGCCTGCACGAGGGTGGCCCTGGTGAGCAGGACTCCGAAGAGGCTGGCCCTGGTCAGGTCCGCCTTCGTGAGGTCCGCGTCGCCCATGAGAGCGATGTCCAGGTTGGCGCCGCTCAGATCCGCGCCGTTCAGCATCGCGCGGGTCAATTGCGCACCGAAGAGGTTCGCGTGCGCCATGATCGTCCTCGACAGGTTCGCGCCGCTCAAGTTGGCTCGCTTGAAATCGACGCCCGTGAAGTCGAGGCGCGAGAGGTCCTTGCCCGACAGGTCGACGGGCCGACGCTCGCTCGCAGCGCCGAGTAGCTCCATGACCTGTTCGCGGGTGACGTCGGCAGCGTCCGCGACACCGAGGAGAGCGCCGAAGACACACATCGCCACGCCGTAGGAATACAGCGCGGTGATCATCACTCCCACGTGATGCTTTTGCCGCGGTACTTGCTGCGGACGAAGGCGATGACCTTCAAGATGTCGTCCTCGGTGAGGGCGCCTATTTTTCCCCAGGCCGCCATCCCGGCGCTCGTCCCGAAGTAGAGCGTTTGGAACATCCCCTTGTCCGTGCCGTTGCGCAGATGGCGCCAGTTGCCGCTGGTGAGATTGGGGCCGATCAGACCGGAGAGATCGCCTCCGTGGCAATGGGTGCACGCATACGCTCGCGCGAGCTTGAACCCCGCGGCCACGGCGTCGGGGTCACGGTTATACGGGTTCTTGCCGCTTTCTTTGAATTGTCTGACGGCGGCGGTGTCGTCGCTTTTCGCCTGCAGAAGCTGGGCGAGCTCGTCGTCACCGGGGTCCGCGGTGGACCGCGCGTGGGGGATGGCGGCGGCGAGGAGAAGGACGAGAAGAGCGAGGCACCGAGCCTTCCAACGCAGCGTCATCGTCTCACTCGTTCTGCCGACAGCTACTGATAGCGCTCGCTGACCACGCCCGGCTTGACCTCGTCGGGCTTGCGCACGAGCGCCCCCGGCACCAGCGGCACACCATACGCCTCGAGGATCTTGCGGATTTCGGCCTCCTTGCGGTTGAGTACCGCGTCCAGCTGCGCTTGACGCTCCCGGTCGCCTTTCCGGACTCCCATGGAGATCTCGTACGTGAACGGCACCTCGAGTCCCGGGATCGCCGGCACCGGCACCACCTCGAGGGGCACGGATTGTTTCTTCGCGAAGTAGCCCGCCACCGGCCCCCAGACGACGGCGACGTCGGTCTTACCGGCCGCCACGTCTTCGACGATCTGACCGGGGTGCTCCGTCGTGTAGTCGATCGTCAGTCGGTAGGAGACGACGTTGCCCATGAGTCCCTTCTTGATCATCGCGTCGCCCGGCGGCGTCGCCGCGACGACGCCGATCCTCGCGCTGCGAAGCGCGGGGTCGTCCCAGGAACGGACCTGAAAGCCACGGTCGCGAGCGTAGACGAACACATACGTCGAACGGTAGTACGGTTGCGTCCAGCGGACCTGATCGTACCCGTTGGGGATGCCCATCACGACGTCGCACTGATTCGCCCGGAGCGTGTTTCTGATGAACCCGCGGCGGTCCGGCCACCATGTGAAGGTCGGCGTGGCGCCGAACTCCCTGGCGATGAGCTCGACGATCTTGTTCTCGAAGCCTTCCAACCGCTCGTTCGAATACGGCAAGTTGTTGGGGTCGGCGCAAACGCGGAAGGTCGCTCGCGACCCTTGGGCCTGCGAGCCCGCAGGCGACAGCAGTGAGGCCCCGACGACAAGCGCCACGACAGTGAGAATTCTCACGGAGGCCATCGTTCCACCCTCTGGAAAGAGATCACCCCGCCGAGGCGGGGTGATCTCAGCCAGCACAGGACAACCCGCTCGGCGCCGGTGGAGTGACCGCCGGCGCCGAACGCCTTACGGAAGAGAAAAGACGGTCAGCACGCCACCGAGCGTGGTGTACTCCGCGAGTTTCTTGTACGCACCGACCGCGCCGAGCCCTTCACTGTCTCCTTCGAGGCCGGCCGCGAGTCCGATGCCCGCGCAGCCTCCGATACCTGACAGGACGGCGACGTACTGCTTGCCATCCGGCCCCACGTACGTCATCGGGTTCCCGATGATGCCGGACGGAGTCTTGAACTTCCACAGCTCCTTGCCGGTTCTCGCGTCCACCGCCTTCATGTACCCTTCGAGCGTCCCGTAGAACGCAACGTCAGTGGCGGTGACGAGCGCGCCACTCCACGCCGAGAACCGTTCCTTGTTGCTCCACACGATCTTGCCCGTCGCGGCGTCCCAGGCGATGAAGGCGCCCATGTGCCCGCCAGGTCCGGGGAACATCCGCAACGTCGCGCCGACGTAGGGCTGTCCCGCGGTGTACTTCACCTCGAACGGCTCGTAGTCCATGCAGACGTGATTGGTGGGGACATAGAACAGCTTCGTCCGCGGCGAGAACGCCGCCGGCTGCTGATCCTTGGAGCCGAGCGCCGCCGGGCAGACGCCCTGCGAGTTCTTGCCGGCCTGCGTCCGCATCGCAGCGACCTCGACGGGTCGCCCCGTCTGTTTGTCGACGTGCGTCGCCCAGTTGACGTCTGGATCGAACTTCTCGGCGACGAGCAGGGTGCCGTTGGTGCGGTCGAGCGTGTAGCCGAACCCGTTTCGATCGAAATGCACGAGGGCCTTGACCGGCTTGCCGCCGATGGTCAGATCGGCCAGGATCATCTCGTTGACGCCGTCATAGTCCCACGCGTCCCACGGCGTCATCTGGTAGCCCCACTTCGCCTTCCCCGTGTCGACGTCGCGCGCGAAGATCGTCATCGACCACTTGTTGTCGCCGGGGCGCTGGCTGGGATTCCAGGTCGACGGATTCCCGGTGCCGTAGTACATGAGGTTGAGCGCCGGATCGAAGGCGTACCAACCCCAGGTCGTGCCCCCGCCCGTCTTCCACTGATCGCCCTGCCACGTCGCCACCCCCTGGTTCTTTTGACCGAAATGTGGGTTGGCTTTGTTGAAGTCATCGGCGAGCAGAATCTCTTCGTCGGGGCCCATGCTGTAGGCGCGCCAGACGCGCTGGCCGGTCTTGATGTCATAGGCCGTCACGTGCCCGCGGACGCCGAACTCACCGCCGCTCACGCCAACGATGACCTTGTCCTTCATCACGTGCGGCGCGCCGGTCATCGTCGCGCCGACCTTCGGGTCGGCGTTCTCGGCCTTCCACGCCTCTTTGCCGGTCTTGGCGTCGAGGGCGACCAGGGTGCCGTCGAGCTGGTTCAGGAAGACCTTGCCGTCTGCGTACGACAGGCCACGGTTGACGTTGTCACAGCACGCGACCGCCTGAACGCTCGGGTCCTGCTTCGGGAGGTACTTCCACTTGATCTGGCCCACATCAGGACCCTTCAGGTCGAGCGCATAGACGTTGTTCGGAAACGAGGTGTGAACGTACATCGTGTCGCCGATCACGAGGGGCGCTCCCTCGTGACCACGGAGCGTGCCGGTCGAGAACGTCCACGCTGGTCGCAGGTTCTTGACGTTGTCTCTGGTGATCTGGTTGAGGGTGCTGAAGCGGGTGGCCGAGTAGTCCTTGCCGGGCATCACCCACTGCTTGTCATCGGTCTGCAGTTGGATCAGCTCCTGGTTCGCATAGGCGCCCCAGGCGATCAGCACGAGGACGAGGACGCAAGCTACGGAGACGCTACGCCTCATCGCGACGCTCCTTTCAGGAGTTACATTTCGAAGTCCCGAGCCCTCGATCGGTGAGATCCCGAAACGCCGCGAACGGAGACGGGTTCCGCGTCAGGTCGCGTCTGGCCCGTCTCCGAAGTCGTCCTGGTACGAGTTGATCTCGGCGTCCATCTTGATCTCGACCACAGTCGGCGTCTCCCATGTCATCGTTGCCACCTCCTTTTTTCGCTTCGCGACCTCGACGATCGCACGTGAAGCGACCGCGAGGGCGATCATGCTAGGTGAGCAATTCATCGCTGTCAACCAAGCGCCTGGGGCGCGGTGGCGGTCGGCGCTCGGTACCGGAACGTCACCTCCGGCGGCGCGATCGCGGCCGCGCGCGCGGCCTCGATGAGCTGGTGATCGGGTGACAGTCCGCACACGGGATCCGTGGCCTGGGCTCGGCCGGTCAGCTGGAACGCCTGACAGCGACAGCCGCCGAAGTCGACGACGCGGCGGTCACAGCTGCGGCAGGGCTCGGGCATCCAGGCTTCGCCGCGGAAGGCGTTGAAGCCGCCGGAGAGCTCCCAGATCTCGGCGAGCGGCCGGTCCTTCACGTTGTCGAACGTGAGTCCGGGAAGCGTGTGAGCGGCGTGACAGGGCAGTGCGAGGCCGTCGGGACTCACGAGCAGGAAGCGCCGGCCCCAGCCATCCATGCAGGCCGGCGGAACGTCACGGTAGTAATCGGGGACGACGAAGAGGACTTCCATGCGTCCGCGCAGGCGCTGACGGGCCTCGGCGGCCACGACCCGGGCGCGCTCGAGCTGCTCGCGCGTGGGCAGGAGCGCGGAGCGATTCAGAAGCGCCCAGCCGAGGTACTGCGTGTTGGCCAGCTCGAGCCGGTCGGCGCCGAGCCGCTCGGCGAGCGCGATGACGTCGGCCACACGATCGAGATTGTCCCGATGGAGCACCACGTTCAGCGTCAGCGGGAAGCCCAGCGCCTTGACCCAGCCGGCGACTTCCAGCTTGCGATCGAACGCGCGCACGCCGGCCACGCGGTCCGAGTCCGCCGCTCGCACGTCCTGGATCGAGATCTGGACGTTGTCCAGGCCGAGCGCCCGGAAGCGCTCGAGCCGATCGCGCCGGAGCGGAATGCCGCTCGTGATCAGATTCGTGTAGAGATCGAGCCCGCGGGCGCCGGTGATGAGCGCCTCGAGGTCGTCGCGGACGAGGGGCTCGCCGCCCGTGAGGTTGAGCTGGACGACCCCGAGATCCTCGGCCTCGCGGAACACGCGCAGCCAGGTGTCGGTGTCGAGCTCCTCGCCGTGCGTTGCGTAGTCGAGCGGGTTGGAGCAGTAGACGCAGCGGAGCGGGCAGCGATACGTCAGCTCGGCGATGAGCGTGTAGGGGCGCGAGGCCTCCGTCACGGAGCGTCCTGGACGAGGCCGCGGTCGGCCATCGTCTGCAGAAAGGCGACGACGTCGCGCTCGACGTCCGGCGCGTCCCTCCCGTACTTCCGGGAGAGCTGATCGACGATCTCGGCCAGCGAGTGCTCGCCCGTGCAGAGCTTCAGGATGTCGGCGGCCGTCTCGTTGAGCTCGAGGCCCTTCTCCGGATAGAGCAGCATGTAGCGCGTCGACTTGCGGTCGAAGCGAAGCCGCGCCTTGCTGGCGAGCCGCGGCCGCGTCGTGGCCGAGATCATCAGTCCGCCCGGGCGCCGCCCGGGCCCCAGCCGGGATCCACGTACGCCGCGTAGGTACAGTCGAGGAGGTGCCAGAGGATCTCGGTCTTGCGGATCAGCGCCGCCACGCACCGTGCCTGGAGCTCGTGGGTCGTGGCGTGGCGGATGACGAAGTCGATCGCCTCCTCGGAGTCGCGACGGGCGCGGGGCACGCGCGAGCGGAAGTACGCCAGCATGTCCGGGCTCACCCACGGATAGTGCTGCTCCCACGCCAGCACGCGCCTGGACATGAGATCGGGCGCGAAGAACTCGGTCAGCGAGGAGGCCACGGCCTCGACGAGGCTGCGCTCGCGCACGAGCTCGACGTAGGCGTCGCAGGCGAAGCGCACGCCGGGCAGGACGGAGCGGCAGCTCGCCACGTCCTCGCGGTCGAGGCCGACACCGGCGGCCAGGCGCAGCCACAGCTCGAGCCCGCCCTCGCCCGCCTCGGCGCCGTCGTGATCGTGGATCCGGCGGATCCACATCCGGCGGAACGCCGGATCGTCCGACTTCGCCACGATGATCGCGTCCTTGATGGGAATCCGCGTCTGGTAGTAGTAGCGGTTCAGCACCCACTGCTGGAGCTGAACCTTCGTCAGCTTGCCGTCGTGCATGAGCCGGTGATAGCGGTGGTGGTCGTGATACCGCCGCTCGCCCTCGCGGCGGATCCACGCGATGAAGTCGTCCTTTGACAGCGGCGCGCCGGACACCGTCACAGGCTCACCTCCATGCCGTCGTAGGCGACCTCCCACCCGCGCGCGCTGACCTGCGCACGCTCGGGCGAATCTTCGCGCAGAAGCGGGTTGGTGTTGTTGAGGTGGATGAGGATTCGCCGCGACGCGCGCAGCGCGCCGAGGGCGGCGAGGCTTCCGTGCGGGCCGCCGAGCGGCGCGTGCGCCATGTCGCGGGCGCGCTTGTCACCGACGCCGAGCGCGGGCAGCTCGTCCTCCGACCAGAACGTGCCGTCGAAGAACACCGCATCGGCGTCCTCGAGGACCTGAGCCACGGCCGGCGTGACGCCGCCGACTCCCGAGAAGTAGGCGAGCACCGTTCCCCTGCGCGTCTCGCGGATACGGACGCCCACGCTGTCTTCGTCATCCGGCGCTGACGAGGCCTCCAGATGGATCGGGAGCTTGCCCGGCACCGGCACGGCCTCCACGGTGAGCCCGCTCGCCAGCTCGTCCTCGCGGCCGAGCTTCAGCGCCCGCCACGTGACCTGGTCGTCGAAGCGCTCGAGCGTGCGGTAGAGGACGTTGGCCTCGGTGAAGCCGCGACGCACGCGGTCGGTGGCGTACACCGTCAACGGGTGGTTCTCGCGAAGCGAGAGCAGGCCGAGGCAGTGATCGAGGTCTCCGTTCGTGAGGACGATGGCGGCGATGGGGGAATGCCGCGGCTTCTTCGGATGGAGCGGTGGAAAGCTCTCGATCTGCTGCCGGATCTCCGGCGAGGCATTGAGGAGCACCCAGTGCTCGCCGTCGCTGCTGACGGCGACGCTCTCCTGGGTTCGGGGAATCGCCTTCAAGGTGCCAGCGCGGACGCCCCGACAGTTGGGGCAGCCGCAGTTCCACTGGGGGAACCCTCCACCTGCGGCAGAGCCCAGGACCCGGATGCGCATCTCAGCGGCCGAGACACCAAACCCTTCGGTCGGCGCGTGGCCGGCGCGAAGGGCTGGGTTCGCAAGCTGCCTTAGAAGCGGTCGTCCTGCTCGCGGTCGAAATCGTCCTGGTACGAGTTGATCTCAGCGTCCATCTTCACTTCGACGAAAGCCGGCACTTCCCACGTCATCGAATCACCTCCGCGAGAGATCCCAGCGACTGCCCACCTCTGAGTGGCTGGCATGATAGGCGCCGACCCGACGCGGCGTCAAGAGCCTCTGGAGCCTAAAAGCCCTTCTTGCGCATGCAGACGCGATAGCCCGCTCGATAGGCGGCGTCCTTGGCTCCCCTGGCGTCCATGCCCTCGATCTGTGGATCCGGTGACTGGGTGATCGTTCCGGTCGCGTCCGTACGCTCCGTCGTGTTCCGACCGCCCTTTCGGGCGTCTTCGGCACGCGCCTCGTCCTTCGCAGTGGGAGACGTCGTTCGGCCTCGCACCGCCTCTCGCGCCTCCTCGTTGCAGGCGATCATGTCGGCAGCGGTCGGGACATCGGCGTAGGCCAGGTCGCCGACGAAGAGCACGGCCAGGAGCCCACCTGCGGTCAGCGTCTTCGTCATTGGTCATCCTTTCGCATGCGAGTCCTCGGGGCCACGCCACGCCGAAGCTCCGGCTTGCCAATGATTCAGGAAGGCGCTCACGTGGACGCTGCCGCCCACACCGGGGACATCCCTATGCGCGCCAGCGTCGCCATGACCCGGAGAGGCTCCCCCAGATCGCTCCAGGTCACGCCTTTGTCGGGAAGGACCGCGAGGTCTGCCGCGCGCGGTGTCAGCACGTCCTTCGAGAAGTCCGCTCCCACCAAGACTTCGCATCCGATCCCATCACGTCTGATCCGCCGTTCTTCCGTTAGGGATCACGGTCCGCGCTCAGGCCTTCGATGTCCCTGACGGCCTCTCCGTCGACGGTAATGAAGATGATTGCCCGCGGCGAGGCCGCACGATTCACCCAGATCGCGGACGCGACCGAGCCTGTGCGCGTGTTGAGGCCCTGCCACACGCCGCCGGCCGGGCGACGATCGCGTCGGCTCGTCGTCATCTCACGCTTGCATTCCTCGAAGCCTTCTCGCGCAAGCGCCGTGACGATTTCCTCGGGAACGGCGATCCATCCGCTCTCGGCTTCCCTCCACGTCATCCTGCCATCGACGCGAAGCCCCGCGAGCCCGCCTATCGGCAACATCATCGTGTTCTCCTCGGTCGCGGCCGGATCAATCGCGCTGCCGCTCGACCGCCGCGTCGATCCACGCTCTCGCGACGTCGAGGGCGCAGCGGTCGGCTTCGTCCCGCGTCGGCCACCGCGCCGCGTTCGTCGCGTAAAGCGGGGTCCGGGGCGACGAACGGTCTTCGGTCCACAGGGACACCACCACCCGGGGAGACCAGGCACCGGTGCTCACGCAGTACGACGCCGGCTCGACTCGATAGCCCTTGTACGTGATTCCATCCTGGAGGGCCGCCGTCGGGGGCGCTTGGGTTCCTCCCGAGGCGACCGTCGCGGTCCGCGGCGCTGCCCGTCGCGTGACGTTCATCGCCTCGCTCCGCTCGACTCCTTCTTCTGGGACAACTCGACCTTGAGGGCACGTCCGTCGAGATCGCTCCCGTGCAGGCGGCTGATCGCGTCCTGAGCCGCCTCAATCGTCTCCATCTCGACGAAGCCGAAGCCGCGCGACTGACCCGCCGGATCCGTGACGACGCGCACGGACGCCACGGTCCCTATCGTCGCGAACGCTTCCCGCAATCGATCCGACGATGTTGCGAAAGCGAGACCGCCGACAAACAGTTTGACAGCCATGATGAGGACTCCTCAGGAAAGTGGGGCGAGGCAGGCCAAGTGTCACTAGGGTCCCGACGCCAGGCGCGTCAGCCAGAGAGACGGTGGTGACGGCGACGTGACTTTACCACCTAAACGCGTTTTCATCTATCTTTTATATAATCTATAGCGTGATACCCTTACCGCCGACATGGGCAAGCTTGGTGCCGGCGCGTTCCGACGAACGTGCCCGCCTCGTCCAGGGCGAGGCGCGAAGCGAGCCCGCTTCTGACCATCAGCTTCCCGGTGAACCACCGCGCCCTCGCGTATCTGCTCGGGCAATGGACGGCATTGCGACCGGCCACCCAACGGGCGGTGCTCGAGGCCGAAGACCGTGGATGCATCACCAACGCCTACTACTTCATCGACGTGGACACCTCCATCGCTCGAGAGATGCGGGACTGCTTTCGACGCCGGGCAGACAGGCACGGGATGGAAGGACGACTGTGCACGGTCGCCGCGAGTTCCATCAGCACCCGTCTCTACGTCGCCTGGTACTCCGCCCCGTGTCCGGTCTGTGGACACCGGATTCGGCCACCCCACCTCGTTCGAGGCTCCGGACGCGTCGTCCTGTCGTGTGCCTATTGCCGCTCGCCGGCGCCCGATTGACGCCTCGTCGTCGACCGTCCTTGCTCGAACCGCCCACGTGGTGCCTTCCGTGGCTGCGAGTCCAGCTTCGCATCCGTTTCGCGCTCGGCATCCGCTTGAACAGGTCGACCTGGTTCGACGCAT
>WNGN01000350.1_pt1 | contig 33360 bp, 25 predicted proteins | sample 5400561 | NCBI WGS metagenome assembly WNGN01 (sample SAMN13153379, study PRJNA577476) | soil metagenome | isolation source: 115 cm soil or saprolite under Garry oak tree replicate 2 | place: USA:California | collected 2016-06-15 | reverse complement strand
CGTTTCCGATGCCGCGCCCGAGTTCGGCCGCTGGGTGGACGACGAGCGGGCGCGCCTGGCGCGCCGCTACGCCGGGGCGGTGGAACAGACGGCGAACGCGCTCGAGGCGGCGGGGGATTTCGTCGGTGCCGTGACCTGGCTGCGCCGGCTCGCCGCCCAGGATGCCTTCAGCTCGCGCGTGACGGTCCGCTTGATGCGCGCTCTCGCCGCGAGCGGAGACCCGGCGGCGGCGATTCAGCACGCGCGCGTGCACGAGACGCTGCTCCGCGAGGAGCTGCAAGCGCAACCCGATCCGCAAGTCGCCGCGTTGGTCCGTGAGCTACAGTCCCGCGGACGCGGCGAGCGCGTCGCGCCGCCACCGGCTCTCGACCGAGGAGCGGTCGCCTCCACGCCGCCCCCAGCCTCACCTCCGCCACCCGATCGTGAGCCGGCGCAGCCCCGCGGCAACGGGCGACGCCTGAGTCGCGTCGGTCTTGGGTTCGGCTCCGTCCTCGTCGCGGTGCTCGGTGGCCTCGCGCTGTCACATGGACGGGGTGTCGGCGGAACGCCTGCGATCTCCTGCCTGGCCGTCCTGCCGTTCGAAAACCTGTCGGCTGACACCGCGCGGGAATACTTCGCCGACGCCGTGACGGACGCCATCATCACGGAGCTGGCCCGCTACGAGCGGCTCAGCGTCATTTCCCGCACCTCGATCGTGCGTTACAAGCGGACGCGCAAGCCGCTGCCCGAGATCGCGCGGGAGCTGAATTGCGACGGCCTGGTGGAGGGCACCGTCGTCAGCCAGGGTGGACGCGTGCGCGTCGACGCGCAGCTGGTGCAGGGACCGAAAGACCGCCATCTCTGGGCCGAGTCGTACGAGAGTGACATGAGCGACATGCTCGGACTCGAGCGCAAAATCACCCAGGCGATCGCCGGGCGGGTGCACGGCGTCACGCTGGCAGGCGACAGCGCGCCATGGCCGGCGAGGCGCCGCGTGGATCCGATCACTTACGGGCTGTACCTGAGAGGGCGCGACGTGGCCGCAAGTCGCAACCCGGTGGGGCTGCGACAGGCGCTCGACCTGTACGGACACGCGATCGCTCGTGACTCGACGTTCGCGCTCGGCTACGCCGGCATGGCGGACGCGTACCGCCTCATGTACGGCTTCGGCTACGCGCCAGGTTCTTCGTACGGGGACAGCGCGCGGGCGATGGCGCGTCGCGCGCTCGAGCTCGACAGCACGCTATCGGAGGCGCACACCTCCCTGGCGGGGATTCTCACGGGTCATGGCGACTGGACGGAGGCAGAAGCGGAGTTCCGCAAAGCGATCGCGCTAGAACCAGGCAACGCTCAGGCCCACGGTTGGTATGCCACACTCCTGGTGACGCTGGATCGCAAAGAGGAGGCCCTGCGCGAGATCCGGCGAGCGAATGATCTCGATCCCCTGTCCCAACCGACTCAGAGCGTGAGGGGCATGATCGAGTCTTATGCCGGCGTGAGGGCTCCTCGGAAGGCAGTCGCCGACCGATCAGAGCTGGTCGATCCGACGGACCCTGGGGTCATCGCCAGCCGGTCCGTGCGGCTGGCGGAGACCGGACGGTGCGCCGAGGCGTATGCCGAGAATCAGCGCGCCCAGGAGCTCGCGCCCAATAACAACAGGATGTTGTTGAGCCTCGTCGGCGTTCACATGAAGTGCGGCAAGCCCGGGCAGATGCGACATCTGCTCGAAGAGGTCGAGCGACGCCCCGACGCCCCGGGCATCGGGGTATACCTCGCCGAGGTGTACACGGCGCAGGGCCAAGTGGACTCGGCCTTCGCCTGGCTCGAGCGCGCACGGTGGAGCATGTTGACGCGGATGGAGCTCCGCGTGACAGGACGATTGAAGCCGCTCCGCGCCGACCCACGCTACCGCCACTTGCTCGACCGGATGGGCCTTCCTTAACTTCCTCTTCACTTTCTTCATATTTGAGCCGCGCGGCGCTGTCATCCTGAGCGAGCGCGCGGGACGCGCGCGAGCGAAGGATCTGCTGTCCCGCAGAGTGCGCAGAGGGTTCTGTCGTAGCGCGGGACACGGGCGCGAGCCAAGGATCTGCTGTCCCGCAGAGTGCGAAGAGGTTCTGTCGTCGCATGGGACACGGGTGCGAGCGAAGGATCTGCTGTCACGGACCGCACGCGAGCGACGGTTCTGCTGTGGACGCGCGTCGGGCACGGCCGAAAGCAGGTCCTTCGCGCCTTGCGGCGCTCAGGATGACAGGCTGCGTCGCTTCGGAGAGGGAAAGGGAGACGAGCTCAGTACGCCGCTGCCCCCCCGCCGCGCCTGGGATCCGCCACCCCGACCCAGCCGGCGGCGGTGCGGCCGATGGCGTTCACCTCGCTCTTGTAGCTCCACGTCTCGACTTTGTGCCCCATCGCCTCGAGCGAGTCGATGGCGGTCTGCGCGAACCCGTCCCGCTCGAGGTACACGACGTCCGGCTGCGCCTGGTGATGTAGCCGCGGGGCCGCGACCGCCTCGGCGAGCGACATCCCCTGGTCTACCACATCGCTGATCACCTGGTATACGGCCGTCGTGATGCGTGAGCCCCCGGGCGAGCCGAGCACGAGCGCGAGCCGCCCGGCGGAGTCGACCACGATGGAAGGCGTCATGGCGGAGAGCATGCGCTTGCCGGGCGCGATGGCGTTCGCCTCGCCCTGCACCAGGCCGAACAGATTGGGCCGCCCCGGCGCCGACGTGAAATCGTCCATCTCGTCGTTCAAGAGGAATCCGGCGCCGGTCACCGTCACCGCGCTGCCGAAATCGTTGTTCAGCGTGTAGGTGCAGGCGACCGCGGAGCCGTCCGCATCCACGATCGAAAAGTGAGTCGTCTCCGTCCCCTCGGAGCGCCCTCCCGATGTCGGTACGGCGGGCGTCGCCCGGTGCGGATCGATCTCCGCGCGTAACGACCCGGCATACTGCTTCGACAGCAGCCGGTCGAGCGGCATCTGGACGAAGTCGGGATCACCCAGCATTGCGTTCCGGTCGGTGTACGCGCGGCGCATCGCTTCGGTCTGGAGGTGCATCAGCTCCGCACCGCCGAACGGCGGAACCGGAGCGTACCCCTCCATCACGTTGAGGATCTCCGCCAGGGTCACGCCCCCGCCGGACGGCGGCGGCATCGTATAGATCGTGTAGCCGCGATACCTGATCTCGACGGGGTCGCGCCACTTGGCGACCGGGAAGCGGGGAAGCGGCCGAGCCGCTCGGCCTCGCGTTCGATCACATGGCTGCGCGGGCCGTCGAGCAGGTAGCCGTCGCGGGCCAGAGCGATGGCGGGCACGAGCAGCTCCTTCCAGGGGAGCCGGCCGAACCTGCGGTGCGCCTCGTACATCCCTGCCACCGTTCCGGGCACTCCTATCGAGCGATGGCCCGTGAGCGACGAGCTGATCGCGTTGCCCGCCGTGTCCACGTACATGTCCCGCGCCGCCCGCGTAGGGGCGGTCTCGCGGAAGTCGAGCGCGCCGACCGTGCCGTCGTGCATCCGGGTGACCATGAACCCGCCGCCCCCGATGTTGCCCGCCACCGGGTGGACGACCGCCAGCGCGAATGCGACCGCCACCGCGGCGTCGACGGCGTTGCCGCCGCGGCGTAGCATGTCGACGCCGACGTCGCTCGCCAGTGGATGCGACGTCACGACCATGGCGTGCTCACCGGTGACGGGCGTGACGCGCCGAGTGAGCGGCCAGTCGGCCGCAATGAGCGCACGACTCGGCGGCCCCCCTTGCACCGCGGCCCGCGCGGACGTGTCGACAGCAGGGGGCGCGATGGCCGGCGGAATCGAGTCGAGGACGCCGGGGGCCACGGGGATCGTCTCTGGCGCCTTGATGCCGCCGCGGCACGCCAGCACCAGCAGGCCGAGAGCGAGGGATCTGCGCATCTTGAATTGTGCACGTTGACCCGAGTTCGGGTCAACGTCTAACTTGGGGCCATCCGAACCCCTTCATGACCGTCCCCGCTCCCGACTACCGCGACCCGCGGCTCACCGAGCAGCGCAACCCGCGCACCCAGCGTATCGACGTCGCCTCGAGCCTCGAGATCGTCGATCTGATCAACGCCGAGGACTCGACCGTGGCTCCGGCGGTCCACGCGGTCCGCCAGGACGTGGCCCGGGCCATCGACCTGGTGGTCGACGCGTTCCGGCGCGGCGGGCGGCTGGTGTACGTGGGCGCGGGGACCTCCGGGCGGCTGGGCGTGCTGGATGCGAGCGAGTGCCCGCCCACGTTCGGCACGCCGCCCGAAATGGTCGTGGGGGTGATCGCGGGCGGGTACGCGGCGCTCGTCAAGAGCAGCGAGGGCGCCGAGGACGACGTGAACGCGGGGATGGAGGCGATGGATCAGGCGCGCGTCGCGGCGCACGACTTCGTGCTCGGCATCGCGGCGAGCGGGACCACGCCGTTCGTGCGCGCCGCGTTGTCGCGCGCCCAGACGATCGGCGCGACCACCGGCCTGGTGTCGTGCTCCGATCCCCCCCAGGTGCTGCGCGCGACCTGCGACGTGCTCATCCTCCCCAAGGTCGGCCCCGAGGCGCTCACCGGCTCCACCCGCATGAAGGCCGGCACCGCCACGAAGCTCGTCCTCAACACGCTCTCCACCGGCGCGATGATCCGGCTGGGACGGGCCTACGGCAATCTGATGGTCGACCTGAAGGCGGTCTCCGACAAGCTGCGCGACCGGGGCGAGCGCATCGTGATGGAGTGCTGCGGGGTCGATCGCGCGGCGGCGCGGGCGGCGATCGACGCGGCTGGCGGCAGCGTGAAGCTCGCGATCGTCATGGTGCGCAAGGGGACGGGACGCGCGGAGGCCGAGCAGGCGCTCGCCGCAGCGGGTGGCTTCGTGCGTCGCGCCGTAGGCGACCCGCCGCCGGTCGCGTGACGGCCCTCCTCGCCGTCGGCGTCATGTCGGGCACCTCGCTCGACGGCGTCTCGACCGCGCTGGTGCGGCTGACGGACGATCCGCTCGACGCCCGGCTCGTGGCGTTCCGTCAGGACGCGTACGCGGCGGCGGAGCGGGGCCAGATCATCGACGCGATCGCGCGCGGTGGCTCGCGCGACCTGGCGCTGCTGCACGTCGCGCTGGGCGAGCGCTTTGCCGGCGCCGTGCTGCAGCTGCTCGCGGCCGCGAAGGCGGCGCCCCGCGACGTGGCGTTCGTGGCGTCGCACGGGCAGACGGTGTGGCACGAGCCGGGTCGCGCCACGCTGCAGCTGGGCGACCCGGCGGTGATCGCCGAGCGCGTGGGCATCCGGGTGGTGAGCGACTTCCGCGCGCGCGACGTCGCGGCGGGGGGGCAGGGCGCCCCGCTCGTTCCGCTCGCCGACGTGCTCCTGTTCGGCCACGCGGAGCGCGGCCGCCTGCTCCTGAACATCGGTGGCATGGCGAACGTGACGTACGCGCCGCGCCTGGGCGTCACCGACGGCGCCGTCGCGTTCGACACCGGTCCCGGCGTCGCGGTCGTGGATGCGGTGACCCGGCGGATCGATCCCGCCGCGCGATTCGATCTGGACGGCGCGCGCGCGCGCCGCGGCAAGCCGGTCCGCAAGCTGCTCGAGTCGCTGCTCGCGGACGCCTACTTCGCCGCCCCCCCGCCCAAGAGCACGGGACGGGAGCACTTCAGTCCCGACTACGCCGCCCGGCTGGTCGACGCGGGGCCGCAGGACGAGCTGGTGATCTCGGGCGGCGGTGCCCGCAATCCGTTGCTCGTCGAGCTGCTCGCCGCCCGCGTCGCCCCGCGCCCGCTGGTGCCGTTCGAGCAGCTGTTCTTCGACGGGGAGGCGAAGGAGGCCCTGGTGTTCGCGTTCCTCGGGTTTCTCACCATCCTCGGGAAGGCTGGCAACCTGCCCGCGGCGACGGGTGCGCGCGGCCCGCGCGTGCTGGGCTGCATTACCCCGGCGTGACGTCTTCGCTCGCGCGGCTCGTGTTTCCGGCGCTCCGCTGGCGACCAAGTAATGGAAGCTTCGAGCACGAGCGCCGTAAGATCGACGCCGCGCTGGCCGCCGGCGTGGGCGGGTTCATCATTTTCGGGGGGACCCGCGAGGCGACCGCCGACCTCACCCGTGAGCTGCGGCAGCAGGCGGGGCGCCCGCTCCTGGTGGGGGCGGATCTCGAACGCGGGCCCGCCCAGCAGGTGCAGGGGCTCAGCGAGCTGCCGCCGCCGGCCGCCCTCGGCTGGCTGGATGATCTCGAGGCAACGGCGGCGTGCGGCGTGATCACCGGCGCCGAAGCGCGCGCCGTCGGCATCAACTGGGCCTTCGCTCCCGTGTGCGACTTGGACCTCGAGCCGAAGAACCCGATCGTGGGGACGCGCTCGTTCGGAGCGGACCCGGTGCGCGTGGGCGAGCAGGCGGCCGTGTGGATCCGAGCCCTGCAGGAGCATGGCGTGCTGGGCTGCGCCAAGCACTACCCCGGGCACGGCCGCACCCTCGAGGACTCGCACGCGACGCTGCCGCGCGTGCGCGCCTCGCCTGCCGAGCTGCAGCAGGTCGACGGTACGCCGTTCGAGCACGCGATCCGGGCAGGCGTGGGAAGCGTGATGAGCGCGTTCGTCGCCTATCCGGAATGGGATCCGACGGGGCGGGCGGCGAGCTTTTCGAGCGAGATTCTCGGCTACCTGCGGGCCACCCTCAACTTCGGCGGGTTGGTCGTGACCGACGCGCTGATCATGGCCGGCGCGAGCGCGGCGCAGCCCGTGCCGGCGGCGACGGTGGGCGCGGTGGCGGCCGGGTGCGACGCGCTGCTCTATCCGGAGGATTTCTCACGCGTCGCGGCTGCGCTCGATCGGGCCGTGGGCGGCGACATTCCCATGGCACGGGCGGACGACGCACTCGCCCGCTACGAACAAGCCGTGAGTCAGTGGGGCGATCTATCATACCGGGCATATCGGGCGGACCAGGGGGAGCCCGATCTCGCCGCGCACGCCGCCTTCGCGGACGGCATCGCCGACCGCGCGGCGCACCTGGTGCGGGGTGATGCGCCCCGCATCCGGGGGCCCATCGCGGTGTCGATCGTGGACGACGACGTGGGGGGACCGTATTCGGTCGGGCCGCGCGACGTGTTCCACGCCATACTGCGCGAAGCGGGAGTCCATGTCGGGAAAGGGGAAACGGGAAAGGGGAAACGTGTCGTTCTGGTGTATTCCGAGCCACGGTCCTGGAAGGGACGCGCCGATCTCGGCGCACGCTCGCATGGCGCGCTGCGGCGCCTGGTGCCCGGAGCGCAGCTCGTGGTGCTGTTCGGCCATCCCCGGCTCGCGGCCCAGATCCCGGGGACGGCGCCGATCCTGCTCTGTTGGCACGGGCAGCTACTCATGCAACGGGCCGCGGCTAGGCGAGTATTGAGCTGGTTCACATGAAAGGCGTCACGGAAAACCGTCACGGAAGGGCGTCGCGGAGCGACGTCTGTCCGCGACGCTTTTTCGCGACGTCTCTTCGTGACGTAGCTAACGCAGTCGTCGCAGGTAGTCGACGACCATCTGTGCAGGAACGGCGTAGATGACCTTCCCCGCTGAATTTGGTTCTCCGCCGTACAACACCGCCGCGACCCGCCCTTTGCGATCGAACATCGGGCTCCCCGAAGAGCCGGGCGCGCCGTAGCCGTCGACCTGCACCAGGCCGGCGAGCACCTTGCTGACGGTGCCCACAGTCAGCGTGGGGTCGGCCACGACGTCGCGCTCGCCCAGGCGCTCCATCGGGAGGTCCTCGCCCAGCGGGTAGCCGATGATGGCCACGGGATCGCCGCGCGCCAGGGCACCCGGCACGGGCGCGAATCCCGCGACCCGCGGCGTGCCGCCCCGGATGTCGACGCGCACGACGCCGACGTCCGCGGAATCGGCGACGCCGACCAGGCGACCCGGGAACCACTGCCGGCTCCCCGAGAACTTGACCGCGATCCGCTCCGGCCGGCGGCCGCCGTCCTCCCCCACGAGCACGTGCTTGTTGGTGACGAGGGTGCCCTGGGAATCGACCGCGAACGCGGTGCCGGAGAAGATTTCCCGCTCGGAGAACGCGACGACGAGCAGGGCCACGGCGTCCTGGTTCTGTTGCGCGATGGCGCGGTAGTCGACGGCCGCCGCCCCGGCCAGCCCGCGCTGGCGGGCCTCGGCGGAGTCGAGCTGCCCGCGCAGCCGGGCGAGCGTCTCCGCGTCATGGCTCGAGCCCGCCGCCGCGAGCGCTGCGCGCAAGCGCGCCACCTCCTCCTGCGACTGCCGCAGGGCATCCCGCAGGCTCGCGAGCTCGGATTGAAACCGCGCGAGATCCGTCGCCTCGCGGGTACTGTTGCGCTGGACCCAGCCGAACGCCACCAGCGTCGCCGCGAGCAAAACGATCAGCAGCTTGGTGGTGCGGCGCAGGTGGAGCGTCTGGCGTGCCACCTCCGCGGCGATCCGCACCGCCGTGCTGGACGCCCTCGCCCGCGGGTACTGCGCGCGGGGTGAGGACGTGCGCTCCGCCGCCTGGCGCACCGCGTCGGACACCGCGTCGCCGCCCGGCTCCCCGGCGACTACGCGGAATTCCACGGCAGGTCCGTTCTGCCCGAAGGCGATCACGTCGCCGTCCTTGAGGGTGACGTCGCCGGTGACGCGCGTGCCGTTGACGAACGTGCCGTTGGTGCTGCCCAGGTCGCGCAGCAGGAAGCGCTCGCCCTGACGCACGATGCTCGCGTGCCGGGCGGAGACATCGATGTCGCGCTCGAGGTCGAAGCGCACGTCGGAGAGGGGATGACGGCCCAGCCCGATGTAGGACTTGCGGAAGATCTCGACCTGCCCGACGCGTGCGCCCGAGAGGAACGTGAACCGGGCGTTCACGGGCTCCGCTTGACCAGATAGAGCGCGACGGCCGCGGCGAGCGCGGCGAGCGTGAGGGCGACCAGCCGCCAGCGCGCCCGTGCCGTCGGCTCCGGCGGGCGGCTGCCCCTGTACACGGGGACGGGCTCGGTGCTGGTCTCGGTGTCGATCAGGGGATACACCTGGTGCCCGACCTCGGCGCTCGCTTCCGGCGGGCGCAGCCCTTCGCCGTCGAAGCGCGCCAGGATGACGGTGATGTTGTCGGGCCCGCCGCGCTCGTTGGCGAGCGCGATCAGCCGGTCGCATGCGGCCTGCAGCTCCCGCTCGCGCGTGGCGATGGCGGCGATCTCTTCCTTCTTTACGGAGCCGGAGAGCCCGTCGGAGCAGAGCACGAGAATGTCGCCCCGGCGGACCTCCTGATGCGTGAGATCCACCTTCACGCGCGCGTCGGGCCCGAGCGCCTGGAGGATGATGTTGCGGCGCTCGCTCTTGGCGGCTTCTTCCTCGGTCAGCTCACCCGCCTCGACCAGGCGCTGCATCAGGGACTGGTCCTTGGTGAGCTGGACGGCCTGGCCCTGGCGAATCAAGTAGGCGCGGCTGTCGCCCACCTGCGACAGGAAGAAGCGGTCGCCCAGCACCCCCACGGCGGTCGTGGTCGTGCCCATGCCGCGGACTTCGGGGTGCGCCGCGGCATACGTGTGGATCTGACGGTTCGCCGCTTCGACGGCCTCCCGCAGCCGGTAGGCGAACCGCTGCGGCGTCAGCTCGCGCTCGCTCCCCCAGGCGTTCACCATCTGCTCGTAGATCGTCTCGGTCGCCATCTCGCTCGCCACCTCGCCCGCCGCGGCGCCGCCCATGCCGTCGGCGACCACGAACAGCGAGCCGCGCTCGCCGATCTCGTGTGTGCGCACCGCCGGCTTGAGCGAGGCGTCGCGGCGCGTCAGGTCCGCGACGAGAAAATGGTCCTCGTTGTGGTCGCGCGTGCGGCCCAGGTCGGTCTTCGCGAAGACCTCGACCTTGATCGCCTTGGAGGGGGAGCGTCCGAACATGGTCAGCGTGCGCACTGAGCGGCGATCTTCGGATACGTCGTATCGGCCGGCGCCATCGTCACCGCCTTCCGAATCCATTCACATCCCCCGGCACGATCGTTCATCTGGGCGAGGGCCATGCCGTAGACAAAGGCGGCGTACGCCCTGTCTTCTCGACTGATCCCGGGCGCGTTGAACAGGTGGAAAGCCGAGTCCTTTATCCAGGGAGCCGTTTTGGGGGCCAGCCGATAGAGATACATGTTGTCGAGCAGCTCGCCCGCGCGCCGCACGTCGATGCCCGGCTTGGCTCCCGTGGTGCGGCGGCCGGTGGGAGGGGACAGGCGGGTCTCCGGCGGGCGCTGCGGTGGCGTCTCGGGGACCGACGAGGGTGCAGGCGCGGTGTCGCGCGCCGGGATCCCGGCGACGCGGAGCGTCGTGTCGGCCCGGGCGTTCGTGCGGACCGCCTTCCCGCCACCGCGCAGCGCCAGCGCCGCCCCGGCCCCTCCCAGCACCACCACCGCACCGGCCACGATCGGCGCCAACCGGCGCTTGCGCCGCGGCGGCGGCCTCCGGGCGGAAGACATGGCGGCGGACCGCCGCAGCAGCTCGGTTCTGGCGTCGAGGTCCGAGTCCGGACGGGTCGGTGGTGGGAACGGACTCAAGCGGGCTCCCCGCTGCAACCCCAGCACCGCCGCGACGTCGTTCGCGAACTTGGCGGTCGATTGATAGCGGTCCGCCGGGTTACGCGTCAGGGCGGTGTCGAGCGTCGCCTGGAGGCCCGGGGGGAAGCGCAGGTCGGGGCGCACCTCGGCGAGCGTGGCGGGCTCGTCGGTGAGGCGCTGGACCATGGTGTCCTGCGCGGTGGTTCCCGCAAAGGGCAGTTCGCCCGTGAGCATCTTGAAGAACACGAGGGCGAGCGCGTACAGGTCGCTGCGGCCGTCGACCGGGTCCCCCGCCAGCTGCTCGGGACTCATGAACTCGGGCGTCCCGACCACGAGGCCCGTCTTCGTGACCTTCTGGGTGTCGCGGCCGCCCACCGCCTTCGCGATCCCGAAATCGACCACCTTGACGACGTCCGTGCCGCCGCGGCCCCGCGACAGCATGACGTTGTCGGGCTTCAGATCGCGGTGCACGATGGCGAGGTCGTGCGCCGCCTGGAGGGCGTCCGCCACCTGGAGGAAGATCGCGCCCGCCCGGGCGACCGGCAGCTCGCCCTCGCGCGCCAGCAGCTCGGTGAGGGGCTCGCCCTCGATGAACTCCATGGCGAGGTAGATCAGGCCGTCGGGGGTCTCCCCGAAATCGTAGACCGCGCAGACATTGGGATGGCTGATGCGGCTGGCGTTTGCGGCCTCGCGATTGAAGCGTGCCACGGCGTCCGGGTCGTGCACCATCGACGGGCTCATCACCTTGATGGCGCTCTTGCGCCCCATCTTTACGTGCTCGGCGAGGTAGACTTGCCCCATCCCCCCCTCACCGAGCTTCCGGACCACGTGATAGCGGTCGGCCAGCACCTGCCCGACCAGGTCCGTCCCGGGCGACGACGAGCGCAGCGTCTGCCCGTCGTTGGGGCAGAAACGCACCTCGTCGGTGTATTCGGTCGAGCAGACGGGACAGATCTTCATGCGGAGAGCTCGACGCGCAGGAGCTTGTCGCCCACCAGGACGCGCGAGTTGTGACGCAGCGGCATGTCGCCGCGGGCCGCCAGGGCGACGCCGTTGCGGCTGTCGGCGTCCACCACGACGAAGTCCGCGTCTTCGGAGCGCACCACGGCGTGCCGTGCGCTCATCGACGGGTCGTAGGGGAAGATCCAGTCCCCCTGTTCCCGGCCGATCATCACGTCCCGGCCGGGCGAGAGCTGGATCACGTCGCGCGCGCTCCCGTCCGAGCGCTGCTGCGTCAGGCTCGCGATGTCGGCGCTCGGGATCAGGCTGCCCATGCGCCGGGTGGCGTCGGCGTCGGGGGGATGCGGCCCCGGGTAGCCCAACCGCCGGAACCGGATCACCTGCGAGCCGATGAGCAGCAGATCGCCGTCGAGCAGCCGGTGCGGCGCCTCGAGGAACACCCAGGTGCCGTTGCGGCTGCCCAGGTCGCGCACCACGAGCGTGTCCTGCTCCCAGGAGATCTTGGCGTGCAGCGGGGACAGGAACACGTCGTCGGGAAACCGGATGTCGCCGTCCTGCCGGCCGATGGTCGTGTCGCGTCCGGCGCGCTCGAAGCGCTGCGCGGGGGTCCCCGCGTCGTCGAGCAGCACGAGCGTGATGCTGCCCCCGGCCGGCGCAGCGCCGGGGGAGACGCGGCGCGCCAGCCCGGTGTCTCCGATGGGAGCGCCGCAGGTAGCGCAGAAGCGGGCGGCCGTTCCGACCGCGGAGCCGCAGCGCCCGCAGCTCGGACCGGAGCCCGGGGCGCTGAGGCGGCGGCCGCAGTGGGGGCAGAACGGCCGCACCGCGCTGACGCGAGCGCCGCAGAACGGGCAGGGGAGCGACTCGCCCGCGGCGACGGCGACTGCCGCGGCGAGGGGACGCGTCGCCGGATTCGAGGTCGCCCCGCCCGTCATGCCCGTGGACTGGTCCATGGGTTTGCCGCAATCCATACAAACTGGCGCGCCCGGCTCATTGTCGCGGCCGCAGTAGGTACAAGCGGTCACAGGCGGAGGTACCCCACAGGGCGCACAAGTTACGGAATGCCAATCTATTCGGCAAATTGGCGGGTCGAAAGGGCCGATGCTACCTTGTCGCGCCTGTGCGATCGGTCGGCGTGGTGCTCGCGAGCGTCGTGGCCGGATGCGCGGTCTCGCGCGCCGGCAGCGCGCCCGTCCCGGCCGCCGCGGGGGCGGGGGCGGCACCATCCGAGTCGCTGCACGTCACCGTCGCCTATCCCGCGCCCACCGACGTGCTCGAGTCGCACGACTCCGCGTTTCTGTTCGGCGCCGTGCGTGGGGCGCGTGGCCCCGTGCACCTGGGCATCAACGGGCAAGCGGTGCCCGTGCTCCCCGATGGCGGCTGGATCGCCTGGGTGCCCCTCCCCGACGACACCGTAGCGCCCTTTCTGCTCGCCGCGACCGCGGGGCCCGACTCGAGTCGCACGGTCGTTACGGCCCACATCGCGCCGCGCTTCCATCCGCCGCCCGGCCGCGCCGCGTGGATCGATACGACCAGCTTCATGCCGGTGGGGACGCTTGGCTTGCCCGCCGGCGAAGGGGTTCTCCTCAGCGTGCAGGCGGCGCCGGGGGCGTCGCTGCGCCTGGTCCTGCCCTGGGGATCGAGCGTGCCGCTCGTGCCCGACACGCTGCCCGCGGAGCCGGCGTGGAGCGTGCGCGCGTTCGTGGCCGACACGGCGGCGTACCGGCTGCCCCCCGCGCCGGGGCGATACCTGGGCTGGCTCCCGGCGGGGGCAATGTGCGCCGACGGCCGCACCGCCTGCGCCACGCTCGTCGTGGCCGCCGCAGGAGACAGCGCGACCGCACGCTGGCCGCTGACGATCACCACCGTCGACATGACGTTCCCGCAGGTCGTGCTCCTGAACGACGACACGGCCCACACCGGGACGACCGACAGCATCACGCCCGGGCGGGCCGTGCCCCACGGCACCTACAACTGGTTCTTCCCCACGGGGACGGTGGCGGTCGTATCCGGCCGCTGGAGCGATCAGGTGCGGCTGCAGCTGTCGCGCGATGCGGTCGCGTGGGTGAGCGCGAGCGACGTCGTGACGCTCGCGCCGGGCACGCCGCCGCCCCGGGGAGTGGTGCGCTCCGTGCGGCTCGCGTCCGGGCCGAAGTCCGTGACGCTGCGCGTGCCGCTTCCCGCCCGGCTCCCGTTCCAGGTCAGCGAGCGAGACCGGAGCGTGACGCTGCGTCTGTACGGTGCCGCGTCCGACATCAATTGGATGCAGTACGGCGGCACCGACCCGCTGGTCACACGGATGCGGTACGCGCAGCCGGCCGCCGACGAAGTGACCATCACGCTCGAGCTGTCGCGCCGCTTGTGGGGCTATCGCACCCGGCTCGACGGGCGAGATTTGCTGCTCGAGATCCGCCGACCCCCTCGCATCAATCCCGCTCGACCGCTCGCGGGACGGACCATCGTGCTCGACCCGGGGCACCCACCGCTGGGAGCGAGGGGGCCGACCGGCCTGTGGGAGCCGGTGGCCACGCTGGCCGTCGCCCTCAAAGCCAAGACGCTGCTCGAGCACGCGGGTGCCACGGTGCTCCTGACCCGCACGGACTCGACGCCGCTGGAGCTGTACCCGCGCACGCGCTTCGCGGAGCAGCACGACGCCGACGTGCTCGTGTCGATCCACGCCAACGCGCTCCCCGACGGGGTGAACCCCTTCACCAACAGCGGCACCAGCGTGTACTACTTCCAGCCGCGCAGCGCCGCGCTGGCGCGCGCGCTCGAGCGCGCGCTGGTCGCGGAGCTCGGCGTCCGCGACCTCGGCATGGGCCGGGGTGACTACGCGTTGGTGCGGCCGACCTGGATGCCGGCGGCGCTCACCGAGGGGCTGTTCATCATGTTGCCGGAGCAGGAAGCGATGCTGGCGAGCGAGCAAGGGCAGTGGCGGTACGCGAGGGGGGTTGTGCGTGGCATTGAGCAATTTCTGCGCGAGCGAGCGAAGGAGCCGTGAGAACGCGGAACGCGGAAGTCGGAACGCGGAACAGCAGGGCAAGGTCATCCTCGCGGTTCGACCTTCCCCTGATGTTCCGCGTTCCGCGTTTCGCGTTCCGCGTTTTCTTACTCCTGCTGCTCGCCCCGCGCGCCGCAGCCCAAGTGGATCCGTCGGGCAGCTGGCGAACTCTTCACACCCCCCACTTCCGCATTCACTTCCGCCCCGCGTATCGCGCTGTGGCGCTGCTCGAGGCGCGCGAGGCGGAGCGGTCGTACGCCTTGCTCGCCGGCGAGCTGCACCCACCACGCGGCGTCGTGGATCTCACGTTGGGCGACGACATCGACGCGGCGAACGGCTTCACCACCGTGTTTCCCACGAGCCGTATCACGGTTTTCGCCACGCCGCCCGCCGGCGACCACGGCCTCCTGTTCTACGACAGCTGGCTGCGTCTCGTCACTACGCACGAGCTCACACACGTCTTTCACCTCGACCGGACGAAGGGGATCTGGAGCGCGCTGCAGCACGTGTTCGGCCGGGCTCCCGGCCTGTTCCCCAACGAGTATCAGCCGAGCTGGGCGATCGAGGGACTCGCGACCTATTACGAGTCGCGGTTCACCAACGGCGGCCGGGTACGGAGCAGCTTCCACACGCAGGTGCTCGCCGCCGATCGCGCGGCGGACGCCTCGCGCTCGCCGTGGGATGCCCTGCTGTTCTCGCGCTGGGCCGATGGGATTGTCCCGTATGCGTACGGCAGCCGCTTCCTGCATTCGCTCGCGAGCGTCGCGGGCGACTCGGTGGTGCCGCGCTTCGTCGAGGCGACGTCGGGCCAGCTGATCCCGTTCCGGGTGGGTCGGCAAGTGGCCCGGGTCGCCCCCGGGCATACGCTCGCCACCGAGTGGATCCGAGGCACGCGCCCGGCGCCCGGCAGCGACGGGCGACAGCCGCCCGTGCAGGTGCCCAAGCAGGTAATTGACAGCCTGCTCCGCACCGAGCCCGTGCCGCGCGTCTCGCCCGATGGGCGCCGCGTCGCCTACGTGCGGGACGACGGGAGCGGCGCGAGCGAGCTGCGGGTGCGGGACGCCGCCACGTTGCGCGTCGTCGCCCGGCACCGCGTGACCGCCGGGGTCGACTACGACTGGGTGGCAGACACGCTGGTGGTGGCGCAGCTCGACTACGTCACGCCATGGCGCATCCGCAGCGATCTGTACCGCTGGGTGCCCAACGGATCGTGGCGCCGCGCGACGCGGGGCGCCCGGCTCGTCGCGCCCGCGGGGGGTGGCGGGCGGCTCGTGGCGGTCGCGCTCGGGCCCGGCGGCGCGACGCCGACGCTGCCCGTGCCTCCCGGCCCCGCCGGCGCCGTGTGGGAGGACGTGGCGCTCTCGCCCGACGGCCGGTGGGGGGCCGGGAGTCGCAGCGCCGGGGGCCGCTGGGCCCTGGTCCGCTGGCCGGTCGACTCGCCTGCCGCGGGCGCCGTGCTCGTGGAAACGCGCGGCAGCATCGCGGACCCCGTGTGGACGCCGCGCGGGGAGCTGTGGTTCGTGGCCGACGCGACCGGGTTCCCCCAGGTGTACCGCTGGAGCGACGCCGGGCGGGCGGAGCCGCTCACCGCGGAGCCGTTGGGGGCCCGCGCGCCGGCGCCGCTCCCCGACGGCACCCTGGTGTACGTCACGCTCGGGGCGCACGGCTGGGAGCTGCGACACGCGGCTCCGCTCGCGGGCGGCGCGGCCGCGCCCGTTACCTTTCCCGAGCCGCTGCCGTTCGATGCCGCGCCCGCGGTGCCGGTGCGCGAAACGGGCTACACGTCGTGGCCGTCACTGCGCCCGCATTTCTGGATTCCGGTGTACGCCGACGCGGGACCGACGGGGCGGTTCTACGGCGCCTTCACGGCGGGAACGGATGCAGTGGGTCGCTTCGTGTACGGCGCCGACGTGTACGTCTCAGGGCGACCGTTCCGGGCCGCGGGCGATTTCGCGCTGGTCTCCACCGCGCTGGGCAACCCGACCCTCGACCTCTCGGCGTGGAGCTCGTGGGCCGACCTGCTGCCGCCACCGAGCGCCGCCGGTGTCACGGTCTCCGAGCTGGACGAGTACGCGGCGCTCGGTGCCTCGTTTGTCGGGCGGCGCTGGCGCAGTGTGGCGAGCGCGCGCGTGGCCGCGGAGCTCGAGCGCACCAGCTACGCCGCGATGCCCGACACGGCGCTCGCCACGTTGTGCCCGGCATGCGCCACGCGCAATCTCGTCGGCGGCTCGGTCACCCTCACGCTGTCGCACCTGGTGCGCGGGGCGCTGTCGGTGTCGCCCGAGCGGGGCGTCGCGTGGTCCCTGACGTACCGGCGGCGTGATGAGCCGAGCTCCGCGCGCTGGTCGAACGAGCTACGCTCCCGCCTGGCCTGGTACGTGCGCGCGCCGGGGCTCGGCGGCTTCGCTCACTCGGTGCTCGCGTTCCGGGTGGCGGCCGGGGGCTCGGACGGGCCGCTCGGGACGCTGTTCCGCGTCGGCGGCGTCGCGCCGCAGGGTGTGAGCGTCTACTTCGCGCCGTCGCTCTCCGCGACGCGCGCCTTTCCGATCCGCGGCTATCGTGCGGGGGAGCTCGCCGGGGAACGCGCGGCCGTCGGCAGCGTCGAATACCGCATCCCGCTCGCGCTGGTGGGCCGCGCGCTCGGCCATCTCCCCGTCGGGGTCGACAAGCTGTGGGTCAACGCGTTCGCCGACGCGGGCGACGCGTGGGCGCCGGGCACCGCGCCCCGGCTCACGCGCCTGCGCTCGACCGGTCTCGAGCTGGCGGGCGACGTCGCGCTGAGCTACGACTTTCGGCTCGCGGTGCGGCTCGGCGCAGCGCAGCCGCTCGCCACCGCGCCGTCGGGCGCCGCTCGTCGACCGCAGTTCTACGCCGCGCTGGGCTCCGACTTTTGATTGGGCATCGCCTGTGTCGAGTTGACACCCGCTCCGGCGAATCCCTAAGTTTCCCCGACCTCTCGGAGCATTGATGTACTGTCCCCGCTGCGGCACCCAGAACGACGACGCCAGCAAGTTCTGCCGGTCCTGCGGACTGGACCTGGCCGCTACGCCGATCGCCGGCGGGCGCGAGCCGGCGCCCGAGATGACCGATCTCGACATGGTGCGCGACCAGCTCAAGGACGAGTACGAGATCCTCGAGGAGCTGGGCCGGGGCGGCATGGCGATCGTCTTCAAGGCGCGCGAGAAGCAGCTCGAGCGCGATGTCGCCATCAAGGTGCTGCCTTTCTCGCTCGCGTTCGACAAGGAGTTCGTCGAGCGGTTCCAGCGCGAGGCCCGCACGTCCGCCAAGCTCGAGCATCCGGGGATCATCCCGATCTATCGCGTCGGCAAGTCGGGCCGCGTGATTTACTTCGTGATGAAGTTTCTGCGCGGCAAGCCGCTCTCCAGCGTGCTCGCCGCTCGCGGCACGCTGCCTCCCTCCGAAATCCGCATGATCCTGCTGCAGGTCGCCCGGGCGCTCGCCTACGCGCACAAGGGCGGCATCGTGCATCGCGACATCAAGCCCGACAACATCATGTTCGACGAGCACGGCCAGGCCGTGGTCACCGACTTCGGGATCGCCAAGGCGGCGTCGGGGGGCAAGCTCACCGGCACGGGGATGTCGATCGGCACACCCCACTATATGAGCCCGGAGCAGGCCCGCGCCCAAACCCTGGACGGGCGCTCCGATCTGTATTCGCTCGGCGTCGTGGCCTTCCAGTGCCTCGTGGGTCACGTCCCGTTCGACGGCGAGGACTCGTTCTCGATCGGCTACAAGCACATCATGGAAGAGATCCCGACGCCCCCGCTCGAGACCTACGATCAGCGCACGCTGTTCGAGATCACCAAGCGAATGATGTCGAAGTCCCCCGACGACCGGTTTCAGACGTCCGATGATTTGGTACAGGCGCTCGAGGCCGGCGGGGGGTTCGCCGCGGTGGGCCTGGCGAGCGCGGCGACCAAAGCCATCCCTTCGCTCGCGGGGGCGCGCCTCGCGGGCGCGCCCACCACGCCGCTGCCGCGCGTGCCGGGCAAACCGGCGGAGCACCACAAACGGTCCGTGGGGGCGGGGATCGCCCTGTGGGTGATGGTCCTCGCCATCGGCCTGGGCGCACCGGGACTGTACGCCTACAAAAAGGGGCTGTTGTTCTTCGCCCGGGCCGCACCGCACGACTCCACGGCCATACTGCAGCAGGACACCGTCGCGCAGCGCCTGCTCGGCGACACGGGAGCTTCTCCTGCCCGGGACACGACGGCGCAGGTCGCCGCCAAGGTCCCCCCAACGGTCGCCCCCGGCACGCCCGGACATCTCACGCTCCAGGGCCTACCGCGAGGTGCTCAGGTGACCCTCAACGGGCAACCCCTGCGCGGCACGCAGTTCGATGTCCCGCCGGGGACCTACCAGCTCGCAGTTCGCGCAGCCGGGTTCGAGCTGTTCACGCGCCAGGTGGTCGTCACGCCCGGCGCCCCCTCCACGGTGCGGGTGGAGCTCCAAGCGTTGGCTGGCGACGACGCCAACGCCGGCCCCTGCGACCAGCCCGGCCCGGCGTACAACCAGGACAACCTCTGCTTCGACACCCGGCCGCTGCCGTTGTCTGCGACGCGCATTCCGGTGCCCGCTGACCAGCCCATCTTTCCCCGCCAGGCGATCTTACTCATCCACGTCTCCAAGGAGGGCTCGACGCTCGAGGCCCGAGTATTCGGACCGTCGAATCTCGACACGTTCAACAACGAAGCGTTGGACATGGCGAAGAGCCTGCGCTGGAATCCGGCCCAGAAAAACGGCGAGCCGGTGGATGCGTGGGTGAAGTGGCCGTTCCAGCCGGTGAGGCAGTAATCCACATCCATCCGACGGCCTTCATCGCCCCGGGCGCGGTCGTGCTGGGGGACGTGACGCTCGCCGCGCGCGCCAGCGTGTGGTACGGGGCCGTGCTGCGCGGCGACATGGACGCGATCGTGATCGGCGAAGCCACCAACGTGCAGGACGGCACGATCGTGCACGTGGACGAGGGGGCCCCGGTGCGCATCGGCGCCCGCGTCGGCGTGGGACACCGCGCGATCCTGCACGGCTGCACCGTCGAGGACGACTGCCTGATCGGCATGGGGAGCGTGCTGCTCAACGGGGCGCATATCGGAGCGGGCAGTGTCGTGGCGGCGGGGGCGGTCGTCCCCGAGGGGAGCCGCGTGCCGCCCGGCTCGCTGGTGGTGGGCGTGCCCGCGCGTGTGACGCGGGCGGTGGACGACGCGCTGCGAGAGCGGATTCGCCAGACGTGGGAGCATTATGTGACGCAGGCCGAGCGGCATCGGGCGGGACGGTTCCCGGCCGCCCGACCAAGTTTGTGATGTGAATTCGCGAAATCCCATGCAGGGGTGAGGCCGTCCGCCAGTCTTGCCAGGGCCGCTCACCGCGCCTACCTTGACCTTCCGCGCTTTTCGAGCCGGCGCCCGGTTAAATTTCAACACATCGTCACGCTCTGGGACGCTCTCACCGAAAGGGACGAGCCCGCATGACCGCTTCGACCCGTATGGGTACGCTTGACCTGAGCTCCAACGCCATCACCGTGCTGGAGCGCCGCTACCTGGTCAAGGATGATCAAGGTCGGCCGGCGGAGCGACCCGAGGACCTGTTCTGGCGCGTGGCACGCACCATCGCGGATCCGGACCGGCGCTACGGCGCCTCCGACAAAGCGGTCGAGGGGCTGGCCGAGACCTTCTTCGAGCTGATGGCGACGCGCGCCTGGATGCCCAACTCCCCCACCTTGATGAACGCGGGACGACCCCTCGGTCAGCTGTCGGCGTGCTTCGTGCTGCCGGTGGACGACTGCCTGTCGAACGGACAGAGCGGCATCTACGACACGCTGCGGGCGATGGCCCTGGTGCACCAGTCGGGCGGAGGGACGGGGTTCTCGTTCTCGCGGCTGCGTCCCAAGAACGACGTGGTACGCTCCACCATGGGGGTGGCGTCGGGCCCCGTGTCGTTCATGAAGCTGTACGATGCGTCCACCGACGTGGTGAAGCAGGGCGGCACGCGCCGCGGGGCCAACATGGGCATCCTGCGCGTCGACCACCCGGACATCCTCGAGTTCATCACCTGCAAGGACGATCTCACCCAGGTCACGAACTTCAACATCTCCGTGGCGGTCACCGATGCCTTCATGCGGGCCCTGGAGGAGGGGACGACCTACGATCTGATCCATCCCCGCAGCGGCAAGGCGGTCGGGCAGCTCGACGCCCGCGAGATGTTCCGCAAAGTCATCCACGGCGCGTGGAAGACCGGTGAGCCGGGGGTGTATTTCATCGATCGGGCCAACCACTACAACCCGGTACCACAGCTCGGCAGCTACGAGGCCACGAACCCGTGCGGCGAGCAGCCGCTGCTCCCGTACGACGTCTGCAATCTCGGGTCCGTGAATCTCGGGTTGTTCGTGAAAGACGGCGAGGTCGACTGGGAGCGGCTGCGCACGGTAGTGCATCTGTGCACCCATTTCCTCGACAACGTGATCGATGCCAACAAGTATCCGCTTCCGGAGATCGACCAGCTGGCCCAGCGGATCCGCCGCATCGGCCTGGGCGTGATGGGCTGGGCCGACCTGCTCGTGCGGCTGGGGATTCCGTACGACTCGGACGAGGGCGTCGCGCTCGGTCGCAAGATGATGGAGTTCGTCGACGAGGAGTCGAAGGCCGCGTCGGAGAAGCTGGCGGAGCAGCGCGGTGTCTTTCCCGAGTGGGAGCGGTCGATCTGGGGACCGGACGCGAGCTGCGCGCGCGGGCCCCGGGGCGAGCGCATCCGGCCGCTGCGCCGGCTGCGCAATTGCAACCTCACCACGGTGGCGCCCACCGGCACCATCTCGATCATCGCCGGGTGCTCCTCGGGCATCGAGCCGCTGTTCGCGGTCGCGTTCATGCGGAACCAGGCCGGCGTGCTCATGCCGGACGTGAATGAAGATTTCGTGGCGATCGCGAAGCAGGAGGGATGGTACTCGGAGGCCCTGGTGCAGCGGATCGCCGAGTCGGGCCACATCCACTTCGACGAGGTGCCGGCCAAGTGGCAACGGGTATTCGTGACGGCGCACGACGTCACGCCCGAATGGCACATCCAGATGCAGGCCGCATTCCAGGAATTCACCGATTCGGCGATCTCCAAGACCTGCAACTTCTCGCACGACGCGACCGAAGAGTACGTCGAGAAGATCTACCGCTATGCCTACAAGCTCGGCTGCAAGGGTGTGACGGTGTACCGCGACGGCGCCCGCGAGATGCAGGTGCTGTCCACCGGGTCGACCGCCAAAAAGGTCCAGGAGCAGGCGGCGGGGTCGGGGTCGGGGCAGGACGCGTTGGCTGAAGCGTTAGGTCGGCTGGCCGAGCTCGAGGCCGAGCTCGAGCGCACCCGCGTCAAGCTGCACGATGCGGAAGCCGAGAACCTGCAGCGCCGGGCCAAGCGGTCGCGCCCCGACCTGCTCAAGGGCGCCACCCGCCGGGTCGAAACCCCGCTCGGCACGATGTACGTGAACATCACCGAGGACGACAAAGGCCAGCCGTTCGAGGTGTTCATCTCGCTCGGTAAGGCGGGCGGCGCCCTCATGGCGGACGTCGAGGCGATCGGCCGGCTCGTCTCGCTCGCCTTGCGCTCGGGCATCCCGCTGCGCGAGGTGTACCGCCAGCTGCGCGGCATCTCGTCCGATCGGGTGGTGGGCCTGGGGCCGAACAAGGTGCTGTCGGTCCCCGACGCCATCGGAATCGCGATCGAGAAGTGGATGCAGGAGAAGCAGGGGGTGCAGCAGGATCTATTGGGCGGCGCGGTCGCGCCGGCGCCGGTGCGCGCCACCGGGGCGGAAGCGGTGGTGAGCGAGCGCACCGGGGAAGGGCAGGACTTCATCGGCGCCTGCCCCGACTGCGGCTCGCAGCTCGCGTTCGCCGAGGGCTGCGCCAAGTGTCACGTCTGTGGGTTCTCGGAGTGCGGGTAGGGAAGTCGTCCGTTTTCCACCCTCTCATCCCTGGTCCTCACCCCCCGGTCCCCCTCTCCCTTCGGGAGAGGGGGAACTAGAGTTCGTGCGTCGGACAGGGGGTGAGGACCCGCGAGGGGATCAAAGCGGTGGGGACCGCACGGATTTCGCATCATCGTGCGCGATTTCGGTTGCGCACGTCTCGCAACTCGATCTTAACCTGACGGCGGTGTGGGCCGTGCACGACGCGGGGATAGCGACCTCGCGGTTTGTCGTCGTGCCGCGCCGCTGTGGGGTAATGGGATAACCTGTGCGGCCGCTAACCGCGCGATCCGGGTTCGAGTCCCGGCGGCGGCGCACCCAATGGTGCGCTTGACGGGAGCTTTTGGGCGGGACAGATTGAACGTACGGTTAGCGGCCGAGAGGGTGGTCCGACCTCACGGATTATCCGGAGCCCCGAGCAATCGGGGCTCCGGTTTTTTGGCCCTTCCTGGACACCTCTCCTCGCGCGCCCTCTCGCTGATCCACGCGCGCGGTCCTCACCCCCTGTCCTTCTCATCCCTGGTCCTCACCCCCTGTCCCCCTCCCTTCGGGAGAGGGGGAACTAGAGCTCGTGCGTCGACAGGGGGTGAGGACCCGAGAGGGGATCAACGGGGTGAGCACCGGCGGCGCAGGGGGGCGCGTGTCATGCATCACATTTTCCCTGGTCGCTAAGTGTGACCCCAGTCACGACTTCCATCGCGCGAACTGGGTATGCTTCGAGCGTGAGCATGCCTTTCCGCCCCATGACTCCCACGCGCCTCCAGGCGAAGGGATGGGCGCGGGTCGGACGACCCGGCGCGCATCTGCTGCGGCGTGGTGCGTGGTACCCCGTCGTCCGGATCTCCTCGAGTCACATCGTGGTGTTGGACGTCAATCGGCGGAACGTGCCGGTCGATCGGCGATTCCTAGAGATTCGCTATCATCCTCCGGAGCGCTGGAGCGTCGTGCGTTGCGAGGCGCGCGAGATTCAGCGGGTCGGCCGGCTGTTTCCGCTTACCTACGCTGTGTGCCCCGCCTGCCGCCACCGCCAGGGGTTCGGCACCGATGTGAAGGACATGACGTGCGAGCGGTGCAAGAAGCAGGCATCGTTGGCGTGGGATGAGATGAGCTAGGGACTCGGGACTCGGGGTTCGGGGTTAGGTCTTTCGGACCGAGTCCCGAGTCCCGAGCCCCGAGTCCCCCTAAAGCACCGCCACCCGATCTCCCACGCTGACGATCCCCGACCCCACTCCGCGGCAATAGTACCCCCGCGTCCCGCCGTCGAGAAACTGGAGCTGCTCCTTCAACACGTCGGCCTCGACCGTGCCTCCGAGCGCCCAGCCGGTGAAGGGCCGGCACGGGTGCGCGACCTGCAGCACCTCGAGGCGCGCGAGCTCCCGGCCGTCGGGCGCGAGCAGCGCCACACCAGAGTCCAGGTCCTCCACCGCGATGCGCCCCGTCGTCTCGACGATGATGTTCTCGCCGGCGCAGCCCAGTGTGATGCGCTCACCGAACCGCTCGCGCATCAGCGCGTAGTGCGACGTGAAGCCGAGCGACACGCCGTGCACGCCGTCTGGGTTCTTGGTCCAGGGATGGGCGCGATGGTGGACGTCCACCAGCCAGGCGCCGTCCGCGCTCTCTCCCAGCACGCCGTCGGGCCCCACGGCGACGCGGTCGACCGCGAGCAGCGGGGCAGGGTCGTAGCTGCGCCGGGGCTTTTCACCGGTCTTGAGCGAGGAGCGCTGAATCTGCAGGCGGACGATGCGGCCGAGCTCGCGCATAACGCAATCTAGCAAAACGTAGTATGATGTGGGTCGCCAACTTCCATGCGAATTACGCTCGGCTGGGCCCGCTGTGCCGACAACGTGGCGGACATCCTCCGCCGCGGGGCGTGGTATCCGATCGTCGAGGAGTCGCCCGACGGGCACGTCGTGGTGGAAGTGCGCCAGCAGCGGGTGCGGCTCGCCCGCGTGGACGTGACGGTGCGGGCCGAGCCACCGGACCACTGGAGCATCGTGGCCCGCACGGGCGTGCTGCGGCCGACGCTGGGAGGGCGGGGGAGCGACGTGGCGGCCACCTACGCCGTCTGCCCGCTGTGTCATTACCGCCAGGACTTCGCCGCCAAGCCCGCCAGGCTCAAGTGCGTCCGCTGCGGCGCCACGTCGCCCGTGGACTGGAGCGAGACCTGTTAGACGTTGCAGAGCTTGCCGGCTGAGATGTAGTTAGTATATTAACGGTCAACATATTAACTACTCATGCCCGACCGCTCCGCCCTCGCCCTCCAGCTCACCGACGCCATCGCCCTGGCGCGGGCCTCCGTGGAGCACGCCGGCGACCGGGCGTTCCGCGCCTACGGCCTGTCGCACCGGGCGCATGCCGTGCTCTTGGCCGTGGACCTGGGCGGTCCCGACGGGGCGCGCCCCAAGGACGTCGCCGCGCAGCTCGACGTCTCCCGCGCCGCCGCGACCACGTTCATCCAGCGGCTCGAAACCAAGGGGCTGGTGGAGACCACGCCCGACCCGGAGGACGACCGGGGCGTGCGCGTGACGCTGACGCGCCGGGGGCTCGAGGTGCTGCTGCGTGCCAGCCAGCTGGAGCGCCGGCTCGCGGCGCGCGCCATCGAGGGACTGCCCGCGTCGAGCATCGCGCGTACCGTGCACCTGCTGCAGGAGTTCAAGCAGCGGCTGGAGGAGAAGCAGATCGGCGTCGTCCGGTAGATGGGGGTTACCAATGTGGGTATTTTTATGCACGACGCCGCGGCCGCGCGCGGCCGCTGACCGCACCGGAGACGGCACTTGAGGTCTGCCCTGTATTCCACCGCTTTGTAACCAGTTATCCCGCGCGGTGCGAGGCTCTCGCGGCCGGCGTCGTGCGGGTCCGCGCGTTGACTCCACTGATGGGGTTTTCCACAGCGAGCTCACCATCCCGCAATGTTGAAAACTGCCGATGCGTCCGTGCAGGCGGCCGCCCGAGCCCTGCGAGCCGCGCGCTGTGTCGTGGTGACCACCGGTGCGGGCATGTCCAGCGACTCAGGTGTCCCCACGTTTCGAGACGCGCTCACCGGCCTGTGGGCGCGCTACGACCCCGAGGAGCTCGCGACCGAGGCGGCCTTCCGTCGCAATCCCGCCCGCGTGTTCGGATGGTACGTGTGGCGCCGTCGCCTGGTGCGAGCGGCGGTGCCGCACGCCGGCTATCATGCCCTGGTGGCGCTGGAGCGGATCGTTCCCGAGCTTGTCGTAGTCACGCAGAACGTGGACGGCCTGCACCGGCGCGTGGGCAGCACGCGGGTGGTGGAGCTGCACGGCTCGCTCGAGCGGTTCTCGTGCCTCACGGCGCGGCATCCGTTCCCGCCCGACCAGGTGGCGACGCCGGAGACGGACGGCGAGGTCGAGCCGCCGTGCTGCCCGCGCTGCGGCGCGCTGGTGCGGCCCGACGTGGTGTGGTTCGGTGAAACCCTGCCCCCGGAGGCGAGCGCCGCGGCGTGGGACTGGAGCGCGCGCTGCGACGCGATGCTGGTGGTGGGGACGTCGGGGCTGGTGCAGCCGGCGGCGCAGTTGCCGCTGATCGCGCGCGGGGCGGGGGCCGTGGTGATCGAGGTCAATCCCGAGCCCACCGAGATCTCCCGCGCCGCGCATATCACTTGTCGCGGGCCGGCCGGCGCGGTGCTGCCGGCGCTGCTCACGGCACTCACGGAAGGGGAACGACCCTGATTCGCCGCACCAAGATCGTCGCCACGCTCGGGCCCGCCACGGGCAAGCCCGAGCAGATCGCCGGGCTGATCGACGCCGGCGTGAACGTGATCCGCGTGAACGCGTCGCACGGGACGCCCGAGCTGCGGGCGGGATGGATCGCCGCCGTGCGCCAGGCGGCGGACGCAGCAGGCGTGCCCGTCGCGGTGCTGTGGGATCTGCAGGGCCCGCGCATCCGCGTGGGCAAGCTGCCCCAGCCGCGCGAGCTCTTGCCCGGCGAAACGGTCGTGTTCGCACCCGAGGAGATCGCCCGCGGCGACGAGCTGCCGACGACCTACGCCGACCTCGCCACCGACGTCCGGCCGGGGTCCCGCATCCTGCTCGACGACGGACTGCTCTCGGTCGAGGTCACGCGCATCACGCCTCCGCGGGTGGAGGGCCGGGTCGAGGACGGCGGGACGCTCACGTCGAACAAGGGCATGAACCTGCCCGGCCTGCACGTGTCCGCGCCGGCGCTCACCGAGAAGGACCGCGAGGACGCGGCCCACGCCGCGTCGGTGGGGGCCGACTACCTCGCCCTCTCGTTCGTGCGCCGGGCGGAGGACATGGCCGAGCTGCGCGCGCTCGTGCCCGCGGAAACGAAGCTGGTCGCCAAGATCGAGAAGGCGACCGCGCTCGACGACCTGCCGCGCATTCTCGCCGCGTCCGATGCCGTGATGGTGGCCCGCGGCGATCTCGGCGTCGAGCTGCCGTTCGAAGAAGTGCCGGTGGTGCAGAAGCGTCTGATCCGCGAAGCGAACCGCCACGGCAAGCCGGTGATCACGGCGACCCAGATGCTCGAGTCGATGGTGCACAATCCGCGGCCCACGCGCGCCGAGGCGTCGGACGTGGCCAATGCGATCCTGGACGGCACCGACGCCGTCATGCTCTCGGCCGAAACCGCCGTGGGCGCGCATCCGCTCGAGGCGGTGCGGGCGATGGACCGCATCATCAAGGAGATGGAGCGCCACGGCCCCGCCGCGGGCGTCAGCACGGGGCGCGACGAGCGCCGCGCCACGCCGGGAGCGACCGTCTCCGTGGAGGACGCCATCGCGCTCGGCACGAGTGCGGTGGCGCGGATGCTGCGGACGCCGCTCATCGTGACGCTCACCAAAGGCGGCTTCACGTCCCGCAAGGTGGCTGCCCTGCGCGCCCCCGTGCCGATCCTCGCCGTGACCACCGAGGCTACGACCTACCGCCAGCTCGCGCTCGTGTGGGGCGTGATTCCCGTGCTGGTGGACCGCGTGCCGGGCTACGATGCCATGCTCGCCGTGGTGCGCGATTTGCTGTTGAAGCGCGGCTACGCGCACGCCGGCGATCGCATCGTGATGACGGCGGGTGTGCCGTGGGAGGTCTCGGGGGCCACGAACCTGCTCAAGGTCGAGGTCGTGTGAGGTGAGGCTCGTGTTCCTGGGGACGGGGACGTCGTACGGGGTGCCGCAGATCGGGTGCGGGTGCCGCACCTGCACATCCGCCGACGCGCGCGACCGGCGCACGCGCAGCGCCGCGCTGATCGAGTCGGGAGGCCGCCGCCTGCTAATCGACACCCCGCCCGAGCTGCGCCTGCAGCTGGTGGCGGCCGGCGTGGGCACCGTGGACGCCGTGCTCTTCACCCATGCCCATGCGGATCACGTGCACGGCATCGACGATCTGCGGGCGATCTCCGTGCGCCAGGGGGCGGCGCTCGACGTGTACGGCGCGGCGGAAACGCTCACCGAGCTGGCACGCCGCTTCCCCTACATCTTCGACCACACGCCGCCGCAGCCGGGCACGAGCAAGCCCCAGCTCGCCGCGCACCAGCTCGAGCCCGACCGCGAGACGACGATCGCCGGGATGGCGGTGCGGGCCGTGCCGCTGCCGCACGGCGCCGACACCGTGCTGGGCTTTCGCGTCGGCGCGATGGCCTATCTCACGGATGCGAAGGCGGTGCCCGAGGGCGCGCGCGCGCAGCTCGCGGGTCTCGAGGTGCTGGTGCTGAACGCGCTGCTTCCCCGGCCGCACCCGCTGCACCTCTCGATTCCCGAGGCCGTCGCCGCCGCGCAGCAAATCGGCGCGCGCCGCACCTTCCTCACGCACCTGACGCACGACAGCCCGCACGCCGAGCTCGCCGCGCGGCTCCCTCCCGGCATAGCGCCGGCCTACGACGGACTGGTGGTCGAACTAGGGGCGGAGTAGGGCAAACTTCCCGTCACCCCGGGCTTGCGCCCGGGGTCAGTGTAAGCGCTAGATTCGACGGCAAGGAGGGTACGAAGCGATGGGTGAATCACCTGAGGCGACGCTGCGACGGTTCCAGAGTCCCGCCGTGCGTCAGAGCGCGGCGATGGACGAGCTGGTGCGCCGGGCGGTGTTCGGCGCCGCCGGCGAGCGCGAGGAGGCGCGCTGGCTGATCTGGGAGATCGGGCAGCACGCGGGCGTGCGGCCGGCGTCGATCCACGAGTTGTACCTGGCGCGCGGTCGCGGGGAGGTCCCCGCGTTCACCACGCCGGCCATGAACATCCGCGTGCTGGCGTACGACTCCGCGCGCGCCGTGTTCCGCGCCGCCAAGCGGCTCGACGTGGGGGCGCTCATCTGCGAGATCGCCCGCTCGGAGATCGGCTACACGGAGCAGCGCCCTGCCGAGTACGTGGCGGTGATGACCGCCGCGGCGCTGCGCGAAGGCTTCACCGGGCCGCTCTTCATCCAGGGCGACCACGTGCAGGTGAACGCCAAGAAGTACGCCGCCGACCCCGAGGCCGAGCTGCAGGCGCTGCGCGCGCTCATCGAAGAAGAGCTGCACGCCGGGTTCTACAACATCGACGTGGATACGTCGACGCTGGTGGACCTGTCGCAGGCCACGCTTCCCGAGCAGCAGCGTGTCAACTACGAGCGTGCCGCCGAGCTGACCAAGTTCATCCGCGATCGGGAGCCCGAGGGGGTAACGGTGTCGGTGGGCGCCGAGATCGGCGAGGTGGGCGGCAAGAACTCGGACGTGCACGAGCTGAAGGCGTTCATGGACGGCTACGTGCAGACACTCAAGCGCCTGGGCCAGTATACGGGAATCAGCAAGATCTCCGTGCAGACGGGCACGAGCCACGGCGGCGTCGTGCTGCCCGACGGATCGATCGCCAAGGTGCAGCTCGACCTCGACGCGTTGAAAGCGCTGTCGCGCGACGCGCGTGCCAAGTACGGCCTGGGCGGAGCGGTGCAGCACGGGGCCTCCACCCTCCCGCCCGACGCCTTCAGCCAATTCCCCAAGTGCGAGGCGATCGAGATTCACCTGGCGACCAACTTCCAGAGCATCGTGTTCGACCACCCGAAGCTGCCCGCCGGGTTGCGGCGCGAGCTGCAGGAATGGGTGAAGGTCGAGTGCAAAGACGAGTGGAAGAAGGGCGATACCGAGGAGCAGTTCTACTACAAGAGTCGCAAGAAGGCGATCGGTCCGTTCAAGCAGCGCCTGTGGGACTTGCCCGGCGATGTCCGGGCCGCCATCGCCGCCGACCTCGAGAAGACGTTCGCGTTCCTGTTCGAGCAGCTGCGCGTGACCAATACGCGGGCGGTCACCGATCGGTTCGTGCGGCCGGCGCTCCAGTCGCACGCGCAGCCGCGCCCCGTCGCCGTGGCGGCACCCGACGACCTCGAGGCGGGCGAGTGAGCGAGCAGAGCACCGGGTTCGGGCCGTTCCTGTTCGGCGTGGTGATCGGGGCGGCGCTGGGCTTCCTGTTCGCTCCCGAGGCGGGCGCCGCGTCGCGTACCAAGCTGGCGCGCCGGGTGCGGGAGCTCGCGGCCGAGAAGCTGGATCAGCTGGGCGAGCTGGCCGGCGCCGGCGAGGCGGACGACGCGGACGACGCCGAGGAGGGCGCCCCGACGCCCCGCGCGGCGCTGGCTCACCGGCTCACCGACGCCAAGCGCCGCCGCCGCGCCGCCCGCCGGGGCGGGGGCATCGAGGAGGAGGACGAGCCCGTCGCGTGAACGCCCAGGGCGGCTGGCACCGGTCGCCGACCGGCGTCGTGCGCCGCACCCTGGAAGCGGCCTTTGAAGACAACATTCCCTTTCTCGCGGGCGCCCTGTCGTTCGACCTGCTGCTTACCATCATCCCCTTCGTCGCGGTGCTGCTGGCGGCCCTCGGGTACCTGGTGGAGCATCAGGTCACCACCCAGCGGGTGGACTTGCACGAGCTGCTCGCCCGCCTGCTCCCCACGACGCTGGGAGGCGGCACCGACGCCGCGTTCGCGCAGGTCGAGGCCGCCCTGGGCGGCGTGATGCGTCACCGCGTGCGCATCACCGCCGTGGCGCTCCCCCTGTTCCTCTGGTTCTCCACCCGCCTGTTCGGCGGATTGCGCGCCGCCTTGAACGAAGTCTTCGACACCGACGAGCGGCGCCCCTGGCCCATGGCCAAGCTGCTCGATCTCTCCATGGTGCTCGGCACCGGGGCGCTGCTGGTGCTGAGCAGCCTGCTCACCGCCTGGGAGGCGCGCAACGCGAGCAGCGTGACCCGCAGCTTCGCCCTCGATTGGCTGTGGCGCTTCGGCCTGGAAACGACGGCGTTCGCCCTGGGCGTGCTGCTGTTCTTCATGATCTTCAAGCTCATGCCCAGCCGGCGCATCGACTGGCGCACGGCGCTCGTGGCCGCGGTGTTCTGCTCGCTCGGCTTCGAGGTCGCCAAGCGGCTGTATGCGCTGTACGTGATCCGGTTTGCGACCCTGGATCGCGTCGCCTCGGACGCCAACGTGGTCGCCCTGTTCCTGTTCCTCCTGTGGGTGTACTACACGGCTTACCTGTTCCTGCTGGGCGGCGAGGTGGCGGAGACGTACGATCTGATCCGGATGCGGCGCTCCCAGCGGGTGCAGCTGGGCTAAAAGCAGGTTGGGGAGGTTCGGCAGGAGGCTGGGGAGGTTCGGGAGGTTCGGGAGGTTGGGGGAGGTTGTCACGTCAGCGGAGCAGCCTCCTCTAGCCTCCCCCAACTCCCCCAACCTCGCCCATCTTTCTTATCTTGCATCGATGACCACCCCCGGTCCGCTGCGTCAGCCGATTCCGGTCGGCCGGTCCATCTTGTGGAGCCCCGCCAGCGCGGGTCCTAAGCGTCCCGGCAACATCCTCTTTCCCGTTTTCCTGTCGCAAGCCGCCCTCACCGCGATTCTCGAGCACCTGGCGACGCCGCACCGCCCGGGACAGGGCATCCTCGGCTTCCTGCTCGGCGACCAGTGCGAGTGTCCCGAGACCGGCGTTTCCTACCTCGTGATCGACGTCGCGGTGCGCCTGAACCAGGCGATCTACGGCGATCGCACGCGCGACGTGGTCACCCGGTTGTGGGACCATATCCAGCAGCAGCTCGAGCAGCAGCGGGCGAGCCTCATCGGCTGGTACCACACCCACGCGCCGCTGCCGCTCACCCTGTCGGGACACGACGTAGAGACGCACGAGCACTATTTCGCCGAGCCGTGGCAGGTGGCGTTGTTACTGGGGACGGATCCCGCGGAGCCCGCCGCGTCGTTCTTCCGCGCGGGGACGGACGAAGCGTGGACCGGCACGTCGCAGCCGTTCTACGAGCTGCTGGCGCCCGAGTCGATCCGGCCCGATGGGAAAAAACGCTCCTTTGTGACGTGGAAGAACTACCGCGCGTTTAATCCCGCCACGCCGACCGGCTCACCTGCGCCGGCCGCCATCACGCAGGTCAGGCCCCGGGTAGCTGCGAAGCCACCCGGGGCGCCCCAGTTCACGCCGGCTCCGCCGCCCCCGCCGCCGCCCGAGCCCGAGCGAGAGTCCGAGCACGACGGCGAGCTCAGGTTCCTGACGGCGGCTGAAGACATGCCCCCACCGCACCCGCCTCCTCCGCCTCCCACGCCGCCCCGGCACGTCGCGCCGCCTCCGACTGAAAGACCGCTGGTGCGGCCGCGAGCGGCGCCCGAGCCCGAGCCCGAGCCAGAGCCCGAGCCCGAAGAGGTCCCCGCCGCGCCGGAGGCGCCGCGGGACGATGACCGGCCCGAACCCGCGGTCTGGCCTGACGACTTCGAGGCGCGCGAGGGGGCGGGGGCGGAAGCAGACTACGACGAGGAGCTCGAGGCCCCGCGGGCGCCACGCCGCAGGCTCAAGCTCCCCCGGTCGGTGACGCGCACCCTGCTGGTCCTCGTGCTGGGTGGCGTGGCCGCCGGTGCGTACTGGTGGTTCCAGCCGGAGCTGCCGCTGCCCAAGTGGTCGACCATCACCGGGGTGGGGTCCACGATCAGTGCCAAGGTCTCCGCCTTGGGCGGCAAGGTCGCCGGCCTCGTCGCCGGTCTGCGGCGCCGCGCTCCCGCACCTGCCCGACCGACCGCGAAGCCAACCCCGCCCACCGTGACACCGCCCGCGGCGTCGCGCCCCGCGCCGTCCGGCAACACCGGGGCCGCTCCGGCTGCGGCGCGCCCGGCCGGGCCGCCTCAGCCCCCGCCCTCAGCTCCGGCCCGGACCAAGCTCGACCTGGCCGGCGACTCGGTGACGCAGGTGGTGCGAACTTTCGCGGACCGGGCCCGGCTGTTCGACCAGAGGCAGCTGGCGTGCGCGGGGCTGGCGCGCGGGCTCGAGCTCGTGGAGACCCGGTGGGTTGCGTACAACGCCGCGCGCCGCGGCGCCGGCGCGCTCGACGGCACGCGCGCGGGACGCGATCAGGCGCTGTACGCCCGCGTCGATTCGGTGGAGCGGAAGTTCGAGCAATCGGGATGCGCCCGGCCGTAGTCCTCCTCCTGCTCGCCGCAGCGCCGGCGTATGCTCAGGGGAGGGGCGGCGAGCCGCTGCGGAAAACCGATCTGCTGCGGCTGCTCTCGGGGCCCACGCTCGCGCCGGACGAGCTCGCCGCGCTGATCCATCGCAGCTGTCTCAGCTTCACACCGACCAGCAGGGACCGAGCCGATTTGGTGGCCCTCGGGGCGGAGCCGGTCGTGCTGCGCGCGATCGATGGGTGCGTGCGCCGCGCCACCGCGCCGGGCGCGAGCGAGGCGGTGGCGCCGTCGCATCGACCCCCGCTGTCCGGTGTGGCGAGCGGGTTCGTGCTGGGCGTGGGGCAGCACGCGGCGGCGGGCGCGCACCCGCCGCTGCCCCTGCTGTTCGAGCTGCGCGACACCGCCGGCCTCCCCGCCGTGGGACGCGACGTCGCGCTGTCCATCACGAACGGGTGGCTCGGGGCGGAGCGGGTCGTCACCGACTCGAACGGGCGTGTCCACGTCGATCTGACGTTGGGCCCGAGGGTCGGCCCCGTGGAAGTGAAGGCGCAGGTGGGCGCCATCGAGCGGCAGGCGACGCTGTAT
>WNGN01000324.1_pt1 | contig 33458 bp, 31 predicted proteins | sample 5400561 | NCBI WGS metagenome assembly WNGN01 (sample SAMN13153379, study PRJNA577476) | soil metagenome | isolation source: 115 cm soil or saprolite under Garry oak tree replicate 2 | place: USA:California | collected 2016-06-15 | reverse complement strand
CCAACCTGCTTTTCGAGCCAGAGCTAATGCTCACATCCGAGTGGAGCAGGATGGGGGGAAAGCAGGCTGCGCTGCAACTGCTCTCCCAGCAGAAGCGCCCAACGGCTATTTTCGCCGCCTCGGATATGCAGGCCGTTGGCGTGCTGGAAGCGGCAAACCTACCCTTAAAACACCAGCCGCCATCTCACAAGAGATTTCCTATAGCCATTTGGTACACCACCTATACTGGTAGTATAGGATCATATACCTCGTTGCCAGCCATTCCTCTCGCCTCCTAGAAAAATCGTCCTCCACATGATAAACATATCCTCACACCATCGAGCACCCACCATCAAAGCGAAGCTATCTCCCCAGAAACCGGAATTGATTTCTTGCCACCTGGGTTCTACCCAAAACCCAGGGTTGTTTTAGGGGAAGGATCGCAACCGCTGAGGTAGAATCCAATCGTCGTTGAGCAGGTCTGTCCGCAGGGCAACCACGGCAGTGGCATTGGATCGGCACCAGCGCATCCCCCGCTTTTTCATGCGGCGATTGATGACGATGGCCACCGCTCGCTCGATCATGCCACTGCCCACTGGATAGCCTTGGGCCTTCCAGCGCTCATACGAGCCAATCCAGGGACGTTGATTCTCCAGATAGCGGATCGCCTCCTGAAGAGGTTTGAGCGACTCGGCAGGCAGTCCGGTCGAAAGTGTACGCAAGCCTTGCAGTGCTTGCTCGACGCCACCGTGCCACAACCAGGAGCGATGCAGATGCAGTTGATACTCTCGCGCTTGCTCCGAGAGCGCTTTGGCTCGTGCCGCGGCCGTGATGGCATGACTGACCTCGCGCCAGAGATGCGCCCAGTCCAGAATGCAGGTGGCTTGTGGAAAGTGCCGCCCTTGTTTTTTCTTGATCCACTGGGCTCCATCAGCAATCACCACCACCGGGCGCGATGGATCGACATCGAGCGTCTGGGCAGCGGCTTTGGCTTGCGGTCCAAGCTGCTTGGAGGGGCCAAAGGTCGCCACATAGCGCCGCCGCGTGAGTCGATGCCGTTGACGGGGCGGACGTCTGGGTCCCCGCTCGCTCCAGGAAAACGTGCTGGAGTAGGTGGGCATGGGTAGCTCTTCCACTTTCGAGCACACTACGGCCACCTTGCCCTCCATCCCTCCGCGCTGCTCCCGGCTGCACACCCAGCCTCCATCCAATCCCACCAGGATGGGTTGATCCGCCTGCTCTGGCGATGGCACAAGCGTCACCGAGGACGAACACACGCGTTCGGCTTCCTCTTGCTGTTATGCGGCGCGCTGCTTGCCCTGATGATTGGCGAGCCTCCGGATCTCCTCCGCACTGATCTCGGCTCCACTCAGCTTCTTGAGCAGATGACTGGCTACTCGGTACGGCCACGAGCATCCCGCCAGCTGAGCGGCTTCTTGTAAAGGTTGGCTGATGGTTCCTCCCTTCAACTCGGCGAACAAGTGGTTGGCTGGACACCAGCGACGCCAACACCCCAGACAGCGAAAGCGCCGACGCGGCACCTCCAGGCGTCCGAAGCTCGTTGCGATCACCCGGCGCGTCGTTCCTTCCAGTCTGCGCTGCTTTTCCTTACAGGAAGGACACGTGTGGTTCTGGTCTTCCCATTGCCTGATGGCTTGTTTCAATGCCTCTCGCATCGGAGGCTTTCCTGCTTCTTGAATACGCTGTTCCATCTCGGCTATGCTTGCGCTTGCCCCAATCTCGAGAGTGAGCGATACTTGTACCTGCATGAGAGAGGTCTCCTTCTGTGATGGAGTAGGGTTTCATTTCTTTTCACAGTACGAGTCTCTCTCTTCTTTGGCAACCCCACCTTTTTGTCAGAACCACCCTTGCGGTCGCCCTGCAAACCCCCCTTGGTGTCGCCGTCCGGGGGACGGTGTGGCCCTGCTGACCATGCCTCACCCATCAACTGAACCTCGACCGTCTGCCATTATACTAGAGCTTATTCTTTCGCTAACATTTTGCAACCTATTTGTAATCTATTCCTCCGTTTGCATCTCCTGCCATTATACTAGGGTTTATCTTTTTTTACTTGCATCATGCAATATATCTGCAATGTAATGCTTGCTGAACAGGCTTTTACACAGCGTGTGGGGCTCTGCATCCTTTAGGGTGATTTTGGCGAGAAGCCATTAAGCCGCTCCCTCTAGCAGGATACGAAGGCGTAGATGGTGACGGTTGCGATAGCCGTACCCTTGACGCATCAAGGCTTTGGTGCGATTGTTCTTGCCTTCCACAAAGCCATTACTCAAGCGAATGGGCAAGAAGTCAGAGAAGGCCAGAATTTCCGAGCGCCAGTCGCGAAAGGCAGACAAGGCTGTGCGCAACTCGGATGGCCCGTCCCGTTTGACAGCGGTGATCCAGGCATCCAAGTCTGCGGCGCAAGTGGCCGCAGAAGTGGTCGCATACCACGTCCGTAAGGCTTCTTTGAGTTGCCAAGCAACAGCGATCTCAGGAAAGGCCAGAGCTAAGCTTGCTCGTGCTTGCTCTTCCTCAGCAGACAGGTCTTCCTGGTTGCGTAAGAAGAGGTGCTGATGGTCCTCTAAGGCTGTCTTGCCCTCCGCCTTTTTTGCCCAGCGGCCAATCACCGCCTTCACGGCTTTGCTGACATGCTGGATCACATGAAAGTGATCAGCCACGATGCGCGCACGGGGTAAGCACAACTGGACAGCCTCCCGAAAGGCACGACTCATATCCATGCTCACCGCCTCCACCGCCTCACAATCCGTGAGCCGTTCCAACAGGCAGGTCACCTCTTCTTTCTTGCGTCCTGCGCTCACTTCCAGGACGTGGCGGCCATCCAGATCACACAAAATGGTGTCGTAGCGGTGTCCCTTACGCCGGGCGAACTCATCAAGGCCCAGGAAGCGTGGCGTCGGCAACCTTGCGCCCTCCTCCAGACTCAGGCCACGCTTGGCGAGTTGGCCACTGGCCACCCCTTCCAGACAGGTTTGTACGAAGCGGGGGCCGACTTCGTATTGGCTGGCCACATGCGCGATGGGACGAGTACTGGCTTGCTGGCCAATCTCCTCACGCAGCCGCACGTCGTCCGCTTGTATCGACCGCACGCGCTATCGCTTTCCGTAAAGGCTTTGCGGCAGCGGATGCACCAAAACCGCCGTTTGTATAACACCAACTCCACCAGGTGCCCTCGTAATGGCACATCGCGCTTGGCTCGGGGGCGTACATCAAGCTGTTTGACACACACCGCTCCACAATGTGGACACGTCGCCCGTATCTCCGTGGCGATTACTTCGACCCGTAGCTTCCCATCCCCTTGCGCCTCTTGTCTGAAAATTCGTAGGCCTTCTAATTCTAAGGGCACCACGATCCCTTGTGCTTGGTTTGTTTCCTCCTCTGTGCTATGCTGGCTTGGCATCGCTTGTCCTCCTGCTGACCTGGCGTTTTTTATTCTCACCAAGTCCAACGTAGGACAAGCTTCTTGCTTAGTTTTCACCTAAATTCCCCCCAAAGGATGGAGAGCCCCGTGTGGCCCCTTCCTGACATTTTTGTGAGCTCCTTCACACCCCTACAGTAAGCTCGTCGACTGTAAAAACCTGGACCATGCGCTACACTTCGTTATAGAGCAGGGATTCTCTTATCGTGAACACCTTTGAAATTATGTCCAAAATATCTTAAAATGAGTGTAAACATATGGCTGTGTTTTCTATGAATATATCTCTATGCTGATACCAGTTAATAACCCAAAAAAAGCACCGATCAGCGTATTCTTGTGGCTGGGAACTTCCCGGCGATGCCCGCTTTTGTGGACACTGCGGGCAGGTAGCGAACGCTACTATAGGTGAGTCATTCACCAGAGACATGCTGTCTTCTAATGCTCCCACTGCTATTAGTGACCCATCTCATCCCCGTTTGAGTAGCAGCGCAGGCCGGGAACAACTCGCCAGCACCCTCTGGTACGACTGGTCCCAGGCGAAGACAGATAGAGACATCGTCTCCACCTATAACGATGAAGAAGAAGAGCAGGAGCGGCGTCGCCGTGCTGCCATATTGGGAGCGCCCCTGCTGGGCGTGTTCGCAGTTGAAGGGCAGGCCCCCGGGGCTGGCGTTCCGGCGGTACAGGGTATGCCACAGGTAGGCGGAGTTCCAGTAGTACAGGGCACTCCTTCTATACCGGGTAGTCAAGGTGTTATCGGCGGCGCGATGGGCGGTGGGCACGGCGTCTCTGGCGCAGCAGCTCCATCTACCCCCTGGCCTTCTACCCTGGCTGGTGCCAACGGGCCGCACACTCCGGCGCCTGTTCATCATCTACACACAACTCCCACCCAACCGCTGCATTCGCCATCTCACCACGCGCCATCGACACATCCTTCGCCCCCGCGCCCGCGAGGCTGCCTTAGCAATTGGTTAGTAATTGCTTTCGCCGCCTTTGTCATCATTGCCAGCATTATAAGCGGGCTCATTTTCCTGCTTCCACCCTCTCTTTCGCTGAGCGGCAGCCACAACGTAGGTCCTGGCGAGATGCTGCACCTCCACGGGGGAGGCTTTTTCCCCGGCAGTAGCGTGACATTGACACTCGATGGTCACCTGCCGCTGTTCTTTGTTGATCGCAATGGTAATGGCATGACCAATTTTCCTGCTCGATCGCTTTCCGCCACGGTGTTGCAGGCATTAACAGCGCAGCAATCCAGGCCATCCTCGCCAGCTAAGGCCATCAAGGCCAGCCTGGCTGGAACCTTCGACGTGGCGCTTGTAGTGGACCCGGGCTGGTCTTTGGGACCACATACTATCAGCGGCAATTCGCGCAGCGCCGGGTTAACCTTCGACATCGTTGCCAGGCCGGCGAAGCTCACCATCACTCCGGCACAGCTTGACTTTAACCAGGTCAACAAAGGAAGTCAGACCAGTATGGGGGTAACGATCAGCAACGCGGGTCAACAGCCACTCAACTGGTCGGCAGATACGGGAGCTGCGTACTGGTTAACATTGGATTCAAGCACGGGAACCCTCCAGCCTGGAGCTTCCCAGACCATCCAGGTAATTGCGGACACCACGCAGCTTCCCACTGGCGTCTCCACTGCCACCATTGCTATCAGTTCCAACGGCGGGAATGCCCAGGTACCCGTGCAGCTCGATGTGATCAAACCGCCTCCGGTGCCTGCTCCCAAACTCGACGTTAAACCGGCCAATCTTGATTTCGGTCAACTCCCGCTCAGTAGCCAGGCGCAGCAGACAGTGTCCATCAGCAACTTTGGTACGCGGGATTTGAACTGGACAGCGAACCCGGGCAACGCGAGCTGGCTGCAGCTGGATATAGCTTCCAGCACGATCCAGGCTGGTGGTCGCCCCCAGTCGATCAATGTGACGGCTGATACAACGAACCTCACCGCAGGTACCTACTCTGCCACGCTTCAGATCAACTCCAACGGCGGAAAACAGTCGGTAAAGATCTCTCTGGTCGTGACCTCGCCGCTGCCGCCGCCTGCGTCGCCTGCGCAGCTGCAGGTGAGCCCTTCGTCGCTTAGCTATAACTTCACCGATGTGGCTGCGTCAGATTCCAGGACGGTCACCATTGCGAATACAGGCGAGTCTCCGTTGAACTGGACGGCTGCGCTGAACTCAACTTCATCCAACGACGTCACCATTGCTCTTTCCACGACCTCTGGCAGCCTGGCGGGCGCTGCACATACAACCCTTAACGTGACCGTCAAGACCCCTGGTGTGCCCAGAACCGAAACCATTACATCCAACTTGGTTATCAACGCTACCGACCTGGCCAGCGGGAATCCCATCGCTAAAAGCCCGCAGACGGTCACAATCACGATCACAATCACAGCGCCGCCACCTCCACCCAAGGGCACTGCCAGCCTTGGAACCTGCTCATACAAGGCGGGTACTGGCTGGAACTGTCCTCTAACACTCAATGCTGACGCGAACAATCAGACTGCTTGGTCCTGGAGCGCCTCTGGCAGCGGAGTGAACGGCATAACCATCAATCCGTCGAACGGCTCGCTCTCCGCGGGTCAATCAACAATTGCTGCCGTCTCCATACCGGACACGGTCTGCCCTGCCAGTGCAACCATCACCGTCTCGGGCTTGTCAGCGGACATTACCCTCCCCTGGAGCTGTAGCGCTCCCGCCTGGTCAATTGACCAGAAGAATCTGGTTTCCTGTACAAGCTCTTATCCTTGTGTTATAACTCTTACAGAGGATGCAAACGCCCAGGGCCAATTGAGTTGGACGGCGACCGGTTCCACCAGCACCTCGCCAGGTTCAGTTCCCGTACAATTCACTTTCAATCCGGCAAACGGCGTTCTCTCTCCAGGCCAATCGGTACAGGTAACAATCACACAAACGAATGCTAAGGTTCCGTGTGGTCAAACAGCTACCCTTACGTTCTCTGGTGGATTGAGTGACATCAGCGTGACCTGGCAGTCTCCTGCATGTATTCCGATAGGGTAAAAATAGCTAAACAATACATAGACATTTGATGAGGTTTATGCTATTCTAACTCCACACAGTCAAGTCAAACAGTAAGGTTAATATGCAGCGTTGTACATCTTGTGGCTTCGAGATAAGCGGTGATGCCCACTTTTGTGGGCATTGTGGACAGCTCGTCGATGCTGCCCTGGACACAGAGCCACCAACGAACATTAGCGAGTTGCCCACGGGCAGCCTGTCTTCTGCAGATGCTCCTACCGCCCCTGGCGAGTTGTCCCATGCCATACAGGCGCCTACTGGAGAAGATCAGGCGCCCGGGGAAAGCACCTTCAGGCTCGATAGGACAGCAGAGAAATGGCAGCAAGCTGGAGAAGATGAGCGAGAGCGAGAAGGCCTTGCCATATCAGATCTGCCCTTGCTCGGTATAATGGCGGCAGGGAGCCAGGCTCCGGCAGCAAATGTTCCGGTGGTACACGGCATGCCCCAGGCAAGCGCAGTTCCAAGCGTAGAGGGTACCCCTTCGATAGCGCCGGGGCACATGGCCCGGCCAGCAGCAACATCGGGTGAGGCAGCCTCGCAGGGGGCGGCGGGATCGGGACACAGCATGTCACAGGGCGCCTCGGGCTCTGGGCAGGTCTCGCAGGGAGCAGCGGGGTCGGGACACAGCATGTCACAGGGCGCTGCAGCGTCTGGTCAGGTTATTGAGCAAGGAGCGGCAGGCTCGGGACAGGCCTCGCAGGGGGCAGCGGCATCGAGCCAGGTCATGTCGCAAGGGGCGGCAGGCCCAGGGGGCAACCTCTCCCAAGGGGCAATGGGCTCGGGCCAGGCGATCTCGCAGGGCGCGCTGGGACCTGCTCCATCTCTACCGGCAGGCAGTCCGCCAGTCTGGTCAGCCGGGCCGGTTACACCAGCTCCACAGAGCGGTCCATGGTCGTCACCCACTCACCCGCTTCATCCACCAACGCATCATACCGCGCCGTCACCTCCATCTCATCCGCGTCCTGGAGGCGGTGCTTTACGCTGGTTGCTCGCATCTCTCATCGTCATCGTCGCTATAATCAGTGGACTCATCTTGTTGTCCCCACCGGCCATTTCATTGAGCGGAAGCCACGCCGTATCCGTGGGAGATACCCTCCATCTCCATGGCGGAGGCTTCTTCCCCGGCGGGAGTGTCACCTTTACGTTTGATGGCCATGTCCCCCTTCTTTTCGTCGATCGTGGCCTCCCCGTGGTCGCCGCTCCTCGCTATAGTAAAGGTCAGGTCTCTGCAGCACTGCTGCAGGCTCTGGCTCCCGGGCAGGCTGGGCAATCGAACTCGCCGGGTAAAACCGTCAACGCCAGCCTGAGGGGAGCCTTTGATGTGGCAATTGTAGTGGACCCGCGCTGGTCTCTTGGATCGCATACCATTCGTGCTACTGAAAGCATTGCTGGTATGGGTGTACGCAGCGCAGAGTTGGCATTCAACGTTGTAGCCGGACCGGCGCGGCTCGTTGTTGCTCCGCCCAACCTGGACTTTGGTACGCTGCAGCAGGGCAGCAGAGCCACCCAGGCCCTTACCCTCAGTAACGCTAGCAAACAACCCCTTAACTGGACGGCCGCTGCTGGCACCTCGAACTGGGTGTCACTGGACACGAGTAGCGGGACGCTGCAGCAGGGCGCTTCTCTGGCGATCCAGGTAATAGTTGACGCGAGCAGCTTGTCGCCAGGGAGCTACTCCGCCACACTGGCTATCGCTTCCGGTAGCGAGAATATCCCGGTAGGAGTTACGCTCGTAGTGGCTGCCTTACCAACGCCAACGCCGACAGCTACACCAAGCCCGACCCCGACGCCAACGCCGGTCATCATTCCGACGCCCACCCCCAGGCCCACGCCCACCCCGACGCCTACTCCGAAACCGCCCAAGCTATCGGTCAGTCCAACCAGCTTCAATTTACCCAATGACCCCAACTGCAAGGGCAGCCCTACCGGGGGTTCCTGGACGTGCTACACAACACTGACCAACGTAGGAAAAAAATCTCTGACCTGGTCAGAATCTGGCAACGCACCTTCTGTCAAGCCATCTAGTGGAACGCTGTCGCCAGGAGCTTCGGTTCGGGTAGCTATTACCGTAGGCTGTTCCAGTTATACTGTCACCTTCTCGGGGCCAGCTAATAGCGTCGCTGTAAATGTGACTTGCATAGGATAGAGTACTTGAGAATGGAGGTTATCACATTTTGCGGCTGATCAAGGGGCCGTAGGTCCCCAATTTATCGTGGGACCGCGATGATAAGTTTTCACAACATAATCAGGAGAACGATGAATCCTCCCTGGCCGAGCGAAGCGAAGGCAAGGGCGTAGCCGCGACATTTATGGCGTCCGGGGTGGGGCAAAACCTAGAGGAATGTGTTCATCTCCATTATCGCGCCCTGGGGGGACCATCAACCATCTTCCATTCTGCCCCGAAGCGCTGTGACTCACTCCAGCTTTTCCAGCACAAAATCGGCCAGCTCTCGGATATGCGCCTCGGACGGCACATACACTCCGCCGTGCTCAAACGCCTTCGAAGGCATACTCAGCTGCGTCAACTCGCACACCTCCCAATCCTGCCGGTTGACGATATCGAAGAGCTCGACAGCATCCATCGGATCGAAATCCGGCCAGCTCATTACCTCGGGATCAAACAGCCAGTCGCAGGTCACGCGAGTGCGCTCAGGTCCTTGCGAGTGCAGCGTGTGGACGACCACGTGATCGTCTAGCAGGTTCAGCAGCACGTTGGGCATCAGCACAATGCCATAGTAGCGGCGCCGGTCTTCAGGCTGCAGTCCGCGCAGTGGCGGGCGGCTGGCCTTACCCGTAATTGTAAAAGCCTCGACTCCCTCTGCAAACATCGCCGCGTCCCCTTCTATATAAGTCTTGCCTGAACGGAACCCGGGCAACAACTGGCAGAATTCGGGGTGCATCGGCCCGCAGTGGTAGCATTCCATGAAATTCTCGAGTACCAGCTTCCAGTTGGCGCGCACATCATACTCGATGGTCTTACCGGTCCTCAATTCTCCCAGGCCATAGCGGGTGAAGGGAGTATAGCTCCCAAAGCGCTCGACAATCGGCCCATCGACCTGATCAGCAATTGGCGTGGGCGCATCGGCCAGGTTCAACCAGATCAGCCCTTCCCAGACCTCCAGAGCTACCGGCAGCAGTCCAAACGCTGCGCGGTCGAAATCATCCATATTCAGCACATTGGGCGCCCCGATCAGCCTGCCATCAAGCCCATAAGTCCAGGCGTGATAGCGGCATTGGATCGACCCCTTCAAATGTCCCACAGCCTGGGTGCACAGGCGAGCGCCCCGGTGCCGGCAAACATTGAAAAACGCCTGCAGCGAGCCATCCCGGTTACGCACCACAATGATGCTCTCTCGCCCGATGAGTACCGTCCGGTATGCCCCAGCACCTGCTAGCGCCTCGGCACGGCCAACACAAACCCACATGCTGGCAAAGATACGCTCCTGCTCCCGCTCATAGATCGCAGGGTCATAATAATAGCGCCCGGGAAGAGTCAAAAGAAAGAAAGTCTCAGAACGTGCCGTCGTCGTCATGTGCTGTACCTCGCAAAAAATATGTTATCCTGCCAACGCCCGCTTCTTCACGTTACGCTCTCATTATAAGTAAGAAAACGGCAGTAACACAAGAGCCATTGACGCCCCGCCGATCTCTACAACTTCTCTTCGCAGCAGTACCATGCTGCTGGAATTGCTTGACATTCCTCAGCCGTTCTCTGTATCATGATGTGTATTATCACTGCATTAATGGCCTGCTAGAGGTACTCGCTTATACGTCTCACGAGAGAGAAGGCGGTAATAGTTCGTGACTCAAGTCATGCCCCCTGGTTTGCCCTGGCGAGGTTCACTGCGCGACCTCACTCAAATCGTCAACGATATCCGGCGTCTACGGGCGTTCGGTCGCCTCACTCTACGCAGCACCACCCATATCGGCCTGGCACACTTGTTCTTTCGCGCGGGTAAGCTCGTTCATATTGTCAGCAATAGCGGCGATGCCAGCGCTACTCTGGCCGACCTGCAGCACTGGACGCGTGCCGCCGTGCGTTTTGAACGCGGTATACCTGAAGGCAAACAGAACGTCAGCAGCGACCACGAGCGGATTTTTGAGAATTTGCTCTTACACCTGCAAAGGCGTAGCCTTGCCTCCGTCTCCGAGAGCCCCCATGTCACTCCTGTCTCTGCAAGCCCGCGTGTGTTCACCATCCCCGAGGCTCCTCGTGCCGCCTCTATTCCTCAGAGCCCCCAAGCTGCCCCCGTCCCTGAGAGAGCGCGAGTCATTGAAAGCCAGGTCGCCGCAACGCCAGGAGCTGAACGACTCATCACCCCGCAGGAGTGGTATGTCCTCGTCGAGAGCATCCGCCGCGTCTCCCAGGCCGTTGCCCAGCTTGTAGGACCACAGGAGGCCATAAGCGTGCTGCGCGACATCCTTGAAGACTTTTCCTCCGCCTTCCCGGCGCTCTCCAGCTTGCATATCGCCTCCGGTGGCTACCTGCAAGTGGTGCGTACCGCGCAACTTGATTACATCCCGCGCAGAAAAGTTATCGAAGGCTTCGCTGCGCTGCTAGCCACGTGCCGGCATTTCTGCACCCCCATCATCGGCGAAGATAATTCCCGCAGGCTTCTCGTTCGTGCCCTCGGTGATGTTGGCCCCGCCTTAGTAAATCTAGGCATCTATAACATCTGAAAAAAGGAGGTACGACCCATGAAAGTACTGGTAACAGGTTTTGAGCCATATGGTCCCTGGCAGCGCAATCCCAGTGGTGAAACAGCGCGCCATCTCGATGGTGCCACCATCATCGACGTCGAGGTCACCGGCCTGGTCCTGCCTGTATCGTTTCGACGTGCCGCTGCCCCCTTGATAGCCGCCATCGACCAGCTGCATCCAGATGTCGTCCTCAACCTTGGCCAGGGCGAGTCGGTCGGAGTGCGTGTTGAACGAGTTGCAGTCAACCGCTGTACGGCTCCCGCAAGCGGCGATAATGATGGCTATAAACCTCGGGGCGAACCTGTCGTCCCGGGTGGACCCGAAACCTATAGCTCGACCCTGCCGCTTGACGACATCGTGGCGTTGCTTTCCAATCTCAAGTTCAACGCCGCCGCTTCGGACTCCGCAGGTGAATTCCTCTGCAACTACGTCATGTATACCACGCTCCACCACATTGCCACCCATCGTCTTCCTGCTCGCGCAGGTTTCATCCATGGCTCTCCCTTGCGCGAGGAAGTCCCCGACCTTACCAGCGGCAAGGGCATGCGCCTCAAGAAATGGATCGACTTCACCGAAGCTGTCCTTTACCTGCTGCGCACATCGGTAGCGGTATGATGAAAGAGCAGGAAGAATTATAGTACAACTTGACGCATAGCCTCTATCAGCACCTGCGCAACTTCTGGCCGTGAGAACTCACGAGGCGGTATCTCGCCTGCCTGTAACAACTGGCGCACCTTTGTCCCGCTCAGTGTCACATGGTCTTCGCTGCCGTGCGGGCACGTCTTCGACGATGCCATAGCATCACATGCGCGGCAGAAAAAGGTATGCTCGAAGAACAGCGGTGTGATACCGAGTTTGACCGCGTCAAACTCAGAGAAGATGTGGTGTGCATCATAGGTACCGTAGTAGTTGCCCACCCCGGCATGGTCGCGTCCTACAATAAAGTGCGAACAACCGTAATTCTTGCGTATCAGCGCGTGAAAAATCGCCTCACGTGGACCCGCGTAACGCATAGCCGCAGGTAGAACACCAAGCACTACCCGCTCGTTCGGATAGTAGCGCTCTAAGAGCACCTCGTAACAACGCATACGCACATCCGCGGGAATATCATCTCCCTTCGTATCACCCACCAGTGGATGCAGGTAGAGGCCGTCTACTATCTCCAGCGCACACTTCTGGATGTATTCATGCGCCCTGTGTACCGGGTTACGCGTCTGAAAACCAACAACGCGCCGCCAGCCGCGTTGCATGAACAACTGGCGTGACTGGCCTGGCGTGTAGCGATACTGCGCAAAGGTTTGTTGTTGTAATGCCACCACACGTACCGGCCCACCCAATAGCACGTCACCCTGTTGATAGACAACCTTCACACCTGGGTGTGTATCATCCAGCGTGCGGTAGACTTTGCTGGCTTCATGCTGTTTATCGTAGCGGTACTTCTCGTCAAGCTTCATAACAGCTTGTAGCCTTCCCTCGGCATCCACGAGTGCTATCTCTGAGCCTTCCTTGAGCGTGGCCGCCTGTTCTGATGGGACAGCAAAGGTGATTGGCATAGACCAGGGGAGGCCATTGCTCAGGTGCATGTCGTTGACAACACCCAGGTAATCAGTACGGGCCATGAAGCCTGTCAATGGACTATATGCCCCTGCCGCCAGCATCTCTAGATCAGCCAGTTGACGAGAACCGATCGTTATCTGCGTCAGGCCCTGGGCGTATTCTTGCAGCGCCGGGCGTTCCGTCTCGCTTGCCATGTTTGTGATAAGCTCCCCGCCATGAGGAGCAATTAAACCATCCGTCATATCGCAATTTCTCTTTTTCTATTCTGTCTCTGGTGCTGGGCTACAGGTTAACCGGGCAGGTTCGCCGCCAACCGTTGATCCTCAGATAGCAACTCGGGAACAAGATACCCGAATTCTACCAGTTTAGCAACAATACGTGCCACACTCTCCTCGACCGTCTCTCTGTCCGTCTCAACCACTAATTCAGCATGCTCTGGCTTCTCATAGGGGTCATCGACACCTGTGAAGTTCTTGATTTTACCCTCGTCGGCGAGCTTGTAGAGACCTTTCACATCGCGCTGGCGACACACTTCGATAGGGCAATCGACGTAGACCTCGATGAAATTGCCGATCTCGCGACGTGCCCACTCGCGCACTTCACGGTAGGGCGAAATAGCCGCAGAAATACTTATCACACCGTTTCGTGTCAGCAGGCCGCATACAAAGGCAATACGCTTGATGTTGGTATCGCGGTCTTCACGACTAAAGCCAAGCCCTTTGCTCAAATGTGTGCGCACTACATCCCCATCGAGTGCTTCAACCTTCATACCGTACTCCTTGAGACGCTTCTCAAGCAGCTGGGCAATAGTGCTTTTTCCTGCGCCGGAGAGTCCGGTCAGCCAGATAGTGCATCCACTCGTCATATAAACATCTCATCCTTTCATTGATAAACACAAATACCTGCATAATCACAGCACATAGGCTTCGTACAGGCGCCACTCTGGATCGAAGTCAAACTGAGAACATGTTTTATCGCCTGAGCGTCCACGCCGCAAACTAACGCGTGAATTTTTGCCGTCAACAAGTACCCAGCAATTGTAAGTCCCATCGTAATGACAATCTTGCAGCCAGTTCGTACCGGCATCTATTTCTTCCTCGACGCGTCCCCCAGCTTTGTTGACTCTCGCCAACAAAGCCTTACCATGAACGGTATCCGCCACCGTAAAGTGTTCCTCGTCCAGCACGCGCACAGCGTGTGGATGATCCAGGCCTTCCAACACAGGTTGCCATGCGCCAGTTTCACGGTCGATGACAATCACCATCCCCTGGTGAAAGAGCGAAGCCAGTATTCTGCCATCGGGCAACTCTGCCGCCGCGTTGACGTGCGTGGTCTGGCTCAGTGTTCCATACTTGATTGTGCGATGATCCGTCGTTTTATCCACAATCCGCGGGCGACCACTGGGCGTCAACTCAAAACCGTGATCAGTAGCCCACCAGCTCCAGAGCGCCTCTCCACTCCGGTTGAACTCCAACAAAAGATCCAGGCCGGTGCTCGCTACAAGATACCCTTGTCGAGTACGGGAGATAGAGTGCAGCGCGTTGAAGAGCGGTGAACTGACCACATTTTCATGCAAGCTGCTCAGGTCGGCATCAACTTCGTGGACGCTCCCAAAAGAAGTTACAAATACTCCCTTCTCGGAAGCTACCATCCCGGCCGCCATGTGTAGTCCAATTGTCTGCTGTGAGCATCCCATATCCTCAATCAGACACAGCAGGCCTCCCAGGTCTTCCTTGGGTTTTTCATAACTTCCTAGAACAGTCAGGGGACATGCGGCCGGAGTTTCCTGGCTTGTGTTAGTCCAGTGCTGTTTGAGTACTGAATGTTTCGTCGATATACAACTGAGTAACAATCTCATCCGTTTATTCTTGCAGCCTTTCTATACTTTGGTTTACGCCGGAGAGTGCCACTTCGAACCAGGCCAGAGGGTCGCTGAGAGCGGCGACCGCGCCAATAACCACCACGGCAGGCGATTTTATTCCGGCTGTCCTGGCATGCTCCGCGATGTTTACCAGCGTATCCGTGACTACGCACTGTTGGGGTACGGTGCCCTGCTGGATCACTGCTGCCGGCGTATCAGGGTGGAGGCCACCTTGAAGCAGTTGCCGGGTAATAGATGCTAGAGCAGTCATCCCCATCAAAATTACCAGTGTGCTATCCAGCTTGGCCAGCCTCTCCCAGTTAACTGTAGAAGATGTATGTGTGGGGTCCTCGTGCCCCGTCACTATAGTGACCGAGGAGCTATACTCGCGATGAGTGACCGGAATTCCCGCGTAAGCGGGTACCGCAATAGCCGCACTCACACCGGGAACGATCTCGAATGGAATGCCGGCGTGAGCCAGTGCCAGTGCTTCTTCACCACCGCGCCCAAAGATGAACGGGTCACCACCCTTCAGGCGCACCACGAGCCATCCCTGTCGTGCGTACTTGATGAGTAGGGAGTTAATCTCTTCCTGTTTCATAGAGTGGCATCCGGGTTCTTTGCCTGCAAATACTCGCTCGGCTTCTGGGCGTACTTCGTCAAGTAGAGATAGATTGATCAGGCGATCATAGACTACGACATCAGCCGTGCGCAGGTAACGTAGACCTTTGAGGGTGATCAGTTCCGGGTCGCCCGGTCCCGCGCCCACCAGGCAAACCTTGCCGCTCGAAGAAGAGCCGTGTGCCGGTGGCGCCGCGTCAAGCAACTGCTGGCGCGTAGACTTCCTACTATCTCCCCTTCTCGCTGCCTCATCTATCGCTATTGACATACGTTTTCTCCTCTTCAAGACCCACCTCGAGAACATTCGCTGAAACTTCGATGCCGTAATTTCGCAGTAGCTCCGCAGTCCTCGCCACAGCTTGCCTGCTATCCCCCTCGACGAGTCGCGCTAGCACGTCCGAAGTAAAGAAGTCGCTGAAGAAGTCATCACGTCGTTCATAGGAGATGCCATTGCTGCGCAGGTATCTACGAGCTAGAGCTGCCAACCGCAAATATGGACCATAGGCAAGAGGAAAGATATCTTCCAGACTGTGGCGAATGCGCTTGGCAAGGCCAGGGCTGGCCCCTTCGGTCGAGACGGCGATGGTAAGCTGCTCGCGTCGCAGCACTGAAGGCATGATGAATGAGCAGTACTCTGGCATATCCACAATGTTGACCAATTGCCCGCGTTCCTGCGTTTCGGCCCAGACCGCCTGCACCAGCCCTGGATCACTGGTTGCGGCAATGACCACAAAAGCGCCGCCTAAATCCCCAGGCTCGTAAGTTTTACGCAGCAGCGTGACCTGCTTCCGCTCAGCCTGCAGCAGCAGCTCATCGCAAAACTCCAGGCTTATCACATGCACCCGGGCGCCACTCGCGGAGAGTACCGCTGCCTTCTCTGCCGCCACGCGGTCTCCACCGACGACTATAGCCAGCCGGTCACGTACATCGAGCATTACAGGATAGTACTTTGGCATATTGTTTTCTCCTCTGTGTACTCAGGTTACGCGGGCGCCTTTACCTGGCTGTGTAGATATTCGAGGCCGACGCGGTAACAGAAATCGCCAAAGGCCTCTCCAGGTATGCGCTCATCTCGCCAGAGAGCTAACAGAGGACGTACCGTCGCTACTACATCTCTGATGTGTACAGAAGCAGCATAGAGCGAATTCAGGCGTGTATTGAGCATGTCGCCGCCAACATAAACGTTATAGATGTCCTTTGTGCGGCCTACCAGGCCGATATCGCCCATATAGGGACGGGCGCAGCCATTGGGGCAGCCGGTCATTCGTATGCTGAGAGGTTCGTTCCCCAGGCCCAATGCATGCAGGTCAGCCTCGATCTGTCGTATCACTGTGGGGAGAGCGCGTTCAGCTTCGGCCAGTGCCAGGCCGCAAGTCGGCAGCGCTGGGCATGCCATAGCAAAACGCCGTGTACCAATTTCGGCAGGGTCTGTTGGTATGCCATATTGAGCCAGCAAGTCCATCAATGGACCACGCTGAGTTTCAGCCAGGTCAGTAAATAAAATGTTCTGTTGGGCAGTCAGGCGAATATTGGGGCGGAATTCCTCGATAGCGTGCCGTAAGCCGCTGCGCAATTGCATTGTGTCGTCATCTTTGATACGCCCGTTCTCGACATAGAGACCGAGAAACCAGCGGCCGTCATCTTGAGTATGCCATCCCAGGTGATCTTCAACATCATGCCAGCTAATTGTACGCGGGTCCTGCACGCTGTGGCCCAGCCTGCGTTCCAATTCAGCACGGAACCATGCAATGCCACGCTCCTCGACAACATATTTCATGCGTGCGTGTTTGCGGTTCTGGCGGTCGCCATAATCGCGCTGGATCATGACTATCGTCTCCACAACTGGCAGCACCTCGTCGACTGTAGCATAGCAGAGGGGCGTAGCCAGCCGTGAAAATGTCTCTGTTTTGCCATGTGTCATACCCATACCACCTCCGACCAGGATGGTAAAGCCGCCCAGGTGCTCACCTTCAAGTGCAGCCACAAGACCTATATCCTGTGTATAAACGTCGATGCAGTTATCGCCTGCAAAGGCGACCCCAATCTTGAATTTGCGCGGCAGGTAGGTAGGGCCATAAATTGGCTCGTTTTCATCACCCTCGGATAATGTCACGGTTTCCACTTGCTCGCCATCGATCCAGATCTCGTGATACGCATGAGTGCGTGGAGCAAGGTGCATGGCAATGCGATGAGCAATCTCCTGTACCTGTGCCTGTGCGCGGTTAGCAGCGGGTGCAGGACAGGCCATCACATTGCGATTCACATCGCCACAGGCTGCTAACGTAGAGAGTAGGGCCTCGTTGATAGTATGGATAGTCGAGTGCAGATCACCTTTGAAAATGCCGTGTAACTGAAAGCCCTGGCGTGTGGTGATGCGCAGGGTACCATTGGCATAGCGCCCGGCTAGCTCATCCTCCACCAGGTACTGCTCAGCAGTCAGCATACCACCGGGGATTCGCGAGCGCACCATAAATTGATACGCCTTCTCTGAACCCGCAGCCTTACGTGCCTGGCGTGCATCCCGATTCTCCTGCTGGTAAATGCCGTGGAACTTGATGAGTTGTACCTGCGCATCAGAAAAGTGTGTGCTATCCTGGGCCAATTCCTCGCCTATCTGGCCGCGTAGGTGATTACTTTCACTTTTGATATGCTCGACTTTGCTGCCCACACCTGGCCCCACATCAATCAAAGTGTTTGCCGTCTCTTCCTGGTTGGACATCGCTGCTTCCCTTTCTTAAAAAATACAAAAATGCCCCCTCTTGAAGACAGGAGATTTACATCATCGGTGGCGTACGTAGGCACACGAAAGCCTGCTATGCATAGACACTGACATAGCGATGGCAGGTCACCCCATGGGTGTAGCTAAATCGAAGCTGGGGTGTCACTTCTTTGTGGATATACCCCGTAGGAAATCGACACTTGTCGTAATGTATCTCGTCTCCCAACTCCAGGCATCGCTGCCCTTTGAGTTATCACGAAGGAAACGGCCGTGGGATATTGTTGATTTAGTTTATCAACATAATCACTATATTCTAAATATACACGCTCTGATCAGGTAATGTCAACCCTTTCCCACTGGCATCCACTCATAAAACAGGGGTGCAGGGGGCGAAGCCCCTTGCTGGAGCGCAAAGTGTCCTCGCCGTACTCCCTTCTTTCAGGTGGTTGTGCATCCACTATGGTATGCGGCCTGGGTGGAGCGAGAGGTGTCCTCGCCGTACTCCCTTCTTTCAGAGCGGGCCGTAGGCGCGCCAGAAGAAGTATGAGTGGATCTCAGCCGGGGTCTGGGGTGTCCCCAGAATCTTCTTTTTTCGCTTGCCGCCGCAGGCGGCGAGCAGGGGAGGGAGGAGAGCGAGGACACCTTACGCTTAGCCACAATGTAACTTTATTTCAACAGACATGTATGTTGCAGAGGGCTATACTGAAAACAGGGAGTATTGCGGCAGGGAAGTCAAATGATAGTAAAGGGGAAGAAGATGTTTTTCCACGTGCAAAAACTGATCAATGAGATCATTCCGGACGAGCCTGATCCCGCTGCCGCCAATGCTCTGCAAGAGGGCCTGGGGGGTCAGTTTGGCGAGATGCGTACAATGATGCAGTATCTGTTTCAGAGCTTCAACTTTCGTGGGAACGCAAAGCCATATCGCGACCTGATCCAGGGCATCGGTGTCGAGGAGATCAGCCACGTTGAACTCATCGCCACAACGATTACGCGTCTCCTGGATGGCTCACCGCGCTACAAGGGCGACGGTACGCCTGGCGAAGGCGGCTCGACGCCACTCAACATGGCCTTGTCTCAAGGCAATATCCAACATTACCTGGTTGGTGCGCAAGGAGCTCTGCCTGTCGATGCTGCTGGCAACCCGTGGTCGGGTTCCTATGTCTATAACAGTGGCAATCTGGTACTCGACCTGCTCTACAACTTGATGCTCGAAGCGACCGGGCGTTTGCAGAAATGCCGCCTCTACGAAATGATTAACAACAAGACCGCCCGTTCCACTATCTCCTACCTGATCGTACGTGACCATGCGCATGAGAACGCGTACGCGAAAGCCCTGGAGACCCTGGGGGTCAGCTGGGGGAAAGTCTTGCCCATCCCCAATTTTGATGTAACCAGGTATCCAGAGGTCAAAAAGCTGATGGATCAGGGTCTTCAAAATCAGCAACATCACTGGCGCCTGGATGGCTCAGAAATGGCGAAGATTTTCAAGGGTCCTTCGCCCTCGAAAGATGGCGAGCTTATGACGACACCCAAACCACCCGATGGCGCGCCCATTCCAGCGAACCCCGAGCGACCAGAGGAGTTTGCTCCCGCCTTGACGCCGGAACTCATGAAATTAGTGGAACAAGCAGCCAAAATGTAGGGCTTTTTCCATCACACCGCATAGCGCCTCGTCGACTTGTCGACGAGGCTTTTATTGCAGCCGTTCCGGGTGCTTCTTCCTCCAGTACCGCATATACCCCTGCACAGTCATTGGATAATTTGTCGCGATCTCGTAGCGCACGAGAGCGTGCTCATCGCCCGCCGCCTTTACCAGTTCAGGCTTCGTCTGCTCGATCAGCAACTCAATGATCTCCGCCTCTTCCTTGCCATCACGCATCGCCGCCAGCACAAAATCGCCCCAGGCGTACAGCTTCTCGCGCAGCCGCTCAAAATGCTGCTCAATGTTTCTCTGCGCCCCGAAGTGCCCGATATACAGCACATCCGGCCTCAGACTTTTCACCAGGTCCATGCTCGTCGACCAGGCTTCGAGATCGAGATCGGGCGGCGGCGTTGGCGGGCGTATATAGTCAATCCCTTGCAGGCGTACGCCAGCCACGTCCCCGGCAAACAGCTCCCCTGAGTGGACATCGAAGAAGATGACATGATGCACCGCGTGCCCCGGCGTGTAATGCACCTCCAGGCGGCGGCCTGCCACCTTGAGCACATCTCCCCCTTTAAGAATATGCAGCCGCTCCTGCGGAGTCGGTTCGATATCGCCCCACAGTTCCTGCATGCGTTCCCCAAAAATGCGCGTCGCGCTCGCCACCACCTTCGACGTATCAAGCAGGTGTGGTGCGCCCTTGCTATGTGCGTACACCTGCGCTCGCGGCAAGCGCTGTACCAGCGAACCACATGCCCCTGCATGATCTAGATGTACGTGCGTGGCCAGGATATGTGTCACTTCCTCTGGGTCAAAGCCCACTTCGCGAATGGCCGTCTCTAAATGCTCCACCATACTGCCTGGGCCGGGATCGATAATAGCAAGTTCATTTCCTCCCGCAATCAGATAGGATCCGACGATATCTGGCTCGCCCTGGAATGGCAGCGAAACCTGCCACGTGCCAGGGCTCAGTTGTTTGACAAAAGACAAGGTGTTTTCTCCTCCATGCTACTTCTTCGCCGAGATCGCTTTGGCCTGCGTGAACAATAGCAAGTAATCTCTGCCGCCGGCCTTCGAATCCGTGCCCGACATATTGAACCCGCCAAAGGGGTGCACGCCCACCAGCGCCCCGGTAGATTTACGGTTAAAGTACAGGTTGCCCACGTGGTATTCCTGCTTGGCCCGCTCGATACGCTGTGGGTCCAGCGAGTAGAGCGACCCTGTGAGCCCGTACTCCGTGTCGTTGGCGATATGCAGGGCATCGTCAAAGTCCTTCGCTTTGATCACCGCCAGCACCGGCCCGAAAATTTCCTCCTGGGCAATGCGCGCGTGCGGGTCCACGTCAGCGAATACCGTCGGCTCGATAAAGTAGCCCGGCCCGTGATGTCCTCCGCCTGCCACCAGCTGGCCTTCCCCTTTGCCTACCTCGATATACTCGCTGATCTTCTTCATCGCATTCTCGTCGACGACGGGTCCCATGTAGGTCTCCGGCTGCGTGACATCGCCCACCGTCAACTGTTTCGTCTTCTCGACCACCTTCTGCATCACCTGGTCATAAACCGCATCAACGATAATGGCGCGCGACCCGGCGGAGCATTTCTGTCCCTGGAAACCGAAGGCCGAGGCGACGATGCCTGTCGCGGCAGCGTCCAGGTCGGCCGTCTCGTCCACGACCACCGCGTCCTTGCCGCCCATCTCCAGGATCGTGCGCTTGATCCAGCGCTGCCCTTTGTGAGGCTTCGCGGCCAACTGGTTGATGCGCAGCCCCACGTCCCGCGAGCCGGTGAACGCGATAAAACGCACCTGTGGATGTTCAATCAGTGCGTCACCAATGGTCGATCCCGACCCGGTGAGGAAATTGACCACCCCTGCGGGCAGGCCCACCTCCTCCAGGATGCGCACAAACTGCCATGCAATCATCGGCGACGTGCTGGCCGGCTTGAGCACCACCGTATTGCCCGTGACGATAGCAGCGCTCGTCATGCCGATCATGATGGCGCCTGGGAAATTCCACGGCGGGATCACCGCTCCCACGCCCAGGGGAATATAGACCAGCTCGTTGTTCTCGCCCTCGATGCGCACCAGCGGCTGCTCCTCGGCCAGGCGCAGCATCTCACGTGCGTAGAACTCCAGGAAGTCAATCGCCTCAGCCGTGTCGGCATCTGCCTCGATCCAGCTCTTGCCCACTTCGTAAATCATCCAGGCGTTGTAGTAGAAGCGCTGCTGGCTCAGCAGGTCCGCCGCCGCGAACACGTACCCGGCTCGCTCCCTGGCGGGAACCCGTTTCCAGCTTTCAAAAGCGCTCGTGGCGGCCTGCACCGCCTCTTCTACCTGCTCGACTGTGGCCCGCGCAAAATAGCCGATCACCTGCTCGGGCTGCGACGGGTTGACGGATGCAAACGTAGCCTCGTTCATAATCTTCTTGCCGCCGATCACCAGCGGATACGTTCGTCCCAGCTCTCCCTTCACCTGCTCCAGCGCCGCCGCCTGGGCCTGGCGGTTCTCCGGCTTCGTGAAATCGATAAGGGGAGCATTCTTAAACGGCGTCTGTGCGCGCGCCGCCGCATTCTCTATCATCTTTGCCATAACTATGTTACACTCCTCTGTGTCTAAAAAGGCTTCTTGCTCTCATTGTATCGCATAGAAGGCAGAAACTGATAGGTTGATGTATTGTGCTCCTGGTATCGCCTCCTCCCTCTATGCTAAACTACCAGTATAGCGCTGTTTTGCACCGGTAGGAGCACTATCGTGCAAGATTTGTAACAGGAACACAAACGTACATGAGCAAAACCAGGTATGGCCTTATCTTATCCTCTGTGTGTTGCCTTATAAGCGCAAGCGTGGGCACATTGCTGGCAGTACGAGCTCACCTGCCCGCCAATTTCGCTGGCCTGTTGCATGGATACAATGTGGTAGATGACTTTCTAACCTGGCGCGGGACGGCACTTTCCGCTCCATTCTCGCTGCTGTTCATCCAGCTGGTGCTGACCATAGGCGTATTGAGTGGTGGATGGATCGGAAGAGCGGGCGTGGTGGGTCTCACCATCCTGGGAGCGTGTTACATCATTGGTCAGTTGGGAGAACCCATCGTAGAACAGGCCTTCAATGCCCTCACCTCTAACATATTACCAGCACTGATTATAATAATGAACATCCTCACTGCCATCATTATGATAGTCTTCGGAATCATCGAATGGAGATCTTCAAAAATATAAGCGACCCTGGTGATTGTTCGATAGTTGGTACCAAGAGATCAGGAAAGAACAAGCCGTGAGGATCCCTGAGGATCTCTGACTTACTACAAGAGCGCAGGCAGGTCGGCTCCGTCTTCCGCCATGAGGAAGTTGCCACACCAGGCGAGCAGACGACTGACACGCACTGCATTCTCTGGAACTTTGTAGCCCCGCATGCTGCGATAGCGTTCTTTGATCCACCAGCCAATGGCGCGCTCACACGCATTGTTGGTACCGTCGAGCGTTTCTCCTGTGGGTCCTTTCCACTGGCGGTAGCGCGTCAAGCGATGCCACAGGTTCCAGCGAGGAAGTCAACAAGAGCCGCAAGCGATAGGCCAGGCTCTGATGCTCTCCCTCTTGTGGGGGCGCGGCCTCCAGATAGCGTCGATGCATCGCTTCCAGTTCACTGGCCTGCTCCCGCTCTCGACTCTTGACCAGTTCGCCTAAGCGCGTCAAGTCGGCTGCCGCCTGCGGCTTCGACTCACGCCAATCGCTTGAAGGGAGCCATCCGCATCGCGGGCCACCAACGGCTGGTAGCGGAGCGTTATGGTCTCGGTGTTGCGCAGCACATGTGCTTTACAGACTTGGTGCTGCATGCCCACCTCATCGGCCACCGTCTTGAAGCCATCGGCATCATCGGTCACCAACACCTGGGCATCCACGCTCTTGGCAATTGGCTCAATCCATTCTTTGAGCGTCTTGCTGTCTTCGGCTGTCAGCGCATCAATGGTGAGGGCCAGCCCACTGATCGGATCAACGGTGATGCCCAGGGGTAACCATTCCCCTTTGCATTTGACGCTGGTCAGATCGCCTCCTAAGGCAGGCGTTTTCACCCCAGCAAAGACCTGATCTCGTGTGAGCCCAGGCACGCGCTTGGCCACCTCTTGCACCGCATCATACACCCGACTCTTACACAGAGACACCCCCAGCCCTTCTAACGCTAAGGAGACGGCTCCATAACTCAAGCCCAGCAGGTAGAGCATCACCGCCAGCCCTTTGACCCGTTGCGAGGTCTGGGCCTGCGTCGTTCCCTCGGGATAGACCCGGAACGTCCGTTTGCACCGCAAACACTGATAGCGATGCACCTGCACTTCCTGATACACTGTATCCCGCAGCGCTTTCGCCACTTGCTGCCGCAAGGAAAACTTCCTCCCTCCACAGCCAGCATAGGCACATCGGGTGGGGACAGGAATGACCTCAGGCTTCACTTTGGGTAAGACAATCCGTAAACGCATGGCTCTCCCTCCTTTGCTTTCTCGCTCCTTATCTATTTTACCCCAGTTTTACCGCCTTTCGAACAGTCACCGACCCTGCGCCTTCTTGCATTTTTTCGAGAGTGCAGGTATACTCTACTATACAAACCATATGAAAGGCAGGTTATTTGATGCAAGTTCCCGCGGTAATCTGCGCAGCGGACTGCTGATACTCGACTCTTTCTACTGCTGTTGATCGAAATAAACAATCGCTTGACCGCAAGCCTGTTCAAAAAGGAACAGGCTCGAGTCTGTTGTGAAAAACCATTCTCGCTCTTGATAACAGAGCGGCTTAATGGTCTTTCCTATCATGCTAGCAATTGCAGTACTCACCTTTAAGGTAGAAGCAAGGATAAAGAGCGAGTAGTTCCCGGGAAGGCATCACTAGCCTCGTAGATATCCTCTACAAGCCCCTTCAATCACAGTCCTCTGCGTTCCGGCCCAATCGCACCCTATTCCCTGTTGATCGTCTCTTCTCCATCCGGCTGGCAATGACCGCCGGTACAGCATTGATGACACAAAAAACATACGACACATTGAAAATAAAGAAGAGGTCAACCATTGCGCACATCACCGAAGAAATTCCTCCGTTCAGATGAAGAAGATTACAATTATTCAGGCTTTGCTCGCAAGCATCATCGCAGGCATACCACCGATGAAGTATTCAAGTGCAGGCATTGTCGGCGTTTCATAGGCCCGCTCCTCTATGGAGGGCATCATCGCAATCACTGCCCATTCTGTACAGAGTGGACAGAGGATACTGTTCATTCACCGGCTGAGGAGTTAACCCGTCGCAAGCCCCGTTATACGCAAAAAGAAGAGGTATTCAAGTGTCGGCATTGCAAGCGTTTTGTCTGTCCACCTGAATACGGTTCGCAGCATAGGAACCACTGCCCGTTTTGCTTGTTTTCACGTCATGTTGATGAAGTCCGGCCAGGAGACAGGATAAGTACGTGTGGGACAAGCATGGAGCCTATCGGCTCCTTCCAGCGTCCAAATGAGGAGCATGTGATCGTTCATCGTTGTCTCGGTTGTGGGGTTGAACGCCTTAATCGCATTGCTGCTGATGATGATTTTGATTTGGTTCTTGCCTTGCCTACACTCCCTCCACGTACCAGCCGTGAGATGAAGGCTCAACGTCTGGAAGAGGAAATTGGTGAAGAGTTTGATATATACCAAATAGACTGAGCACCCTCAGAAAGATTAAAAACGAAGGGCTTCAGCTTAGCTGCGCTCTTCGTTTTTATGCTTAATTTGAACATCTACAACCTGAAACCAGCAATAAACAGTCTCCCTTATCCACCCTGGCAGGAGAAAAAGGAAAAATACAAATAGCTGCTTGCGGAAGTACGCAGACGGCGACGGCTCATGTTTGAGCTTATGCGGAAAATCCAGCAAGCCCGCTAACTCCCCTTTTTAGCCTTAGATCGTGCCTGTTTTCTTGGGAGGATTACGGAAGGTGAATGTAAAGATTATAGGCTGCTTCCCAGCTATACTACATCCAGATCATTAACAAGCTAGGTTGCACAAAAAGTACTGAACACATCAAAGTATTTCAGCAGGACACACCCGTACAAGGGTTAAGTGAACAATACATCACACCTAGCACATATTGTAACCAATCAGGCAGTAATGCTAAAATGCAGCCTTATGAAGACAAGAGCAGTAACAATTGAAGAAAAAGAGGAGTAGTTTTTCTATCCCTGCTTGGCGACAACGCTGCCAGGTGGCAATAGGGCAACTGCCCTAGAAATGAAGTATGAAAAAACGAACCATAAAAGTTACAGTTTACTTGGTCATGCTGCTCTTTGATAAGAGGACAAAAACCTATTTGAGAGATGCCTATAGCGAGGTTAATTTTACTTTTACTATTGAAAATGCCTCTGAGACTGCAAAGCCGGAAGAGTTAGTAACTGACAGCATGATACATACAAGACTTAATGATTTTTTTGAGAAGCAGGAAGCACTCCCACAACTGAAAGAGCAGTACCCGACCTTGCCAGATTTCTATATCGCAAGCGGAAAAATGTTTAGCCAGCAAGTCTTTTTTGAAGTTGTAGCTGGCTAAGAACAAGTAAACTTCACTACCACTGGCTAGAAGTATTTCCAACCAAGAGTAGAGGAGCTCCACTATGAAGCAGGGTAAAAGGATGAAGCAAGGAAAAGACATACAATTAGGTCAAACATTGGAAATGGGAGTAAACATATTGCTTTCGGAACAAGTGCATGTGTCCCCTGTCTTTGTAGTGGATGGCTATGATGAAAAGGGCGTGGCAAGAAGTGGAGTTGTTCAGCTTCAAACGCCCCAGGGTATAAGACGGGAAGAACTTCTTGTCAGTGTTATTGCTCTTGCAGATCAGAATACAACACTGGAGCCGTATCTTTGGAAACTTGATGCTGTATTTTACCTTGAAAAAAGAGTTATTGAGATGGTAAAGCATGGCGTACAGATGAAACAAGAGGTTATTACTATTGTCTGTTTAGAAGTTCCGCAGCAGGGTAAATTAACCCCTGACCGAAAGGACACATTTTCAGCGAAAGTATTTATGCCCCTCAAAAATCAACATGGGGAGAATATTGGGATGCGAATGATAGGGTATGCAGAGGATTTTACCATTGATACGACACTGGCGCAGGATGCCCTTTTTACATATGTGAAAACATATCGCGCGTATGCACCACAGAGGAAAACCGCTTCATAGCAAAACCGGCAAGAAAGCAGCGATAGTTTACTTCTCCCCCATCTTTGAGCTTATGCGGAAAATGCACAGCCGCTAACATCCGTTGCAAACAAGCAGCAATCTGCTATACTCGTCTCACCATGTCACACGCAACACCCATTGATATCACCAACATCCCTGACCTGGTGCGGATCGCTGAGGAGGTAGGGGCGACAAATAAACCGCGAGTTCTCAAACGGGACAATACCCCCATTGCCATCCTTATCCCACTTAACAGGAAACAATCAGCCCGTGCAAAACAGAAAGCGATTAAAGAAACCCTTGCACTTGCAGGAGCATGGAAAGATTTACCCTCAGACCGGATGGAGGAAGAACTGGATCGTATTCGCCACAGCAGTAAGCCAACAGCTCCACTTGAGTTATGAAAAAGTACCTGCTTGATACCTCAGTTGTTGCCGGGTACCTCCTCGCCAGAACCAGAGCCATGCAGCTTGTCCGTCCACTGCTTGCACAAGAAGAAGTAGCAACGAGCATCCTTGTCTATGGTGAGGTCGCAGAATATGTCAAAAAATTTGCTTCCTTTAACGCCTACAAAGCAAGTTTTGAAGCACTATTGGAGCAAATCTATCCCTATCCGCTCACCTACGCTATTTTAGAACGATATGCAGACATCCGCCGGACGCTGCGACCACTGCATCAAGATATCGGCGATATTGATACCTTGATTGCAGCAACAGCCATTGAGCACAACCTTACGATTGTGACCATAGACCGTGATTTTGAACGGGTTCCCCATCTGAAAACGAAGCTTGTTAATCTGAAAGCTGCGTAATCCCATCTCGTTTCAGTGCCACCCCTCCTATGAAGTATAGGTTTGTGCGGGAGAGTAGCATAGTTCTGGTTCACCAATATCTATGCAGCAACATCCTATCAATAAAGCTCGCTTTCGTTCGTGTTGAAACATTCATCAACGCGATTGGAAACAGCTTCAAATTTTATGAAGAAGATTACCTCATGCCTCTTGACAATCTGTGTTACAATGCTATCAACACTGCCAAACGCAATACCACGGGACTTTACCAAAGCATAGAAAGGAACACTTTACCTATTGGTAATCTATCAAACGACATCCACTGCCTTAAGGGCTTAACAAATAAGGAGGGTACATGGAGGGTTTTGAAGTATTCGAAAAATACCACTCCCGCTCTGTAAAGGAGCTTTATGCCACGATTCAGAAGAGAGGAACAATTTCTCTCAACAGAGCCTCATTTCGGGCAATGGGAAGTCCAAAGTTCGCTGAACTTCTCTTTAACCGGTCAAAACGGCTTATAGCTATTCGTCCAGCTACTGCTGCGAGTGGGCGTACAGTTCCTATCAGGATGCAGGGCCACAGCGAGAGCTATCTTATTGCTGGTCTTACCTTCACCAAAGAATATGATATAGATACCAGTGTTGCTCGCAGGTTTGTTGCGACAATGGAAAGGGACATGCTCATTATTGACCTTAACAGCCCCAGTACAGACGCTACAGGGCCAAGAGCACGCGGCGATGGGTCGGAAGCAACACAAGAAGAGTTGTTTTTCCCACTGGATCATGGAGCAGGTGACCAAGAAGCTGATGCGAATACAAGAGTGACTGAGCGGAGTAGTTCGTCAACTGAGCCTGAGATGTCGGAGACAATCAATAAAGGCATTGACGATGTAAACGCATTAGCTAACGCATTGTCACAGCTAGGAGATGAACAAAGGAAAGCCTTAGTGGAACTATTATCAAAGGGAAAAGATCAGGGTACAAAGAAAGTGAAGTAAAAGCCAGTATGACCTTTGGTCGGGGCGCTACTGGCTTTAGTCCCTTTGGAAAGGAGGCATTTTTATGCCTGACTCCCAAAGCAGCGATGCTGACGACGATAGCGGTGCCAGCAAAGCTAACATAGCAGATAATAAACTAATCCGTCAAGAAAATCAACCACAACCACCAAAGGGATTAAAGGTACCGGAGCGGTTTCTTGTGGAGCAAGCCCGAACAGCGGATTTGATGTGTGGTATCATAATCATCAGCCTGATAGTAGCTTCCGTAGTGGCTTTCTGCGACACAAGGAGTTTGCTCAGTTTCGGTTTCCTGACCTGTATTCCATTGTTTCTTTCTATCCGGCGCAGGAAAGAAGAGGCGATCTTTCCGATAAGCACAGAGGATCTTCAAATTAGGCTTAAGGAATTAGATGTGGAAATCGAAAAGATAAGAAAGCATAATGCCTTGGGGAATCTTCCTCTTATCACCTGGCTCAAACACATTTTTAGGAAATGACTCCTTCCTGGGAGCACGACCCTCAGCCATCTAACTCCTCTCCTCGTTTGCGAAGGATGATGTGGCTATCAGCCTGATTACTTATGGGGAGATTTATGAGGGCATTCATGTTGGCGCGATCCACAGAGAACAACAGACGTACTTCAGCGCTTCTTGCGCTCTGTCGTTTTTCTTCCGCCTATCCAACCGATCATACAGCAGTTCGCCCGCATCAGAGGAGAGCTGAGTCGGATAGGCAAGCTAATCTTCCCCACGTCAGAAAGCATCACAGCCTGTTGAAAAACTCTTTCACAAAGCTCCTCAGTAAGGAGGAATGTCCTCCCACTTGCTCCCAGGGAAATCTGTGCTCAGGAACAGGAGCGGAATATCCTGGAGGTCTTTCATCACATGCAGGCGCGGCAAGAGGTCAATGCCATGCCGCATGAGCAGATGCTCATCCAGCAGTATGAGGTCTGGTTTGCAAACGCGAAGGAATTTCAAGGCCGTCAAGCAATCAGAAGCGACGATGACTCGATAGCCAGCCTGCTGTGCAAGCGTCTCACCAAGCTGGAAGGCAGCAGTCAGGGTCTCCTTTCCATCAATGCCCTATTTTACGCAAAAAAGTGGGCTGTGATGCGTACCGAAACACAGGACGGATCATCTGATGACTTCACGCAGTGTGCTCATCATCATGAGCAACCAACCTGCCTCCGTTCGTATACATGTCCTTGTCCGTGCCTCACAGCCCAGCCAGTCTTCAACTCTCTCTCACTCAGGAACCTGTTCCTCCTTTCGTTTCGCTGTTGCCCATATGCTTCTCAGACGTCAACCACAGAAGCACGACGCAGTGCGTCTGCTGCCAATGAGGCGCTCTGTTCCTCCTGAGCGATCTCCTGGAGTCGTGCTTGACACGGAGTGCAGACCAGCACCTGTCGGAGCGTGAACCAGAGTTGGATGTGCTTCCCATGCTCAGAACAAACGGGCAGAAGACAATACAAGCAGCGCTCGTCTGTGTGCTTGTGGCACGTAGAGCAGGACATTGCAACCCATTGCTTCATGTGAGGAGCGTGTTTTGTCGATGCTAGACCAGAGAGTGTCTCTCCAATTTGGCTGATCATCGACTGGATACCGCTGGCAGTCTGGCTTTCTCTCACCATGTCCTTTCCTCCACTTATTGCACCGTCACTATCAGGTTCATTCCCGGATGCACGACGCAATACAGATGAAAGGTGCCAGCGGTCGTGAAGGGTCCAATCGTTTGGCTCTGATTGGCCGTGCTGAATTGCAGGTTATTAACCGTGGGTGCCCCAGGTTCTGCTCCCGGTTGAGCAGTGTTCTGCTCCCACGTGCCATTGGCAATGATATGGGTAACGGCGGTATCATTGATCAGGTTGAGACTGCTGCCTTTGCTGATGGTAATGGAAGCTTGGGTGAAGTTCGTTTGCCCCATATGCACATCGGTCCTGCTGCCACCGCCAGCGTTCCCGCCGCCCCCGCAGGCGACCACCAGCACAGTCACCACCATGACAACAACTGCTCCTAGCGCCTTTTTCATGGCTTGCTCCTCTCCTTTGGCGCAGGGGCTCGCTTGACTCAAGCGAGCCCCTTTCCTTTGGGTCACGGTCTCCCAACGAAGGCGGCCTTATTGAACCGTCAGCGTCCCCATCATGTAGCCCTTGGTTGCCATCGGCCCCTCGAAGCCGTTTGAGCCGGTGCCACAGGGATCAAGGCACTGGAAGATGTAGGTTCCCGCTTTGCCGATGCGGAAGGTGAAGCTGATGGTATCCGACTCCTTGCCAAACCCGGGAAGAGGGACATTGATATGCAGTTGAGGGATGGTGAAGGTGTGGGCGATTTTCTCTGGGGCCAGGGCGGCATAGGGCTTCCCGTTGAGATAGGCCACGCCCCCTATCGTCCCTTGCACAGTGGCAAAAGGTGTCCCTTTGGGCAGAGGCGAGTCCAGCCCAAGGTCGTAGTCGTGCAAGGTGATCGTCACCAGGCTATTGGCAGGAACGGCCAGCGTGTTGGGCGCATAGGCGGGCCAATCCTGCTGATAGCCCGGTTGATTGACGATGATATTGAGGTTGGCTTGGACATGCCGCTCCGGTTTGGAGGTGGAAGCCGTCTTGGTTGCCGGTTGGCTGCCACATGCCGTTAGAACTACTCCGAGGACGCCTAAGGTGAGCAGTGCGACGCTCACGAATGCTAAGAATGATGTCGCGGGGGTTCTCCGTTTCTGGAACATAGCCTTTCCTCCTTGAATGGGAAGTTGTTTTCATTGAGACCTCGCTGTGAGGTTTGAGCAAAGATTACCTGAGCGATCTCTCAAAACGATCACAGCGCAGGGCAAAAGCATCACAATCCCATCACAGTGGGAACGCGTGGCTTGCTTGCTCTCACAGAGCGATCACGAGGAGCAAAAGAGCACTCCTTATACTCACAAAGGGGGTACCAGCTCTCTCGTCATGCAAGTAAACAACTGGTTGAACAACGAGCGAAAAGGTGGTACGTAATGAGGAGTGATGTGTCGTTATATGCAAGGGAAAGGCACCAACGATGATGGGAACCAAAGAGCGACGTTTTGCTCCGCTTGTCCATGTCTCCTTGGAAGAACTGGTCCCGCACAATCACTTCTATCGCCAACTTGATCGAACACTGGACCTGTCGTTCGTGCGGGAGTTTGTGCAACAGACCTATGCTGGCGGAGGTCGTCCCTCCATCGATCCCATCGTCTTCTTCAAACTGCACCTCGTGATGTTCTTTGAAGATATTCGCTCGGAACGCCTGCTGATGCGGCATGCGGCAGATCGGCTCAGCGTTCGTTGGTTTGTTGGCTACGATTTGAACGAGCCCTTACCCGATCATTCTAGCCTGACACGCATCCGCACCCGTTATGGAGTGGAGGTCTTTCGACGTTTTTTCGAGGCGATTGTGGAGCAGTGCCAACAAGCAGGACTGATTTGGGGAAGGGAACTCTACATCGATGCCACCAAAGTGGAGGCCAATGCAGCCATGACCTCGGTCAAGCCCCGTTTTGCGGTGGAGGCGCATCTTGCTAGCCTATTCGCCACAACAGACCTGGAAGCAGCAGAGGGGACGGATCAGGCCACGAGCCAGGAGGAGTCTGCACACAGTGATGCAGTGCAGTTAGAGGGGACGCAAGCCCCCATGCAGCTTCCCGTCGCGGTGTCAGAGGAGATACGTGAGGACCTCACCCAGACGAATAAAGAGCGCCATGATTGGATCGATCAGCTCGGAGCGCAAGATCGCACCGTCACCACCCGGTGGTATCAACGGATGGCCGATTGGCATGTGAGCACGACCGATCCGGACGCCTCCATGATGGTGACCAAAGGCGGGTCGCACCTGGGGTACCAGACGCACTACGTCGTGGATGGGGGCAAAGCCCGCATTATTGTTGGGGTCTTGGTGGCCCCCTCCGAAGTTTCTGAAAATAAGCCGATGCTCGACTTACTCTGGCGGGCACGCTTCCGGTGGAAGCTCTGGCCCAGACAAGCCACCGGGGATAGTAAGTACGGCACCGAAGAGAACATCGTCGCCATTGAAAGCCAACACATCCACGCCTACATTCCACTTCCTGATATGGACCATCGTACCGAGTTCTTTAGCTCACACCTCTTTCAGTATGATGTGGAGCGTGATGTCTACTTCTGTCCAGCAGGCAAAGAACTCCGTTTTGATCGGGCTCATTCGACCGAGCGTTCACGACGTTATCGGGCACGAGCCAGGGATTGCAATCACTGTCCGCTCAAAGCCAAATGTACTACGAGCAAGCAGGGACGGACGCTCTGTCGGAGTGTGGATGAGGACTATCTTGACCAGGCGCGTGCCTACACGTCAACCGAAGCGTACAAGAAGGCCTTGCGTAAGCGCAGTGTCTGGGTGGAGCCCTTGTTTGCTGAAGGCAAACAGTGGCATGGCATGCGGCGCTTTCGCCTCCGACGACTCTGGCGCGTCAACTGTGAGGGTCTCATGCGAGCCGCTGGGCAAAATCTCAAACGGCTGCTCAAGAAGCGCGGCTGGGGTCGGCGTCCATTCCCAGCAGAGGCCATGTGTGCCTGCTTTTTGGCTGCTTTTGGCTGGTTGACTCGTGCTTTTGGACCTACTTTTTGGCGCGGTGGTCTTTTTCCTTGCCGATTGGTTCAGATTACTCAATGGTCATGAAGCAATGAATGCGTCTTCACTGATGAGCTTTGTAAGGGTATTTTTCAACAGGCTGGACATGTATACGAACGGAGGCAGGTTGGTTGCTCATGATGATGAGCACACTGCGTGAAGTCATCAGATGATCCGTCCTGTGTTTCGGTGCGCATCACAGCCCACTTTTTTGCAGAAAACAGGGCATTGATGGAAAGGAGACTATGCACCACCCTCCCTAAAGACGCTCCTGCTCGTCGAGGATGACCTGACCGCTGCCTTCCACT